>MTKZ01002910.1_pt1 | contig 16530 bp, 13 predicted proteins | sample 1042781 | NCBI WGS metagenome assembly MTKZ01 (sample SAMN06212207, study PRJNA360539) | anaerobic digester metagenome | biome: Wastewater treatment plant; material: sludge; isolation source: anaerobic digester fed with sludge from wastewater treatment plant | place: Denmark: WWTP Viborg ... | reverse complement strand
ATAGAAAGGACTTAATTATTCAATATTGCATCTGGAAGAAGGGTAAATAGGAATCCTCAATTGATTTGCAGGAGTAAAATAAATTATTATTATCGAAATTATAGATATTACTAAGATAATTAAAACAGGAATTAACAATCTAAAAGAGATTTTTTGGATGCAAATAGAAGCACCAATCAGTATTCCTGCAGCGAAGCTCAAAATATAATATTTCCAAGTTGCTTCCCCCTTAGAAATTAAGGCAGCAATAATTGTTGCTAGTGCAGCCAACAAGCTCAATAATATTTGCAGAGTACTCCTACTGATAGGCACAAATGTACTATTGAAGTTTATAAAATATATATGTTTTGCTATATCACGATTACCTGAGTCACCCTATTCATCACTTAGTAGGGGCTCTCCTTTTCAATGGAAATGTTAATTTATTAAGTTGATCGTAAAAAACAATAACTATACGGCAGGATGGGATCTATATCCGAAGAGAACTTATCTCTATTATTTTACTGGTAGCCTTCTGTGCTCCGGCGTTTGGGCAGATGACGGCAAACGACTGGCTTGATCAAGGCAATGCTCTCGCGCTCCAGGGCAATTTTTCCGGCGCCATCAATGCCTATGAAGAGGCCATCAGGCTGGATCCGCAGCACTTCCGAGCCTGGAACAACATGGGCTTCCTTCTGAGAGAGCAGGGAAGGTATGATGAGGCTCTGAGCGCATTTGACAGGGCCGTTGCGATCGACCCTCAATATACGAATGCCTGGAACAACCGGGGCACAACTCTCGCTTCTCTGGGCAGGTACGACGAGGCCATCCTGGCCTGTGATAAGGCAATCGAGATAGATCCACAAGGCGCGGTTTTCTGGTTCAACAAGGCCAATTCGCTCTCCCTCCTGGGCAGGAACGATGAAGCCGTCCTGGCCTATGATAGGGCAATTGAGCTGGATCCTCAGTATGAAGCCGCCTGGTACAACAGGGGGGCGGCTCTCACTGACCAGGGCAGGCATGATGAAGCGTTTCAGGCTTATATCGAGGCCCTCAAGATAAATCCAGAAAACAAAGGTGCCTGGAACAATTTAGGCAATGCTCTCGCGGCCCTGGGCCGATATGATGAGGCTCTCCCGGCTTATGATGTAGCCATCAGGATAAGCCCAGGAGAGGCAGATTTCTGGCATAACCAGGGCAATGCCCTTGCCGAGCTGGGCAGGTACGACGAGGCCATCCTGGCATACGAGAAGGCGATTGAGCTAGACCCACAGGATGCAGATTCCTGGTACAACAAAGGCGTGGCCCTCAATCTGCTCAATCGCACCGCTGAGGCCAATGCCGCCCTCCATTGTAAAAGCCCTTCTCCACCAGGCTCATGAAGTTACCTGTGGTGATAGGCATATCATCGTAAAGCTGCAACGTGATGTTGCTTATGCTGGTTTTCAAGAGAACCTTAGTCGAGCTACATTCCTCTTCTGCCGTCGCAACGACTGCTACAGCCAGGGTCAGCACCAGAATGCTGACCACTTATGGATCTCATTAAACCTGTCCGTAGTATCCGGATTAAAATAAGCCTCCCGAATGTCCATCATAGATGCAAAGCAAGAAATACTTATACCGATACATGGGTCGACAGGTGTGGATAATGAATCGATCTGCAATTTTGGCTTTAACTATTACTTTTTTGTCAGTTATGATTGCATGCGGGACTGATATCTGTGATAATTCGCCATGTGAACCTCAAATAAACTCAAGCCTTGGTAATGAGTTTACCATATCTCTTGAATCCCATTCTGCGACAGGCTTTAGTTGGTGGTCGGATTTCGATCCCAACTATCTGAGTCTTGTGAATAAGACCACAATCAGTGGAAATGAGCAATTAGGAATGGTAGGTGGCCGAGAAAGAACTATATTCACTTTCAGTTCAAAGAGAGATGGCCAGACGGATATAATCATGCTTTTGCTTACACCATGGGAGAATGGCAGCATAGAAGAACGCAAAATTTTCCCGATAAATATCACATCAGAAGCCTCTGGACCGGAACAGGCGAAGTTCTTGGGCAAGAGCGCAAAGCCTGAACTCACTACCATAAGCAAAAGCTCTTTCCAGAGTTCTGGGGCCGCAGCTAACAGTCTCGTATCCTTTGGCAAGACAAATGAGACCTCTGAAGTCTCATCCAAAGACGTCTCGGTAATGGAAACACCATCTCAAGCTGTATCAGAGTATATTTCAGGAGGCTACGATTCCAGCTCAATCAGCCAATCATGGATTTAAGCGAAGTTAAGAGATTATCTACTTGAATGACGTTTCTTGATTCTTCTTTTTGGGTTCCTCGCTGTTTTTGTGAGCCTGGATGCGGTGGTGAAGTCGCTGGGCAGCATGTTGGTAGAGCAAGGTTAGACGAAGGACCCAATGCTCGCGGCCGGGAGGAGCTGGACCTTAAGGCCTAAGGCCTCAAGCCTATTCCAGCTTCTCGATGCCCACTTTTTTGACCTGTGGCTTCCAGATCTTGTCACCCATCCAGGCCGGGGCGCCTTCTGGCTTGTCCACCTGCACCCTCTCGCCGGTGAATATGTGCACTTTCTTCGTGCCCCGCTCCCTGAGTCTGATGTCGGCGTGGCCCCGGTTAGCTGCCTTCAGGGCCGCCTGGCGGGGCGATTTGCCCGTAAAAACTCCAATCTCATTGCCATTCCCGTCCCGCAGGGCGAAGTTTCTCATCTCTTTCTCGGCCATGATATCCCTTCTTAAAATCTTGGATTGGTATCTATTTCTATCATTAAAAAATGTCTCCTAGCGGATATCCAAAAAAGGGTCGTCATGGTCATAGATGCTGCTAAAATAAGTGTACCTGAGCTATTTGCTCAGGCCGTCAATTTGGTCTTAGCTATATACTTGACGAGTTCCGGGCCGATTCTTGCTGTCTTTTGAATTTGTGTGGTCACATCATCCATATTTGCTCCGCTTGCAGCCAATGAGCGGATCTCATTCAAGGTGGCATCCTCTACAGTGAAGTACTCATCCAGATCCTTTCTGTGGCCCCATACATCTCCCTTCAAAAGCTCTACGCCCTGCATGTCCATGAAGACCTGGATGGCATTAGACATGGTCCTTTTGTAGGATGGAGGGACCTGAATCAGTCTCAACCTTGGGCATCTCTGCATCAGATTAAGGTAATCGACATTGCTTGCCCTGAAGGCCAGGTGGATCATCTTCTCATTTGGGTTGAGATTCGGAATCTCACTTCTCGCGCTAACTACCCTCAGTCTCATTTAATTCACCAATTACATTATTAATTGCACTTCTATTATTAGTAGGTTACCAAATAATCTGGAGAGTACAGAACAATCGCTACTGATCATAAATATGGGATTTCATAATAATCTATGCAATCTCTTTGCTTGGATTAAAAATGAGCCAAACATACACAATAAAATTGCAATTTCCTCCAGGAGCCCCTCTCTGATTTTTGGGCTGTCTCAAATGCGGTTCTATGCCATTTACATAAGTTATAAATAGAATGCCATAGAACTATATTAGCATGCACAAGACCACCTCCGGCGAGAAGAGAAAGGCCCTGCGAAAGGAGGCCTTGGAGCTGGCCAAGCGGTCCAGGGCGGCCATGAAAGCAGTCGCCGTCTTGCCCCAGGCAGGCCCCAAGGCTCAGGAGCTGCAAGAGGAGGCAGACCGGCTCCGGGCCGAGGCTGAGGCCCTCAGGGACCGGGCCCGGCTGGAGGACCTCTCCATCTGGACCATGGAGAAGGTCAAAAGCAGCAAGAAGGGCAGCCGGACCTATTATTATTGGATGGCCACCTGGCGAGAGGGGAGCCGTACCAGAAATGTGCACCTGGGGAGCTGTGCCAGGATGGATGCGGATGCAGCTCTGCAGAAGGCCAGAGCCATGAAGGCCGAGGCCCTGGGAATCAAGACCTGAATATCGAAGAATGCTGGGGTGAGCAGGGTGCGGAGCCTTTGCGGTATTGGAGGATCCCCCCTCACTCCAGCCCAGGCAGGGGTCAATCCCGCAGCAGTTTCTGTGCATCCTCATGCATGCTGGCCAGCTTCTTGGTGATGGGGTGCGGCGAGCAGTATTCCTGTCCTACCAGCGCCAGATAGAGAGCAGGCGTTGAGGGCCTAGCCGACTTAGGCATCGTTCGAGCCCATCTGCTCGTAGAACAGCCAGAGCCTTCGGCCAAGCCATGAGCGGCTCATCCCCATTTGGAGCTCCAGACATCTGAGTACCAAGATCCGGCGCTCTCCTGCATTGGAAGTTGTGACTTGGTTCTCATATTCTCAGCATCCCCTCCACCTGCAGATAGCTCCGTAATCGCAGCTTCCGCAGTGCTGCCCGGGAAGCGGCTTGAGGTCCTTTGTCACTATCCCCAAAATGTGCTTCGCTACAGCCTCTTTTGCGCTAACTAGGTGGCTCTCAGAGACTCCCACCTCCCATACATAGTAGCTTAGTAGGAAGGCTTAGGGTAGTCATTTCGATTTACCTCATATACCTCTTAGCGAACGTGGCTATGAACCCGGCCCATAGAAAGGTTCCAACTATTGTTTCTATCATTGCCACTATTTGATACCATTCATCAGTAATATTATATCCAGCGCTAGATGCTGGGTTGATAATGACTGCAATATACCCGGGAGCAATAGCTGTGGCAAAGCTGACTTTCAGATAATCAAACAACCCTTCCGCACCGGATATCCCCCCATCGATATAATATAAACCTGCAAATAGAAGAATAATTGTAAGCCACCAACTCATAAGCCGCCAAGGGTGTACACCATAACCGAAAATTTTTTGAACAAATATAAATTCAAGTACATCATAGAATATAATTCGTTTTACAATATCCCAATTTTCGGACCTTAAGGATTGACTTTTATTGCGCTCATTGTCATCATCTTTCGAAAATAAAAATCCTTTTTGTTTCCGTATCGCTTCCATCTCGCGATAGTAGTGATATCCTTCTGCTCCTCTTTCGCCTGCTTTTCCCATAACAATTTTTGCTTTCCTGCAAGCATGTTCCTGGGAATATAAATCATCGAATAAGGAGCCCTCAAATGAAAGAAATTCTCCGCCAAATTCTGCGCCAGTGAACCATGTTTCCTTTTTAAATTCTACATAATCGAACGTAACTATCCCTATAAACTTCGCTCTGGTAAAAAGTACTAAATCTTTGAATGAAGCATCGCTGAAATGGTTTGTCTTTCCAAGGAATGTGGTTTCTTCGAAATCGGTGAAGCCATGAAATGTGGTAAATAGGAAATAGGTATCTTTGCTAAATAATGTTTTTCTGAACCTGATATAATGCAATATCGCTCCAGAAAAATTTACTTCTTCAAGAAATTTGGCATTCTCAAAATAAACATTACTATTGAATGCAGTTCCTGAGAAATCAATTCCATCAAGCTCCTGGCCATAAAACGTGGTTCGATTGAAGTAAACTTCAGCCAAAAACGCGGCACCTCTGAAGCTTACATCTTTCTTAAAGATACAGCCCTGAAAATTAAGCTTATTATCAAAAAAAGAGTTATCAAAATTAACATTCCCCAGAAATATTGAATTGATTAAATTAATTTGTGATCCTACTACTTTCATTTCTTTTGGTAAGTTCATTCTTATTTGATGTCCACTTCTTTCCAAGGATGTTTTAGGCAGTTCCAAATTACGTATATCAATATCACCAACAATGATAACCTGCTCATATTCAATGGGTTCGCTTTTCTCGATTTTATTCAAAATCTCATTACTAGGGATTTCCTTGAAGCCTCTCTGGGGTATTTTTGCAGATTTACCATCCAGGCTAAAACTGTCCTCTAGGTTTGTCTCCGATTCTTTCTTACTATAGCCACAATAAGGGCAAAATTCAGTTTGAATTTCAGCCCCGCAACTGGTGCAATAAATTTCTTTGCTAACCATAACTTTGTTCATCCCGCACACAGGGCAGTCTCTATGTCCTTAGTTCTTTGGCCTTGGTGAAGGCTGCATTGGCCTCGTATATAACTCCGAGTGATTTGAGAGCAAGGCCTTTGTTTTGCCAGGCTAACGCGAATTGTGGATTAAGTTCGATGGCTCTCTCGTAAGCTTGGACTGAATCGTCGTACTTGCATTGTTTATAGAGAGCCCAGCCTTTATTATTCCAGGCTTCTGCAAGTTGAGGATTAAACTTGATAGCCTCATCATAAACTTTGATGGCTTCATCGTACTTTTTTTGCCTACTCAAAGCTAAACCTTTATTATACCAGGCCCTTGAGTCTTGTGGATCAATATTAATAGCTGTATTGTAAGCCCTAATGGCTTCATCGTACTTGCCCTGATCATTCAGAGCAAGACCTTTGCTAATCCAAGCGTTATAATATTGAGGATTGATTTTAATAATCTTATCATAAGCCCTAATGGCTTTATCGTACTTTTCTTGATTATATAAAGTGCGGCCTTTGTTGTACCAGGCATTTACAAATTGAGGATCAATTTTGATAGCCATGTCATGGGCCTTAATGGCTTCATCATACTTGCCCTGATTATCGAGAGCTAGGCCTTTGTTACTCCAAGCAGCTGCAAGCTGTGGATTAAACCTGACAGCCTCATCATAAGCTAAGATGGCCTCATCGTACTTGCCCTGTTGAGAAAGAACACCGCCTTTGTTGTTCCAAGCTTCTGCAAGATGAGGTTCAATTTTGATAGCCATGTCATGGGCCTTAATGGCTTCATCATACTTACCCTGATTATCGAGAGCAAGGCCTTTATTGCTCCAAGCAGCTGCAAGCTGAGGATTAAACTTGACAGCCTCATCATAAGCTAAGATGGCCTCATCGTACTTTCCCTGTTGTAAGAGATCATTGCCTTTATTATTCCAGGCTTCTGCTAATGCTAATTGAGGAGTGAATTTGGGAGCCTTGTCATGAGCCTTAATGGCTTCATCATGCCTGCCCTTATTTTCAAGAGTAAGCTTATCGAAATCAAGGCCATTATTGCCCCAGGCTTTATAATGTCTAGAAGTGATTGTGATGGCCTTGCTATGAGCCTTAATGGCTTCATCGCACTTATTTTGTTGATTTAGAACACTTTTTTTGTGATGATCACAGGCGTTTAAAAATTGAATAATCTTTTTTATCCACCCCCCTATTTTTTTATAAATTATATATCCACAAATTATTGTTATGGTAACAATTAAAACTCCCTGAAACCAGCTCTCTCTAGATAAGACTAATAATGCGTTTTGAATGTTAGAGAGAGCAGAGTTATCCATGCAGGCAAGCTCTGGGTATAATCTGCATAAAACTTACGGGTGGAATTTATAGCATGAGGCAATAAGCAGATAACAGGCCTGCGATCATTTTGAGATCAATATCTGGAAATAGAATTATCTCATAAGTTTCACATTATCACCAATTTTTCTCATTCAATTCACCACCCATACACCCCAGCCCCTCGGCAATCTCACACTCCTCGCCCAGGTCCACCCCGATATCTATCCTCGCTTGATCCTCTTGAAAGCCGGCGTACATGATGCACAGCAGCTCTGGGGCAGAGAAGGTCCTCCCCGGCAGCGACCGCAGCACATGGGTCTCCTTGGGGTCGTTGATATCCAGGCCGTACTGCCCCTGCAAGCCGATCTCAAAGGTGACCTCACGGACCTCATCCATGGATTTCCCGGAGAACAGACGCATGGCTTCCAGCAGAGAGAAGACCGCATCCATTCTCGGCCCGCAAGCCTTCAGTTCCCTCACGGCGATCTCTCGCAGCCCATTCCCGGCCAGGGCTCGCAGCTCCTCAAGGGCCGGCATATCCAGCACCATCTGGAAGTGCTTCTGGGCCAGCTCGATGTCTCCCATCTCCATGTAGGCGAAGGCCAGGCCGTACACTGTCTGCGGGTTCCGCGGATCGGCCTGGTAGGACCGGCGCAGATAGTAGAGAGCCCGTAGGCTGTCGCCCTCCCGTCCCAGAATAGCGCCCAGGTTCTTGAGAGCCACTGGGTTCTTGGGGTCTGCGGCCAGGGCCCGGCTGGTAAAAACCCTGGCCTGGGCCAGGTCGCCCTTCTTCTGATAGGCTATGCCCAGAGCTACCAAGGCGTTCGAATGCTGGGGCGCAATCTGCAGGCAGCGGTTCAGCAACTCTATGCCTTTGTCGAGCTGGCCGAGGTCCACATAGCATAGGCCCAGGTTGTAGAGGAGATCGGGATTGTCTGGGTCCTGGCAGAGGAGCTCTTCCAGGTAGATGCGAGCCTCGTCCAGCTGGCCGGCGGCGATGAGCTTCAAAGCCAGGTCAAAGTGGTCCATCACGGGGGAAATGCGATGGGCCAATATTAAAATGGTTGTCTTCTGCAGCGAACTGCTGCCAAAGCAGGTCGCACAGCCGGACAGCTTCACGATGATCGGCGAAATCTATTCCTAGCTCCACCAGCTCCACGGATCGAACTCGTTATTTTCAAAGTCCTTTATCTCGGCGTGGCCGGCATCCACAAGCATCTTGTTGAAGTTTCTGCCCGGCACGCCATCCTCGCTGAGATAAGCCACGGCCACCCAGCGGTCATACTGATCCTTGCCGGTCTTATCGTCCAGATCCAGGAAAATGTAGGTGCTCAGCAGCCAGGATCGGGTATAGGCGGATGCATTCTTTCCAGCTTCGCAGGCGTTAGCGCCTCTGGTTTCCGGGCAATCAATATCTGCAAGCCTGACCCTAATGAGGTCCTCGGAGAGCGAGCTGTCTTGGAGCTGTACATCAAAGGTATCCCCATCTATGACTTTGGTGACTCTTCCCATGGCCTCATCTGGAGCGCCAGCGGCCAGGTCGATCAGGAGAAACAGAGGCAGCACGAAGATGGCTTGGGTCGGATTCATGAGGCATATCTCAGGTCCTCTCCTTTATGCCAGCTGTGGGAAGGTGTGCGCTGGCTGGCAGACGAGACTGGGCCAGGCAGGCGTGAGAGTGGCGTGACGAGGAGCTGGAGGGCGCGAGAAAGGTGGTCTGTAATTGCGAGCATAGATGGTTTGCTATTATTAAAATCGTTAAATCGTTATATTGGAAAAAGACATCTGATGCATTTGACCCTATGGATAGGATAGAATTATTTTAAATATTGAGAAGAGATATTAGCGCGTTATGAGTTATTTCTGATGATATCAGTTTTGATTCGCATCAGATCTTGCTTCTTTATTAAGCGGTTTAATTAAATCCTCCTCAGGGATTGTCTTTATCTCTTCTCTAATCCTTTCAAGAACGTTCAATAGTACAGCGGCATACTTGGTGAGGTAGTACTTCTTTTCAATCTTCTTTACCAGATCGACGCTACGCATCTCGGTTAAATCATGATTAAGTTTATTTGTCGGCAATCGAGTCTTATCTCTCAGTTCTCCTAAGGTTAATGGTCCAGAGGAATGAAGTAATTGAGCGATCAATGTTATATCTCTATTCGCGAACTTCCTTAGGCTCTCCCACAGATCATATGATCTTAATGCTTTGAATTCCTCGCCTTCTGATGTTGGTATATCCTTATGTTCTTCATCTTCTTTGTCTTTCATATATTTCACCTCTAAGAGTCTATAGATTCCGATAATATGATTTATCCGAATCTCCGTTAAGTTAAAATACCATGACTATTTATAACCATCGATACTAATACCCTGAATTACGAAAACTGGAATTCAATAAAGCAAAAAAGAGGTGTCTGACGTGATATTCGAAATTTTATCCTCTGAACGAGGATGAATTTTAAAAAGGAGGAATTGAAGGAATTGAAGAAAGATATTAAAAAAGAAAAAAAGTATGTGGAGAAATGCCTTGAACATGTAGATGCCTTTGAAGATCTGGAAAAAAAACTGAATGTATTAAAAGACGAAGTGATTAAGGAACCGAATGAGCACGTTAAGGAGTTTGATGAAAATGATGTCGCGACTCTAATATTGTATGTTAAGATACAAATTAGGATGCATGCAACTCTAGAAGAGGCAGCAGCATTGATCGGAGAATACGGTCCATGGATGTTCTTCGCTATAGAGTTGTTAAAGATTGCGGTAATATCTTGAGCCGCAAATGGCCGAAACCAGAAAATTGTCCCTGTTTCGGCGGGGGCTGAAATAACCAGCCATTCTTTTCCGTAAATAATAAAAAAAATGAACTTAGCAATTAATTTGCTTCATTTCTGGCCGAATAAATATAACTTAATGATAATTCTATAATCTATATAATTTGAATCATGACAGATATGGATAATCATCACTTTCGCCCCGCCTCCTTGCCTCACCCTGATATCCCCAGAGCGCCCCGTTCTCCATCATGGAGATCGAACTCTGCCCTGCCGTCTCCCTCCTCCCCGAGACCTTCAACGTCCTGGTCGCCCCGGTGGAGCTGATGGCCGAGGCCATAAACAGCCACCCGGAATTGCAGCGCTATAAGATCCTCTTCATCAGCGGCAACTACTCTCGCATCCTCAGCCGGCTGAACCGCAACATTACCGAGCTGGATGTGCGACGGGCCTTCACCTCCTTTCAGCTCATGATGATCCTGGAAGAGAACCACCACAGCTTCCTCATCGTGGAGCACGACCCCCTGCTATACGAGGACTCCCAGGAGATGGTGGGCTACCTGGCCCAGCACCTGCGCCAGACCTCCCGGGATATGGGCGTTCAAGATCCCCCCTAGATTTTCTTTGCTTTAATGTCATCGTACACTGCCTTAAGCTAAGCAATATCCTTTTAGTATAGAGCATTATATCCATTGGGGACCGCTCTGAGAGCCATACATATCCTCCTACTACTCACATTGATGGGTTTGCTTCCGTCTGCATCCTCCGAGCAGGCCAAGGCCAACGATATGTTATTTAGCGCCTGGAATCTCACTGAACAAGGGGATTACGAGAATGCTCTCAAATACTGCGATGAGGTCCTGCGCATAGATCCTGGAAATTCTTCAGCCCTTGCAGGGCGTGCCTATATATTGTGGAAAACAGAAAGATACGATGAAGCCATCAGAATCTATAATGAGATCATCGAGATAACTCCGGATTACAATTATCGATGGCTTTGCAGAGCAGATGCTTTATGGGACTCTGGCAGACATGAAGAAGCCATTCAGGCCTATAATGAAACTATTGAACAGTTCCCAGGATATCGGGATGCATGGCTTCATAAAGCGAATGCTCTTCTGAAATCAAATAGTCATGGAGAGGCTTTACTGGTCTATGATGAAGCCTTAAAGCTATTCCCGGATTCAGAGGCCGTGTGGCTCGGCAAAGCCAATTCTCTCAAGGATTCTGGCCAATATGATGAGGCAATTGAGGCCTATGATAACGTCATCAGGCTCTTTCCCAATTCAGAGAATATGTGGATATGGCTTGGAAAAGCAGATGCTTTAGAGAACTCTAATAGATTTGAAGAAGCGGTTGAGGTCTATAATGAACTAATAGAAAGATTCCAGGATTATGAATATGCCTGGCTCAGCAAAGGGGTTGCTCTATGGAATTCCGGGAACTATAACGATGCAATTCAGGTCTATGATGATATAATGAATCGCTTCCCGAATTATCAATATGTGTACGTCCAAAAAGCAAACGCTCTTGTGAGTATTGATAGGTATGAAGAGGCCATTTGGCTCTATAATGAGACTATAAAGCGATTTCCGGATTATGAATTTGCATGGCTGGAAAATGCGAATGCTCTTAGGGATTGTCGCAGATATGATGAAGCCATTCGCATGTATAATGAGACTATAGAGCGGTTCCCGTATTATGAAGATATCGAAGATGTATGGATTAATAAAGCAGGTGCTCTGCTGGAATCCAATCGATATGAAGAGGCCTTTGAGGTCTACGATCAAATTCTTGAGCAATTTCCTAATGAAATAAGCATCTGGCTCCAAGTCGCCAATGACCTGGAGGATGCCGAGAGATACGGAGAAGCCCTTGAAATATATGATAGGGCCATAGAGCATTTCCCTGAATCAGAAGAGCCATGGCTTGACAAAGCCAAGGTTCTAAATGATTTGGAGAAATATGACGAAGATCTCAATGTTTACGAGAAAGCCATAGAGCTTTTTCCTGATTCAGAAGTTGCATGGCTAGGCAAGGCAAAATCCTTGAGCAGCTGTGGCAGATATGAAGATGCTCTCCAGACCTTCAGCGAGATTACAGAGCGCTTCCCATATTCCGATGACGCCTGGCTTCGTAAAGCGAGCATCTTACTTAGACTTAATCGATATGAAGAGGCCCTTGGGATTTACGATCAAATTACTGAACAATTCCCTGATGATGTAGATATTTGGCTGGAAGCCGCTGATGACCTGATGGGACCAGACAGGTATGAAGAAGGGCTTCAAATGTATGACCGGACAATAGAGCATTTCCCTGAATCAGAAGAGCCATGGCTTGACAAAGCAGAGGCTATGGAGGATTATCATATAATTGAGGAGATAATTGATGAGATAATTGAGGTTTATGACGATGCCTTAGAGCGTTTTCCAAATTCCGAAGATATTTGGCTTGCCAAAGCAGAAGCTATGGAACATGCTAAAAGATATGAAGATGCGCTCAAGGTCTACGAAAAGGCTACAGAGCTTTTTCCTGATTCAGAAGATGCATGGCTGGATAGAGCGGATGCTTTGCATGATAGGGCAGACGATCTAGAGGACGATGGTAGGTATCATGAGGCCAGTGCAGTCTACGACGAGGCCATTTCAGTCTATGATATGGCGATAGAGCATCTTCCGAAATTGGAGGATGCCTGGCTTGACAAAGCCAGTACTCTGCGGGATTCCGGCAGGTATGACGAGGCCATTCAGGTATATAATGAAACGATAAAGCGCTTCCCATATTCAGGAGCCGCATGGTTAGGTAAAGCATTTGCCCTATTAAACTTGAACCAATATAATGAATCTCTCCAGCTCTTTAATCAAACGATAGATCGCTATCTAATTTGGGAGAGCCCAAATTATAGATATGTCGCATTTGATGCTTTTATGAGTCGAAATAAATATGAAGAAGCCATTAGACTCAGTAATAAAGTCTTAGAGCGTTTTCCTAACTCAGAATGGGCATACTATAATATGGCTCTCGCATTGGAGTCTTATGGTAGATTTAATGAGGCTATTAAAATTTATGATGCAGCTATAGATCGCTTTCCTTACTCAGATAACGCATGGATTCATAAGGCGGAAGCTCTCAATAATTCCGGCAGATATGATGAAGCTTTTCAGCTCTATGATGTGGCTATAAAGCGTTTCCCCTATTCAAAATATGCATGGCTCTCCAAAGCCCAAGCTTTGATGGATTCCGGAAGATACGATGAGGCCATTCAAGACTATAATCGGATGATAGAGCTTTTCCCATATTCGGATGGCGCATGGCTTCATAGAGCGGATGCTCTGTGGGATTCCGGCAAGTACGACGAGGCCATTAAAGCATATAGCGAGATGATAGATCAATTCCCATATTCAGATGATGCCTGGTCCCGCAAAGGCATTGCCCTGTATAAATTGGGGAGATACGAGGAGGCCATACAGTTCTGCGAAAAGATGGAATCAAAGGAGAGAGGAGATTATGAATCTGAAAATATTATATATTTAACTAAAGCCATTAGCCTGATCAGGGAACATCGACTGAATGAAGCATTGGAAGCTTTAGATAATATATATATTTGGGGTGAATATTATAATTCTCGTGCCAGAGAGCTTAAAATCCTGGCGTACATAGTCACGGGACATAATAAGAAGGCATTGCAGGCATGCAATGAAGTCCTGGCAAATGATCCGGGGAATTTGAAAGCATTGAGCTGGAAGGGTACTGCTTTAATGGAGCTTGACAGATACAACGAGGCTTTTAGTATCTGCGACCTGGCCCTCGCCAATAGTCCCAAAGCCGATAGCATCTGGAAATGTAAAGGTGATATACATCATAGGCTGGGCGAGAATGATGAAGCGATTAGATGCTACGACAGAGCCCTTAACATTAGCCGCGAAGAACCTCTCTATTGGATCAGCAAAGGCCTCGTGCTCTACGACTCCAAGAATTACACAGCTGCTATCGGTTGCTTTAATGAAGCTATTCGCTTGGGATCGAGATCACGCGAGATAGAATATTTCACCAGAAAAGGAGATGCATTTTATTATAAGGGTCTAGCTCTGCATAAGCAACAGAATTATAGCGGGGCTTCGGAATCTTACAACGAGGCCCTTCAGCTAAACCCCAAGTTTACGGATGCATGGAAGGCAAAAGCCTTCGCCTTGCAGGCTCGTGGATTCTACCTTGACGCCATTACCGCCTATTCAAACATGAGAAAGTATGAGACAGGGGGATGGGAAAGGTCGCTGATCTTTGTTGTCCTTATAATTTTTTCCTTCTTAATCGTAGCGGGCTTGTTATATTCCAGGAATCGCTGGATCTTCGCAATCTCTGCCATGCCCTTTGTGAACGTGATAGGCTTATCCTGGGTCCTGTCTGGAGTCCTTTATACTGAGATCACGGGCGTATTCCTGGGAATAGGCCTCCTCATGGCCCTGCTGGCAGTATTTCCTCTTGGATGGTTCTTTGGAAAGCCGGAGCTATCCATGAGGCTGCAGGTGATAAAAGCCCTCAATGAATTCAGGAACGTCCACACCTATGCGTTCTCGCTCGCGGTATACATCGTCACAGCAATGGCAATTTTATATATTATATTCTCGACCATACTGCATTTTGGGATTATCACCCCTCAGGACATGTCCCTATTTACCATCATGCTTTTCATGGTAGTGGCTCTTATTGCCAGCCTGGCGTCGGCTGTGCCCCAGGTCTTCGGCGTAATGCTTTCGGAAAACACGGATATGAGGGCAAGAAATGTTATATTCATCTCCCAGCTCGGCCACTTCGGCATCAACACCCTCATCCTCATACCTATCCTCTGGAGCCTAGGCATCGGCACTGATGGCTGGATGGGGGAGACGAGCTTCCTTGAGCCGAGGACTTCCCTTTACTTCCTGATCTCTGCCATGTTGCTGATAGTATCGACTCATATAATCCCATATATCGTTGGATGGAGGTTGGCGGCACGAAATAATGAGCAATACCTCTATAAAGAGAAGGACTGGATCGATGAGCTGCTCTCGGTCTTCAAGTTCTCCTCGACAGGACTTTACGAATCCAAAATGGAGGAGATCCAAGGAAGGCTTGAGCAAGAGCTGTCTTCACAGGATCATGATAGCCCGGTCCAAGTCGGCTGCTCCAATCATGGGAATCTTGGGAAGGCAGCAGCCAAGAGGGTGAGGGAGCTTTCAAAGGAGTTGAGTGGATGGAAGAGATTTATGAATCTGATACTTAGAAGCCATCTAGTCATTCCATATGCGTACCTTCTCTCCAGGTCATCAGATCCCCGCATCGAGTATGTGGATTTCATAGAGGCTCGGGCAGATGAAATCAGAAACCTGAGGATTCAGTTTGCAGGCCTAGATGCAGCTGAGATCCGGAGCAGATCAGATGCCTACTCTGAGGTTTACAAGGATGAACGCAACCGCTTGGACGAGATGATTGCAGGTGAGGGGAGATTCAGGCCCCAGCTCTGGGTGGTCCTCAGCAGCTTTATCACAACTCCTATCTTCTTGCAGATACTGGTATCGATCATAGGATGGGCCTCACAGGCGGTCACCCAATCTCCGACGCCGATCATGCCTGAGATCAGCCATACAATACCAACGCAGATGGAGCCCTGAGGCCCAGCCTGCAATAGGCGCGAATCATTCAATGAGGTGGTGTGCCTTGACATTGTCATGTATTACTACTTGAGATTTTGCTTGACAGAAGTTTATTGGATTACTGAATAAAAATAATATATAATTTATCTTTTATTGATAAGCAGCAGAGCCTCTACAGCTTGAGGCACTTTCAATATATGGATGGCGCTCCCTGCAAATGATTTGATCAATGCTCAGTTACTTCGGGTTATACTCTGATTACGCTAAATGATATCCCTTTTGGCTTAGAAATCTCTAATATGGCCTATTTCTTGATTGCAGCTCTGCAATTCATATTGAGCTTTGGAGCGTTGCATGCTGTTCAAGTCGCCTGATGGCATTGTTCTTATCTTTTGGCTCCAGCTTGGCTTCTTCAATGCCTATGAAGCGTCTGGATGCTGCTATCATAGGTCGCTCCGTCTACTGGGAATAGTGTTCCATCCTTTTGCCGTGGGCAAGGTGAACTTGGACTGGTCATTCCAGCTTGGGCTTGCTATGCCAAGCATCCTATCGAGATGGGCCATCAATTTGTGCCGCTTGGGCATAGATAAGCTCTGGTGTTGGGCTGCGCTGATATTTTGCGCTCAAGAATGGTAATTACTAGTAATAACGCGCGTGATTCCCGTCCCCCGCATTTAATTAAGTCGCTACATAGCGATTCCTAGAGTCAACTTCCTAAATAGATTACTGGTAAATTAGGTTGAAATCTTCCGCTTCCACCAAGCCGTGTACTTCTAGAGATCCATGGGATCTACCTGACTCTACTTTCCAAGTTATTCTCGTAATATAAAATGATTTTTATGATGGGCACCCAATATGCTAATGGGGTGTAGCATGAACAAGCTTG
>MTKZ01006815.1_pt2 | contig 16548 bp, 15 predicted proteins | sample 1042781 | NCBI WGS metagenome assembly MTKZ01 (sample SAMN06212207, study PRJNA360539) | anaerobic digester metagenome | biome: Wastewater treatment plant; material: sludge; isolation source: anaerobic digester fed with sludge from wastewater treatment plant | place: Denmark: WWTP Viborg ... | reverse complement strand
TGCTGGGCCACCGTGCCAGCGGCAAGGCCGACCAGGAGCAGACTGTTAACATCGTCGGGGGTCGCGTTGGCGTTGAAGTAGGAACCGACCATGAAGTAGTCCCACGGGCCACCCGTCAACTCCCGGTTGGGTGAATAGATCGAGTGGGTGGCGTGACCCTCGTTGAGAGCCAGCCGGGTCTCGTCCTGATACTGAATCACCTGAACGTAGTTGTAGCGCGTCTCCGCCTCGTAGATGACCCGGCCATATTCAGGGGGACGAATCAGGCCGGCCGGCTGAATCACCGGGACCAGCGCCACGACAAGCAACATCGCCACTGACAGCGCGACTTCACGGACCGCCCGGACCGCCGCTAACGCCAGCAGCGACGGGATGAGCATCGCCAACGCAAGAATCAGGAATGTCGTTCGGGTTCCAAACACCGGAATCAGAAGAAACGTCGGCAGGAAGCTTCCGATGATCGAGCCAACCGTCGAGAGCGCGTACAGCGATCCGGCAGTATTGCCGGNNTGGCGGCGACATCGTCGAGCCGTAAACGGACGGCGAACGGCGAGACACAACCGAGCAACGTCACCGGGACCGCGAAGAGCAACATCGTTCCAAGCAACGACCCGTAGAACGCGCCAACCGACACGTTGTCGAACGCAGCCAGCGAGATCTCGAGAATTGGCCGTGACAGCATCGGAATGAAGGCCACACTGAACCCGGCAACAGCCGTCAGTGTGTACAGAACCGCGGGCTCAGGGTAGCGATCGGCGATCTTGCCTCCGAGGAAGTAGCCGATCGTCAGATAGAGGAGCGTCAGGCCAATCAGGTTTGCCCAAATGAAGGTCGACGACCCGAAATACGGGCCAACCAGACGGGAGGCGCTCGTCTCGACGGCAATACTGCAGATGCCACCGACGAAGACAATCGTCGATAGCACGGCAGCCCGCGGATCGAGCCAGGCCGGCCGGCGGTGAGAAATACTGTGTGATGCGGATACCACGCGCTAGTAGCTCTCCAGATCGATCGGCACGTCGATGATTACCGGCATGTCGCTCGACTTCGATCGTTCCAGCGCCGAGGTCAACTCCTCCGGTGAATTCGCGCGAATGCCTTCGATTCCATATGCCTCGGCAAGCTTGACGTAATCCGGATTCACGAGATCGACCGCAACGTAACGGCCAGGGTAGGTGCGGCGCTGCGCAACCTTAACAGCGCTATGGGTCGCGTCATTGAAGATCACCATCGTCACTGGAATACGGTGATGGACTGCCGCGCCGATCTCCTCCATCGTGAACTGGAAGCCGCCATCTCCAGTCATCGAGACGACCTGCTTGTCCGGGCAGGCGACTTTCGCGCCTATCGCGGTGGGCATCGCCGACCCAAGCGTCCCGAAGCCACGTGGGAACGTGTAGGTGCGTGGCTCATAGATCGGGAAGTAGCGGACCCCTTCGTACGCCATCATCGTCATATCGTTGCAGAGGATGGCGTCGCGATCCATCCCGGCCCGCAATGCATCGATGTACTGAACGTAGCCTGCTGTCCTTACATCTGCCGGCTCCTGAAGCCGGTCGCGGACTTGCGCGACAGTGCGCTCGTCCCAACGATGCTTTGGCAGCGAGCCGGCGTCGACTTTGGCGAGCAGCTGGTCGAGCGTCGCGGCCGCATCGGCGACGATACTGACGGTCGTATCGTAGCGCTTGCCATGCTCCGACGGGTCGATGTCGATGTGAATGATGTTGGCTGGCAGCGGCATCGTCGCCTCACCAGTGGTGCGCACGCCAAGCCCACTCCCGACAACAATAGCCAGATCGCTACCACGCATGATCTCCGTCGTCGGGTTGTCGGCGGTCCAGCGGTATCCGAACGAACCGACAGCGTAGGGATGATCCTCCGGAATTGCTCCCTTGCCCATCAACGACATAACAACCGGAGCGCCAAGCGCCTCGGCGAGTCGGGTGACGCGAGCAGATGCCTCAATCGACACCGCGCCGCCGCCGGCGAAGATCATCACGTTCGAGGCGCTGGCAATGAGCGTTGCCGCGTGTTCGATCTCCGCGGAGATATCGACGGCCGGCGCCACCGGAGCAGCGACGATCTCCCCGAGGTCGAGCTCTTCGGCCATGACATCGATCGGCACCTCCAGATAGACCGGCCGAGGTCTGCCTGTGCCAAGCGCTGCGAATGCTTCGTTCATCGCAGCCGGAATCTCGGCGGCGTTCATCACACGCTTCGCCCACTTGACGAACGGTCGCATCACCGACATCTGGTCGGTGATCTCGTGCAGGTTGCCTTCGAGGCTGTCGAGATATTTGCGCTCGAGGTTCGTCGCGATAATGAAGATGTTCGACGAGTCGGCAAACGCTTCACCCACCGCGGTCGCGACGTTCGTAACGCCGGGACCGGTAACGATCAGCGCGACACCCGGCTTCCCGGTCGTCCGGTAATAGCCGTCGGCCATGAACCCGGCGCCCTGCTCGTGCCGCGCGAGAATATTGGTAATCGTCGGGTGGTCGATGAGGACATCGTAGAGGTCCAGGTTATGCACACCGGGAATCCCGAAAACCGTGTCGACGCCGTTTGCCTCTAACGCCTGCATGATCGCGACGCCGCCGCGCACACGGCTTCCAACAGAGATCGTCATCGTCTTCGGTTCCTCCCGGCCTTGTATCGATCCGCGCATACTACCCGGACAAGTATATGCAGCGTCGTCGCTACAGGTACGATAGGCGCGATTGGGAGGGGCGTCGATGCGGACGATCTGTGTATTCTGCGGCGCCAGATCGGGTGTGGATCCGCGGTATTCGGAAACGGCGAGCAATCTCGGAGAGCTGATCGCAACATCCGGACGGCGACTGGTTTTCGGCGGGGGCGACATCGGGCTGATGGGCGCTGTGTCCGCGGCTGCCCATGCGTCGGGTGGCGCAGTTGTCGGCGTCATACCGGCGTCACTGATCGACCGGGAGCTGGAACGCTCGCCAGAGATCGCGCTGCGGGTCGTTCGGACGATGCACGAGCGCAAAGCGATGATGGTCGAGCTATCGGATGGCTTCGTCGCGTTGCCCGGCGGCTTCGGCACGCTCGACGAGCTCTTCGAGATCCTCACCTGGTCTCAGCTCGGCATCCATCGCAAGCCGGTCGGGCTGCTGAATTCGGGCGGCTTCTACGATCGGTTGCTGGCGTTTCTGGATAGCCTTGTCGCCGATGGATTTCTGCTGGGTGGCCACCACGAGCTGTTGATCGTCGATGACGATCCTGCCAGCCTCCTGGATCGGATGGACCGGTGGGTCGCGCCGGATCTGGCGAGGTGGGCGGATCTCGATGATGTCTGACTCAAAGCGCGTTGCGCGTGATATTCCTCGTATGCGTACAAGATCCGTTATCCGCAATATGATGATCGGCGAGCTCCCCTGATCGCAGATGCCCACCGAGGTCGACACTGATTGCCAATGAGAGTGAGATGATGCTGTGAACGCGACGGAATCGAGCCTGTTGGTTGCGGCCGATGGGGACATCGTCACCTGGACTCTGAATCGGCCGGCTGTCCGCAACGCGGTGAATCTGGCATTGCTGGAGTTGCTCGACGCTGAGCTCGACGCGCTTCGCCGAAATCCGCCCCGCGTCCTGATCCTCGGCGCGACCGCGCCCGGGTTCTGCGCAGGGATCGACCTCAAGGAGTCACGTGACGCGAGCGCTGAGTTCGCCCATGTCCGAGTCACGTTGATGCATCAAGTGCTGGACAAGCTGCGGCGCTTTCCATCTCCGGTTATCACGGCGATCGACGGGGCCTGCGCAGGTCTCGGGGCCGAGTTGGCTATTTCGGGAGACCTGCGAGTGGCATCGCCGACATCCAGATTCGGCTATCCAGAGCCACGCGTCGCCGTTCCGTCGCCGTCTCACCACTTGATCTCGCTGGTCGGGCTGGCCCGTGCCCAGGATCTTCTGCTCACCGCTCGCTGGGTTCCGGCGCCAGAAGCGGAGAGCTTCGGGATCGTTTCGAGAATCGCGGTCGACGCCGACACTGCTGCCCAGGAGCTTGCCGCGCAAGTCGCAAAGCTTGCGCCGCGCTCACTTATGTTAACTAAGGAGAACATGAGCCTGAGCATCCGCGCTGGGGCTGAAGCAGCGTCCCGCCATCATATCGATGGCGTCACGAGCTCGGCATGGACAAGTGACCGCGCCGAGGCACTGGCGGCGTTCGCCGAGCGGCGCGAGCCATCGTTCACTGGATCTTGACGGGAAGGAAGAATAAGTCGTGAGTGGACCACTAGCCGGCATCCGCGTCCTGGAGCTGAGCCGGCATCTTGCAGGCCCGTTCGCGTCGATGACCCTCGGAGACCTCGGCGCCGATGTCATCAAGGTCGAGCCGCGCATCCGTGGCGACGATACCCGTGGCTATCCACCTTTCTGGAACGGTGAGAGCACGTACTACCTGAGCGCCAACCGCAACAAGCGGAGCATCACGCTCGATCTCGGCACAACTGAAGGCCAGGAGGTGGCGCGCGCGCTCGTTGTGAAGTCGGACATTCTGATCGAGAACTTCCGGCCCGGCACAACCGAGCGTTGGGGCCTCGGGTACGAGCACCTTCGTGAGATCAACCCGCGGCTGATCTATTGCGCCATCTCGGCGGTCGGGAGCAATGGCCCCGATCGCGATCGGGCAGGCGTCGACTTACTGATGCAGGCATACGCGGGGCTGATGAGCATTACGGGCGACGAACACGGAGCGCCGGTGCGAGTCGGAACATCGGTCGTCGACCTGACGGCGGGAGCGAACGCTGTCCAGGGTATCCTCGCGGCGCTGTACATTCGGGAACGCACGGGACAGGGTCAACGAGTCGAGAGCTCTCTTCTGGAAGGGCAGATCTCCTGGCTTACGTATCACGCCGTTGCCTACCTCGCTTCTGGTGAAGTCCCCGGCCGGCTTGGCTCGTTTCACGCCAGCGTTGCCCCATATGGTGCGTTCCCGACCGGAGATGGGTATCTCGTCGTCGCCGTCGCAACCGATGCCCTCTGGAGACGATTCTGCGGCGCGATCGAGCAGCCGGATCTCGTCACTGACCCCCGTTTCGCCACCAACATCGACCGTTGCGCCAATCGAGACGCGCTCCACCAGACGCTTGTGCCGATCCTCGCGGCGCGTGGCGCAGTTGATTGGGCCGTGGCGATGGATGCTGCGGGAGTGCCGTGCAGCCCGGTCAACTCAATCGACACGGTTCTCGGTCTGCCCCAGTCCCAGTATCGCGAGATGGTTGTCGATATTCCTCGGGCGGATTTACCGGGGCTTCGCCTGCCGGGCGTTGCGATAAAGCTGTCAGATACACCCGGCAGCGTCAGGACGCCGCCGCCGCGGCTGGGGGAACATACCGACGAAGTCCTCACCGAGCTGGGATACGACGGCGAGAGGATATCGAGCTTGCGGGAAAAGAACGTCGTCTGACCGGCTATTGAAAGGTCACGGCGCCACCGCGACGGCCGCGCCACCAGTCAGCCGCGTTCATCTCCTTCTTGCCGGCCGGCTGAACACGCGCGAGGCGCAACATGCCCTGACCTGTCTGTGTCATGACATCACCGCCGACGACCACGATTTCTCCGGGACTGTTGTCGACGTCGCTGGCAACAACGACGCTCGCCGCGGTAACACGGAAGCGCTCGCCGTCGATGGTTGTCCAGGCCACTGGCCATGGATCGGCGGCGCGGACCAGCCGCTCGATTTCGACCGCCGGCCGCGACCAGTCGATCCGCGCATCGTCCGTTGTCCACTCACGGGTGAACGTCGCCGCGGCATGATCCTGCTCGATCGGGACACGGGTCCCACGCGCGTAACCGAGCGCGATCGCCGGAATCATCTCAGCGGCGAGCTCGGCAAGACGGATGGACAGCGAACCCGTCACATCGTCGCGCGCAACACCGATCGCGCATTGGGCCACGAGCGGGCCGGCGTCAAGCTTACGAACCAGCTTCATGATCGAGACACCTGTCACCGGGTCGCCGTTGAGAATCGCGGCAGGGATTGGTGACGCGCCCCGGTATTTCGGCAGGAGTGACGGGTGGACATTCAGACAGCCCAGTGGCGCGATCTCCAACATCGGCTTGCGCAGAATCTCGCCGAAGGCGACCACCACCAGCAGGTCGGGTTCGGACTGACGGATGCGATCGAGCGCCACGGGGTCACGGAGCGTCTCAGGTTGAATGACATCGATACCGAGCGCGTCCGCCGCGAGGCGCACCGGTGGCGGAGTCAACCGCCGGCCCCGGCCGGCCGGCCGGTCGGGCTGTGTGACGACGAGACGGACATCTATCTCCGGGTGCCGCGCGAGCGCTTGCAGCGAAGGGATAGCAATTTCGGGTGAGCCGAGAAACACAATTCGAAGCTTGCTGACCATGCCGCCGACCCTCGAATCTGAACGCCGTGACGGTCCCACCGACCGCATGCTTACTGTTGGAAAGCGATGCGGCAGGACGAATCTTCTGCGAGTATAGAAAGCCGCAGATCGCGCGGTCAATTGTGAGCCAGTGATCACCATCAGTAAGATTCGCTGTTGTGAGTATTCGACGACTGACGCCGACACCACACGCGGTCGCTCTGATCGCTATCTTCCTGCTTGCCGGGTTCTTGCGTGTGTACGGCATGAACTGGGATCAGGGCACCTATCTCCATCCGGACGAGCGATTCATCGCCATCGTCTCGTCGGAACGCATTGACTTCCCGTCGCTCTCGAACATCGGGTCTCTTTTTGACCCGGCCCACAGCCCGATCAATCCGCGCCGCGACGGCCCGGACGGAAAGCCGCTCTCCTTCGCGTATGGAACTCTCCCGCTCTACGTTCAGAGCGTCGTCAGTTGGGCAGTGAATCACGTCTCCGACCGGAACTACCGGGACTACAGCAATATCTACCGCGTCGGCCGGCCGTTGAACGTGATGATCGATCTCGGGACGTTACTGATCGTCTATCTGCTGGCGCGCCGGATGTCGGGTCGTAGCGCGGCGCTCGTCGCGGCGCTGCTGTACGCGACGGCAGTACTGCCGATCCAGTTGAGCCATTTCTTTACGGTCGACATCTGGTTGACATTTTTCGTCACTGCGACGCTCTACTTCGCGATCCGCTTCGCCGACAGACCGTCGTTCGGTCGCGCGGCTGCTCTCGGCATACCGGTCGGGTGCGCCTTTGCGACCAAGGCCAGCGTCGCAGCGCTGTTACTCCCGCTTGGCCTGATGGCACTCGCAGCCGTCATGCGCGCCACCGATCGCCGCCTCGTCATCGGGTATCTCGCCCTGGCCGGCGTTGTCGCGGTCGCTTTGTTCACCGTCTTCGAGCCGTACGCGATCGTGCGCTCCGGGCCGTTCTTCACCGACATCAGCACGCAAGCGGAGATCGTGCGAGGCAGGTGGGACGTGCCATTTACCCGTCAGTTCGTTGGGTTGACGCCCGGCCTGTATGAGGCGCGCAACCTGTTCCTGTACGGGCTGGGACCAGCGATGGTCATCGCCAGCATCGTTGCAACGATCTGGGCCGCGCGCCATGCATGGCAGCGACGTGATGTGGCGTGGGGAGTTCTCCTCTTCTGGATGGCAGCGTACGGCGCCACGCTGCTGATGACCGAGGCACGATTCCTACGGTATTCGCTGCCGTTAATCCCGGTGTTCGCGGTCTTCGTCGGTGCTCTCCTGACGCGGCCGACGGCAGCGCGCCTCAGGAAGCTTCGCGCGACCGCTGCAGTCGTCGTGCTCGCAGGGACTGCCATCTGGGCGTTCGGCTTCGTCTCGATCTACAGTCACCAGAACTCGCGCATCGCGGCATCACACTGGATGTTCGCCAACATTCCGCCCGGATCCACCGTGTCGATCGAAACGTGGGATGACGGGTTGCCACTCCCCTACCCGGAAGCTCCGGCCAACACTTTCGTCCAGATACCGTTTGACATGTACGGCGACCTCGCGCCGGACGACAAAATCCAGCAGATCGCTGAAGGTCTGGCGTCTGTAGATTATGTCATTCTATCGAGTGATCGGCTGGCAGATTCTATCGACAACGAGCCGTGGCGATACGCGGTTCAGATCGACTATTATCGCCGTCTCTCCGCTGGCGAGCTGGGATTTCAGCTTGTCTATGAGGGGAAAGTCGAGCCGGGGCTGTTCGGGCTTCGTCTCAACGACCGGCCTGCCGACGAGAGCTTCACCGTCTACGATCATCCGCACGTGCGGATCTACAAGAAGGTCGATTTCCTCTCGGCGGAGGAAATCCACGACCGGCTTCTCTGGGGCGCCTCGCAGCCCTGGTATCCAATGCGTAACGCGCCGAACAAAACACTGATGCTTGGCGTTCCGGCGAGTGAGACACCAACCAGCAACGATGCCAACTGGAACTCCGTCGCGATAAGCAACACGCCGTTTGCGATCGTGGTCTGGTTGCTCGCAATCGAGTTGCTGGGGCTGGCAGTGGCGCCGATCGCGGCTACCGCGTTTCGAGCGTCGCCCGACCGGGGCGCGTTCTCTGCGCGGATGATCGGGCTGCTTATGGTTGGCTGGCTCGTCTGGATCGGAGCGAGCCTCAACTGGTGGCCGGCCCGGACATTGGTGGTCTCGATCATCACGATCACCGTCGCGGCGTGTGCCTGGGGCTGGTATGTACTCCGAAAGCGCAGCGGCAGGCCGATCGAGCTTCCGTCTGTCCGAGTCTGGCTGGCGGCGCTCGGGATCTGGGGCACAGGGTTCGCATTCTTCCTCATGTTGCGGGCCATCTACCCCGATTTCTGGCAAACGTGGTTTGGCGGCGAGAAGCCGTTCGAATTGGCTTATCTCCGCGCGATCGCCCGATCGACCGAGTTTCCGCCGTACGATCCCTGGTATTCCGGCGGCATCATCAACTACTACTACTACGGTTGGCACCTTGTTGCGACGGTTACCAGGCTCACCGGTCTCGGAGTCAGCCTTGGCTTCCAGCTCGCAGTCGCGACAATTCCAGCGTTGCTGATACTCCAGATCGTCGGGCTCACGACGACGATCACAAGCTCATGGCGCCAGCGCCGGCCGCGCCCAACGGTGATCATCGCAGCAGTCACATCAGTCGTTGCGGTCAGTATCATCGGCAACCTGGATGCGCTGGCACAGATCATCTCTATGCGCGGGTTGCCACGAACAGGATTCGACTTCTGGCGTAGCACGCGCGTCATCGATTTCACGATCAACGAGTTCCCGTATTTCACGGCGATCTGGGCGGATCTGCATCCACACATGATCGACCTGCCGGTCATCATGCTCGTCCTGACGCTGGTTTCAGGTCTCGTCCTCGCTCCGCCCCGGGATCGACAGACAGTCATCGTGGTCTTCAGCTTGCTCGCGCTCGCACTCGGCACAGCCGCGGTCACCAACTCATGGGATGCCCCGCTCTGTGCCGGGACAATCCTCGCGGGCGGGATCTGGGCCGGCGCGCGAGTTTGGGGCCGACCCGGAATCACGATCATCGTGGGCGCCATCGCGGCGATATTCGCCGCCTGGATCATGTTCCTACCGTTCTTCAGCGGCTTCTATAGCGTCGTTGGCGATATCAGCCGAACGGCAACGGGGTCGCCGTTGGGCGAGTTTCTTGTCGTCTGGGGCATCTTCTTTCTCGTCGTGCTCGTTGTCGTCGTCGCCGACGCAGTCATTCTGGGGCGGCGAAGGACGGGCTGGCGCGATGCGCTCGTCGCGGGCATAGCCTGCCTGGCAGGTGGAACAGCCGCGTTCGCGTTTGCTGTCGTGCGCGGCGGAACTGTGCCTTTGAGCGCGTTCGTCGCGCTATGGCTCGCGGCCGGCATCATCAGCGCCGGATCGGCCGGCGCTGCGCCACTGCGGCTCGGACGGGTCATCACAATCGTGTCCGTCGTTGCTGCCATCGGGATCGGCGCTATTGCGAGCCACCGACCAGCGGCTGTGATCGCCCTCTCTTTCGCTCTGGTCGCCGCCTGGTATGCCATCCAGACACGGCCTGCTCGGGCCCTGCCCTGGATCCTGGTTGGGCTGGGGTGTCTGGCTATCGCCGGTGTCGAGTTCGTCTTTATTTCGGACGATCTGAGCGGTGGCGACTGGCAGCGAATGAACACCGTCTTCAAGTTCTACAACCAGGCGTGGCTTCTGCTCGGAGCCGGATCAGCCCTGCTTCTTGCGCATCTCTGGTCGCGCTCTCGAACGCTGCCGGCCGGCGACATAGACCATCGCTCTGCCGCCAACAAGGACATCACGCTCGTGCCACACCCGCGTACCGCGATGAGATCGGCTGTCGTGCGTCGCTCAGCCTGCGTTGTCGGCGCGGTCGCGATCGTGGCGGGCCTCCTGTATCCCACGTTCGGGACGACAGCACGATTGGCACAAGACATGCCGTCGTCGCCCCAATTCCTGACGCTCGACGGATACGCCTGGATGAACGGCGGCACGATCCAGAACGCAACTGGCGATACGATCGAGTTCGACGGCGACCTGAAAGCGATCGAATGGCTCAACGCAAACGCGCGTGGCAACCCTGTAATCCTGGAAGCATCGATCGGTCCCTATCGTGGCAATGGCTCGCGGATCTCGAGCGCAACCGGGCTGCCGACCGTGCTCGGCTGGGATCGCCACCAGCGACAACAGCGCTACCCTGCCGGGATAGATCGACGGATGAGCGACGTCCACACGGTCTACAACGACACGTCCCTGCCAAGCAAGCTGGAGATGCTACGACGCTATGACGTCCGGTACGTCATCGTTGGGGATGTCGAACGCTACTGGAATTCCGCCGACAATCCCGCGCCATACGCCTCGGCAGCCGGCCTCGACGCGTTCAACGCGCTGGTTGGGAACGGGCTGACAGTCGCGTTCGAATCCGGACATACACGAGTGTATGAAGTCACACCGTTCGCGCGCCTTGCCCCGGCGCCGGGCGCAGTTCACATTCGATGAGCGACATCACGACTATCGTTCGTTGGTATGGGGCGCTATCGGTAGTCGCGGTCGCGGCTCTGCCCTTCATCACGTGGCTTGGCGCAGGGCTCGGACCGCTTCGGACGGGGCTCGTCCGACCGCTGTCGATTGTCGTCATCACCGCCGTCGTCTGGTGGCCCGCGGCAACGGTCGGGTTGCCGTTCACCACGCCGATCGTCGTTGCGGCGCTGGGGATTTTCGCGATCCTCAATTGGGGAGTATGGTGGCGCGTTGGCCGGCCAGGTCTCGACTTGCGACAGTTGGTCGTGGCGGAGCTCGTCTGGGTAGTCCTCTTCGCCGGCTACGCATGGTTCCGTGGCTTCAATCCGGATATTGCCTACACCGAGAAGCCCATGGAGATCGCGCTGCTAACGTCGATCAGTCGATCAGCCACAGCGCCAGCCCCTGACCCGTGGCTAGCGGGTTACGGTATCAACTATTACTACTTCGGCTATCAGACGATCTCCACGCTCGTGCGGCTCTCTGCCGTGCCACCCGCGACCGCGTTCAACCTCGCGCTAGCAACGCTCTTCGCGTCAGTGGGAACGGCGACGATGTCCGCCGCCGGACAGCTCGTGCGACTTGCGCGGGGTTCGCGTGTGGCAGTCATGCTAGCTGCGGGCGTCGGGCCACTGCTCGTGCTCATCGCTGGCAATCTCGAGACAACGCGTCGCCTCCTTATCGATGGCCGATCGGTCATCGATGCGGGTTGGTGGCAGGGCGTTGGTTGGCAGGCGAGCCGGATCATCGTCGACCACAACGTCTTTCGGGCTGGAGACAGCCGCGAGACGATCAACGAGTTCCCAGCGTTTTCGTTCATTCTGGGCGATCTGCACCCGCATGTGCTGACGTTGCCGCTGCTTGCGTCGATTCTGGCCCTTGGGCTCAGCCTTCTATCGCTCGGCACACCAGTCAGCCGGGCGCGGCTCGCCGCGATTGGCGCGATGGCCGGCCTGCTCTATGCATCAAATAGCTGGGATGCTCCGACTGGCATTGCGCTTGTTCTCCTGATGCTCGTGTTGGCGCGTCGCGGCCGGATCGTTGATTGGCTGGTTGATTCGATCGTCGTTGTCATCTCCGCAGCCATCGCAGCGTTCCCCTTCGCCCTGCACTATTCCGCGCCGGTCGGAGTGCCCGACGGCACGGTTCCAGGCTGGATCACCGACCTCCCGATCGTTGGCGCCATCTTCAATACGTTTGGCATCGTCGCCTGGCGCCCATCGGGAGCAAGGGAGCTGCTCATCGTTCACGGCGCCTGGCTCGCGATCTTCGTCGTGTTCGTCACTGCGGTCGCCATACGCGACCGGAGTATCCTCAAGGTTGACCAGCGGAATCGCATCTGGCTGCTGACGGCAGGCCTTCTTGCGCTCGGTATCGCCGTCGCCTGGGCTCCCGCCGTCATCGTCATTGGTGTGCCATTGTCGGTCGCTGCGTGGTTCGTGTGGCGCTCGCGGGATCTTGCGACGCAAGCGCTGGCGGCGCTGTTCGCATTCGGATTCACACTGATCCTCATCCCGGAGTTCTTCTACATTCAAGACGTCTTTGGCGACCGAATGAATACCGTTTTCAAGCTCTACTTCCAGGCGTGGCTTGTGCTAGCCGTGGCCAGCGCCGCAGCATCCGTGGTAACAGTATTCCGAGCTACCGGCTTCCGCCGGCCCGCCGCCACTGTCGTGCTGGCGTTGATCATCGGGGCGACGCTCTCATATACGCCCCTGTCGGCGGACGACTGGGCATCGGGCTTCGCGCAACGGCGTGGGCTTGATGGAGAGGCGTACATCGCCTCGGCAGGCCATGGCGATCTGGAGATAATCGAATGGATTCGTGCTCACGCGCGCGACGGGGACACAATCGCAGAAGCGCCCGGCTGCTCCTATGGAGTGCTCGACGGTGTGCCGTTGAATCGCGTGTCCGCCTTCACTGGTGTTCCCACGATCGTCGGGTGGCTGGGACATGAAAGCCAGTGGCGACGCGGCCAGATTGCCGACATCGGAACGTTCCTCGATACTCGCGCGGGCGTCGCGAATGCGGTAGTTGGCGGAGACCGGGTTGACGCGAGGCCATCGCCAAGGTTCGTCGTACTTGGTCAGCAGGAGCTACGCGGCAATGCCGTGTGCCCGACCATTGCGAAGATCGCTCCGGACGTGGAGGCTCGACTCACCGAAGCCGGATGGGTTATTGTCTACGAGACATCGGGCGGCCGCATTTTCGCCCGACCTGGTGACGCGACTACGTCGCCACGTCGTTGACCACGGCTACGTGGTTTGGTAGGCTTCGCCGGTGTCCTGTCCGCAGGATTACCGATTATTGCTGCCCGGGAATATGCAGATCAGTTCGAGGAGGTTGGCAATCGGCGCACGACCAGTTCGCGTGAACGAACGCATTCGTATCCGCGAGGTGCGGCTTATCGACGAAGACGGAACGCAGTTGGGTGTGGTCCTGACCCGCGACGCGCTTGATATCGCGCGCGAAAAGGGTCTTGACCTCGTTGAGGTTCAACCAAACGCGATGCCGCCGGTGTGCCGCCTCATGGATTATGGTCGGTTCCGGTACGAAGAGAGCCGCCGCGAGCGCGAGTCCCGTCGGAAGGCGAAGGGCTCAACGCTCAAGGAAGTTCGCATGGCGCCGAAGATCGACGATCACGACATCCAGACGAAAGCACGCCAGGCGCAGAGGTTTCTCGAGGCCGGCGACAAGGTGAAGATCTCGGTTCTCTTTCGCGGCCGCGAGATGCTTCATCAGGACATCGGTCGCAACCTTCTGGTGCAACTGGTTCAGCAGCTGGCTGACATCAGCACGGTGGACCAGGATCCACGCATGGAAGGTCGTTCGATGTCGGTTCTGTTGAGTCCGAAGAAAGACCTGCAGCGCCCGGATGCCACTCGTGTGGCTCAGGAGTCGACGCAGGACCAACCAAGCGCCGATCCCGCGACCTGAGCGAATCGTCCAGGCAGGTGTTTGCGGCGCCGTGCGGCGGCGCCGTTCCGATGTTCAATGAGGGTTGGGAGCTCCAGCCATGCCGAAGATGAAGACGAACAAACAGGCAGCCCGAAGGTTCAAGATTACCGGCACGGGCAAAATCATGCGCGCAAAGGGCATGAAGAGTCACTTCCGGCGCCGGAAGTCCTCGCGCACCAAGCGTGCGTTCGACCGCATGTTCGAGGTTGCGCCCGCGGATCGGAAGCGAATCCGTCGGTTGCTGCCGTACGGGCTGCCGAAATAGACAAAGACGGAGACGAGGGGGATCTGATCGATGGCCCGAATCAAGCGTGGCGTTACATCGCACCGCAGGCATAAGAAAGTCCTGAGCAGAGCCGAAGGGTTCCGCGGGACACGCAATCGCCTCTTCAAGCGTGCAAACGAAGCGGTGATGCGCTCGCTGCAATACCAGTATCGAGACCGCCGCACCCGTAAGCGTGACATGCGCCGGCTGTGGATCACGCGCATCAACGCTGCCTCACGCGAACATGGCCTGCCATATGGTCGGTTCATTGAAGGCCTGACGCGCGCCGGGGTTGAGGTCGATCGAAAGATCCTCGCCGACCTGGCAGTTCGCGACAATGAAGCGTTCGCCAAGTTCGTCGACCTGGCCAAGACGCAGCTCAGCAGCCACTGAGCACGCCAATGTCTGATGACGACCGGTCAAATCAACGGGATACGTTGATAACGAGTCCGGCGAATCCGACGATCAAGTTTGCCCGCTCGCTCCACCGGAAGAAAGTCCGGGAGCATGAGCGGGCATTGCTCGTCGAAGGCGCACGGTCCGTCGATTCCGCTATCTCGGCAGGAGCATCGGTTCGAGCGGTAATCATCGACGATGCCCGTCGGGACGAGATTGATCGGGATCTGCTGAACCGTATCCCAGCCAGTGCGCGCGTCGTTCGTGTCGAACACGATCTTTTCGAGAGCATCGCGCTCACCGAGCATCCACAGGCACTCGTAGCAGTGATCGACGCGCCGGATCTGCCGATACGCGACGATCCGACACTGGTGCTTGTCGTCGACGGTGTGCGAGACCCGGGCAACCTCGGGACGATCATTCGCTCGGCGGGCGCGGTTGGCGCTGACGCGGTTGTCCTGTTACCAGGGACCGCCGATCACACGAACCCCAAAACGGTTCGGGCCACCGCTGGCACGTTGTACGCCATTCCCATCCGTCGCTTTCCGTCGACGGAACGGGCTGTCGAATCGCTGTTCGTCACCCAACCGATCGTCGCGATAGCCGACGCGGCGGCAGAACGAAGCTACGATACTGTGGACTGGCGTGAGCCGACCGTGGTTGTTATCGGAGGGGAAGCATTCGGCGCGTCAGAACAATCGCGTACGTACGCGAACTTGTCGGTAGCAATCCCTATTGAGGCCGGCGTTGAATCGCTCAACGCGGGGGTTGCGGCATCGATTCTGCTGTTCGAGGTCGCGCGACGACGGCGTGCGACCGACTGAAGTCCGCGTACATACGCACTCTTCTGGTTGGGTATCCGCGTAACGTGTGCTATAGTCCCGCCCTGACATCCGCCGAGCGTCTCGAGCAACAGGCGTCGGCCACACGATCGAATTGGGAGGCTACGAAGGATGAGGAAACAGGATCTGGTCAAGAGCGTCTCCGGAACAACCAACTTGCCGGAACGCCAGGTAGACGCGGTCATCCAGGCTTTGTTCGATGCGATCCGCGACAGTCTCGCTAACGGCGAGGAAGTGACGATCACTGGCTTCGGTTCGTTCAGAATCTCGGAGCGCGGTGCTCGCGAAGGACGCAACCCGCAGACCGGCGAGCGCATCACCATCCCGTCACGAAAGAGCCCATCATTCCGACCTGGCACTCAACTGAAGCGAGCCGTGAGCGGCGAGTAGCGACAAATCGTCCCTGATCCTGAACGACCCGGCCCGTCTGCATATCAGACGGGCCGGGTCGTCTCGTCGTCAGGAGTGGAGCGCGGCCGGTTCATCCGCGCCGGCCTCGGATCGTGGCCCCTGAGGCAGCGTATCTCGCAGCCGCGCGGGGAGCTCGCTCCGTGCGGCGCTGTTGGCCGTCTCGATCGCAGAGACGAGGGCGCGTGGCGATGAACGTCCGTGGGCCGCAATGACCACCCCGTTAACGCCAAGCAACGGCGCGCCGCCGATCCCATCGAAGTCGATCTGCCGGCGCATGGCGCGGAATGTTGGCCTCAGCATGGCGGCAAACAACCGTGTCCGGATCGACGCCGTCAACTCGTCGCGCATGATCCTGGAGACGTAGCTCGCAGTGCCCTCGGCAATCTTCAATGCGACATTTCCGGTGAAGCCATCGGTAACCGTGACATGCGGTGGCTTCGTGAGCATCTCGTGCCCTTCGACATACCCGACGAAGTGCAGGTCCGACGCGTCGAACAATTCCCGCGCAGAGCGCGTGAGCACGTCCCCCTTGCCGGGCTCTTCGCCGTTTGAAAGTAACGCGACCGTCGGGCGGCGAATGCCGAGAATCGCCTCAACATAGGCGACTCCGAGATAAGCATGCTGGAGCATCACCTCGGGCCGGGGATCGGTAAAGGCGCCGATGTCGAGAACGAACGCGGTCGTCCCTTTTGCCGGGATGCGTGTGCCAAGTGCCGGTCTGGAGACTCCAGGGATCCGTCCGAGGATCATCA
>MTKZ01027099.1_pt1 | contig 16553 bp, 13 predicted proteins | sample 1042781 | NCBI WGS metagenome assembly MTKZ01 (sample SAMN06212207, study PRJNA360539) | anaerobic digester metagenome | biome: Wastewater treatment plant; material: sludge; isolation source: anaerobic digester fed with sludge from wastewater treatment plant | place: Denmark: WWTP Viborg ... | reverse complement strand
GGTGCTCACCTTCGACCCAGTTGGTGGTTACTTCCACCCCGACCACATCCGCATCCACCAGGCAACCGTGATCGCTTTTGAACGCGTCCGCCAGGAATTGCACCCGGCTGACCCGCAGGTTCTCGCGCGTCTTTATTTTCACACCATGCCAAAATCGAGTGCAAAATTCGCGGTTTTCTGGATGCGCCTTCTGGGCAAAGATCCGCGCAAGGTTGGACGCAATGGCGATATTGATCTGGTTCAGATCGCCTCGCAGTCCTTTCCGGTGCATGTCAAAATCAATTATCACTCTGTATTTGAGCAGCGTGAACAGGCAGCCGCCTGCCACGCCAGCCAGGGTGGCGGGAAGAAGCCTTTTGGCTTGAGCGCCTGGATTCTGAGGATCCTCAGCAGACCTGTTGATCGCTTTATGCAGGGCTTTCCGGAACCTTCACAGAACCACCGGGTGGAAAATGACTTGTTTTGGGGGATGGATGGATAATTCACCCTGCTGCAAATCAAAGCCGTTTAGTTTGGTCAGCATCTTTGTGCTGATCAGTATTTTGCTGGGTTCCTGCCAAGCTCCAGTTGCGTCCACCCCCACGCTTACACCAACCTCGACCTCGTTGCCGGCGACCTCAGTTCCTCCTACGGCTACATCCACCTTGGTTCCAAGCCCCAGTCCGACATCTGAGCCACTGATCATCTGGCTTGATCCCATCCTGCCCTCCGATTTTCTGAAGAAGGTGAGCCTGCCAGAAAGCATTACAACCACCAAGACCAAGACTGAAGCAAATCTCTTTTTAACCGTTGGAGACCCCCCAAGAAACAGCGCATTAATCGGGGAAACCTGGCAAAGCTATGCCCTCGTTGCGCCATTCTTCACCGCGCAGGATGATGTCAGCCTGGCAGACCTGCGTTCCTTGTCCCGCGGTTACCAACCCGAAGACCTCCCTGTGACCATCGATACTCTGCTCCTGCGCAATCAGGACAGCGCGATGGTATTGCACATGTTTAATATGACTGCAAATGTCATCCCCCCACAAAGCAGGATCGACTACGTCATAGACGAGTTCTTCAGACCCGAAGTGGAAACACAGGCAGGTGCCTGGGCGATAATACCTTTTGAACTGCTTGCGCCACAGTGGAAAGTTATCTCCGTCGACGGCAAGAGCCCGCTGGATGACGATTTCTCGCCTGTGTCAACCCCGCTGACGCAGCGAATAACTTTGAGCTCAACCCTTCACGATCTGGCTCTGACTGAGGACCAACTCACTGGATTATTACCCGCAACCAACCGTGACCGAACTCACCTCACAAGCCTGATCATGACCGGTGTTACTGCCATGGCACGTGATACCGCTTATGTGATGTCTACTCAGGATGTACTCTTCCCAGGCACGGAAATCCGTGATTTCATGCGGGCTGCTGACCTGACCCACATCAGCAACGAAGTGTCCTTTTACCAAGGCTGCCGCTTTCCTGACCCCGATTACACTGGTTTTATCTTTTGCAGTGATCCTGCTTATATTGATTTACTTTCCGACATTGGGGCGGATATCATTGAGCTCACCGGCAACCACAACAATGACGTGCGCGCGCTCTACAAAATAGATTCCGTGCCTTTCACGCTCGACCTTTACCGCAAATATGGCATGCAGTGGTACGCTGGCGGAGTGAATATCGCCGATGCCAAAAAGCCCCTCTTGATCGAAAATAATGGCAACAAGCTGGCTTTTATTGGTTGCAATTCCTACGGCCCATACATGGCATGGGCTGCGGAAGATAGCAGTGGAGCAGCGCCTTGCGAGGATTTTGGTTGGATCTCAGACGAAGTGACCCGCCTGCGCAGCCAGGGATACCTGCCAATTGTGACCTTCCAGTACCAGGAGGATTACCTGGTGACAGCGCAATCCGCAGCTATTCGCGATTTTCGGAAATTGGCCGATGCCGGCGCGGTGATTGTTAATGGGAGTCAAAGCCACGTCACCAAGGCAATGGAGTTCTGGAACCACACCTTTATTCATTACGGACTTGGAAATCTCTTTTTTGACCAGCCTGAGTTCTACATCACCTATGATGGCATCATTCAGAAGCATTTCTTCTATGAGGGGCGTCATATTTCCACCCAACTATTAACAATCACACTTGAAGAAACCGCCAAACCCCGTTTGATGACCCATGAAGAACGCCAGAAGTTCCTCGACAATATTTTTGAGGCATCCAGATTGCTGAAGGAGTAGCCCATGACTACCATTGACAGTTTCCCGATTGAACCCACATTTACCATCAAGGCGGTACAGAATCGTACAGGAATAAAGCCGGTGACTCTGCGTGCGTGGGAACGGCGCTATGACCTGCTGCAACCGACCCGCATGCCGAATGGCTACCGTCTTTATTCGGAACGCGACATCCAGCTACTCCTCTGGGTCCAACGCCGCCTGGATTCTGGCGTGAGCATCAGCCAGGTGGTGCATCAATTTAAACAGGAACAGGAGAAGGGAAATTGGCCCGAAAGCATTCAGACCATTGTTACTGAAACTCCTCGCCGAAAACCGCCACGTCCCGCGCGTGACTTTGCTGAAATCCTCTTTGGCGCGATGATCGCGCACAACGAAGACCGCGCCAATGCCATCCTGGATGAATGTCAAACGTATTTCAGCCTTCTGACGATCTTCGAGGAAATTATCAGCCCAAGCCTCGAGCTTTTGAATGAAGCCTGGTTTCGCGGCGAAATACTGATCGCCACCGAGCATATGGCTCTCGGATATCTCAACAGCACGCTCCAGGGAATGATGCACAACCTCCCTGTGGTCAAGGAGGGAGCATTGATCCTGGTGGGTTGTGGACCTGAGGAAATGCGCGAATTGAACGCCCTCATGCTGGCGGTTTTACTGCGTCAGGCTGGCTTGTTTGTCGAATATCTCGGACCCGATCTACCGGTGGAAGATCTATTGGATTACTCCACTTACGCAAAACCCAAGCTGATCTGCCTGACAGTCAACCAGGAGCCAACTGCCTACTTATTGCGTGGATTCGCCGAAAAACTGGCAAATTTACGCGGAAAACCGAAGCTGGCGTACGGGGGACGGTACATGGACGAGAACCCGGAAGCTCGCAAGGAACTTGGCGGGATCTATCTGGGTCTGACACTTGGCGAAGCCATCGCCAAGGTTAAACACATTTTAACCTTCGGGGCATAGTAGGACACGGCATTGCGCCGTTCCGAGTGTATGATTGGCGGAAGGGGACAAGCCCCTTCCCTACGGAAAAATCTGGCTATGAGGCGGAAGGGGACGAGCCCCTTCGCTTCGACAATGTCCTAAAAACCTTCGAGCCTGGAAATGTCCGCGAAAGGTTTCAGCAATCCTGCGATTGCCTGCAGCATCCCCAGCCGGGTATTGCGCAGGGCTTCATCCTCAACCATCACCAGCACTGCGTCAAAAAACCCGTTGATTACCGGCACAAGCTTCTCTATTTGAACTAGCGCGTTCTCAAAGTTTGTTACGGTCTGGATACTTTTTTGCGCATTTTGAACGCCCTCAAATAAAGCCTTTTCCTCCGGCTCCACCAGCAAGTTCCCATTCATTGCAAACTCCTGTGACAATTCCCGGGTCATCCGCAGACAGCGGCTGTAGGCTGGCAGAATTGTCCCCCAATCATCCCGAGCCACCCAATTGCTCAGTACCTCAGCTTGTTCAGCAGCAATTGCCGGGTTGTTTGAGTTCACCTGCTCCACGGCGTCCACGACGTCGTAACGAAAACCCTTGTCCAGGAGCAAACCGTGGAGTCTGCCTGCAACAAACTCAGCTGCCACATCGATCAGCTCTGGCTTCACTTCCACTGGCTGTAAGCTTGCTGCTGTTTTTAGTCCTTCCCGGACGTCAAAGCTAATTCTTTTCTCAATCAAGAGCTGCACAAGCCCTAACGCGCTGCGCCGCAACGCAAATGGATCCTTATTCCCGGTTGGAGCCAGTCCAACCGCGAACAGCCCCGCGATGGAGTCAAGGCGGTCAGCCAAGCCCACACAAATGCCAGCCCAGCTTTCAGGCAGACGGTCTTCCGTTGTGCGCGGGAGATAGTGCTCAAAAATGCCCTGAGCAACCTCCGGCGCTTCGCCGGATTTCTCTGCGTAGTAGCGCCCCATGATGCCCTGCAAGCTGGTCATTTCCACCACCATCTGGCTCGCGAGGTCTGCCTTGCATAATTCAGCCACGCGTTTGGCAATCAGCTGATCAGCATCACCCAAGCCCAGTTTACTGCTGAGTTGGTGGCTCAATTTCTGGATGCGTTGGGTCTTCCCCAGCATTGATCCTAATTCTTTCTGGAAAGTCAATTTTTCGAGTTCGGGTACAAAATCCGTCAGGTTCTTCTGCAGATCTTCTCGGACAAAGAACTCTGCATCGGCAAAGCGGGCATGCACAACCTGCAAATTACCATCCACTACTGTCTCGGCATGTTCCAAATCGCCATTTCGGATGATGATGAAATGATTGGTGAGGTTGCCATCAGGGCTGATCACCGGGAAGTAGCGTTGGTGTTTCTTCATCACGCTGATGAGCACCTCTGCAGGCAGGTTCTGGAGGTAACGCGGATCAAAACTGCCTAATAAAGCTGCGGGCCTTTCCACCAGGTTACCAACTTCCACGAGCAGATCAGGGTCTTCTGCCAGGGAGCCACCGACTTTTTCTGCCAGTGTCAGCGCCTGTTTCCAAATTGTTTCGCGCCGCTCTTCAGAATCAAGAATAATACCCTGCGACTGCAAGTAAATTGGATAATCTGCGGAGGATTGCAATACCTTCTGCCCATCTTGTGAGAAGCGTAAACCGTGTGTGACGCGCCCGGACTTCAATCCCGCGTAGCTGAACGGCACCACTACTTCCCCAAGTAGTGCCACCAACCAGCGGATAGGCCGCGAAAAACTCACGCCACTATCATTCCAACGCATGGATTTGGTAAAACGTAAATTCGAGATAACCCCTGGCAGAGCTTCAGCCAATATTTCAAGGGTGGGTTTGCCGACTTCGTGCATTTCCACAACCACATAGCGACCATTTTCGAAGTCCCTTACCTGCAACTGCTCAACCGATACTCCCTTGCTGCGTGCGAAACCTTCGGCGGTTTTGGTCGGCTTGCCTTCGGCGTCAAAAGCCCGGTCAGCTGGAGGACCCTTCACCTCGAGCTTACGTTCAGCCTGCCGAGTTTGTAGCCCATCCACCTGTACTGCCAGGCGACGTGGGGTACCTTGCACACTTAATTTGGTGTACTCAAGCCGTGCGTCAAGCAGCAGCGTTTTAATCGGGTTCTCAAGGTTGCTGATGGCAGCATCCAGATCGGCAGTTGGCAGTTCTTCGCAGCCAATTTCGAACAAAAAGTCCGCGCGATCTTCGCTGATTTCAGGCAGAGCTTCCTCTTCGAGTACCAGTTCTGGTTGTTCGCCTTTCATCCATGGGAAGCCCATTTCTTCCCGTTGGGCATAGTACGCCTCAGCCACCTTGCGGGAAAGCTCGCGCATCTTGCCAAACAGCGCCTGACGCTCGGTGAAACCGACAGCGCCACGGGCATCCAAAATATTGAAGGTGTGAGAGCACTTGATGATGTTATCGTACGCCGGCAGCACCAAGCCCTTATCGAGGGCGTTTTCAGCTTCCTTGGTGAACAGGGAGAACATCTGCCTGAGACTGGGCACGTCGGCGACTTCGTAGTAGTAGGTGGAGTGCTCGCGTTCCGCCACCTGGAGGACGTCCCCATAGCTTCGGCTTTCATTCCAGCGTAGGTTCTTGAAATGATTAACCTTCTGCAGGCTCATGGCAATGCGCTCAAGACCGTATGTTATCTCGACTGAAGGCACATCCAGCACGATCCCACCCGCCTGCTGGAAGTAGGTGAATTGGGTAATCTCCTGACCATCCAGCCACACCTCCCAGCCCAGACCCCAGGCAGAGAGAGCCGGCGACTCCCAGTTATCTTCCACGAAGCGAATATCGTGCTGCGCCGGGTCAATACCCAGGGCAAGCAGCGAGTTCAGGTAGAGCTCCTGGGGATTGCCCGGATCGGGTTTGAGGATCACCTGGAACTGTGTATGCTGCTGCAGGCGGTTTGGGTTGACCCCGTAGCGTCCATCGTCCGGCCGTACGGAAGGTTCCACGTAAGCCACGCGCCACGGCTCGGGACCAAGTACCCGCAAGAAGGTGGCAGGGTTCATCGTGCCGGCGCCGACCTGGGAGTAGTACGGTTGCCAGATCAGGCAGCCCTGCCCCGCCCAGTAGGTCTGGAGTTTGAAGATAATGGATTGAAAATCTAATGCTGTGCTCATCGCGAAACCTCGTGGTTGATTTAACAAATTGATTATACATCAGCATCGCAGCAGGCTGAATCATTGATCGTGCCGATTGCTCGTGCCGACCTATCTTTCCCCCTATGCCGACAAGAATCGGACTACTAAAAATGTTGTCCTATTTCGATTATTAGTGGAGACCCTCGGTCAGAAACCTTGTAAGGTCTCCTGACCTTGCAAGAACAAGTGGCATCGTTGATCGTGCCGGCGTCCTCGCCGAGCATGGGCTTTGACCGCAGGTCTCCATGTGAGATTGGACGCGCACAGCAAAAGGCTGTGCTCGGGCAGAAGCCCGGCACAATCCGGTGTTTATGGGCAGATCGCCAGGTATTACGAAACAGCCTTCAAGAACCCCGGGGTTCGCAAGCCATATTCCAACAAATAAGTCAGATAGCGCTCCAACAGGCTGGCGAGCTCCGGCTCAATTTCCCGGGGGATCTCAAGGCTTTTGAGTTTGCTCCAGGAACTGCGCTGAAAATGCCGTATATACTTCAATGCCCCCAGGCTGACCCTCCAAGCGGTTGGGTCTGCCGAAATCGAGTTGGGGCAGAGCACTCCACCCAATTTAGCTGAGAAAAATTGATCTTCCGGCTTTATCTTTTCCCCGCATGCCGTGCAGTTTTGCAACTGAGGTTTGAACCCCAGCAAATCCATCAATTGGACTTCGTAGTAATGCACCACAGTTTGAGCAGGTGCGCCTTCATCAAGGCGTGTCAATGTATCGACCAATAGATTGTAGAGCTGGCGCTGCTCGCCTTCCTCGTAAGTGAAACGGTCAAGCAGTTCGATAACGTAAGCAGCGTATGCAATCAGCCGCAGGTCAGCACGCAGGTTTTCATAGGTGCTTTGCGCTTCTGCCTGCGTGATCACGTCCAGGTTGCGCCCCTTGGCGAGCATCAGCTCCACCCGCGAAAAGGGCTCAAGGTGCCCCGCCTTGCGGCTGCGCATCTTGCGAATGCCCTTGGCGATTGCCTGTATTTTGCCATATTCGAGTGTATAGAACGTCAGAATGCGATCAGCTTCACCAACCTCCACATGCCGCAGCACAACCCCCTGAGCACGATAGCTGCGAGAATCCGGGCTTGTCATGGTTGGTCAGGCCGTTATCGATCTAAATCTTCCGGTCCGAAAGAACGCGGCAGAAGATCCCCCAGCGTGAAATCCTCTTCAACACCATCCTCAATGGTTGTCAGAATAATTGGTATATCCAGGCGACCAAATTCCCGCATCACCTGCCTGCAGGCTCCGCAAGGAGCCCCGGCATTGCGGGTGACTACCGCCACAGCCAAAATCTTTCGGTTGCCCTCAGAGATCGCCTTGTTGATCGCTACTCTTTCCGCGCACAGCCCCGAAGGATGTGCTGAATTTTCGATATTCGTCCCCCCATACACCAATCCATCCTCCGCCAACACTGCTGCCCCTACCGGATAGTTGGAATAGGGCGAATAACTGTTCTTTAGATATTGCCGGGCTGTGTCAATCAGGATCTTGCGATACTCACTTGTCAGTGTTTCCATTCTCACTGTCCTCCTGGAACGCTTCTTCGGTCAATTTGCGCACCTTCACCTTGATGATGCGCCTTGCTACCACCTGCTCCACCGTAAATTCCAAATTATCGGCAATTACAACCTCCCCCGGTTGAGGAACTCTGCCCAGCTGACCATAGATAAAGCCGCCCAGGGTATCCGCATACTCATCCGAGAGTGATCCATCCGTGATCAGGTTGAACTCGTCAATCGTTGCCCGCCCAAGGATCAGGTAAGTGTTTTTGTCAATCTGTTCGTAAAGCTTTTCTTCACTCTGGTCGTACTCATCCCGGATCTCTCCGACAATTTCCTCAACGATGTCTTCCAGCGTTACCACGCCAGCCACACCGCCGTACTCATCCACCACCAACACCATGTGCACCCCACGGGATTGCATCTCTGCCAGCAGTTCGTCCACCTTCTTGGCTTCAGGCACAAAGTAAGCCTGGCGCAGAAGGCGTCGCTGGGCGGCGATCGTATCGGCACCATCCACTACTGCCAACAGGTCCTTGGCATAGAGCAAACCGACGACGTTATCAATCGAGTCCTCATAGACAGGCACTCGGGAGTGCCCAGCCTTGATGAACTCGTGGCGCGCGTCGCTGATGGTGGTGTTCACCTCCAGCGCCAGGACGTCCATACGCGGCACCATGATATCTTTTGCCATGGTCTCACTGAAGCGGAATATGGAATAGATCATTTCCCGCTCACCCTTCTCAAGCGTACTCTCAGGCTGTTCGTTCTCCACCCAGTCCCTGAGGGTATCGTCCGTCACCGTCAGGGTAACTTTCTCGGCGTGTTCCCCAAGCACCGAAGTCATCAGGCGCGTTAGTGGAGACAAAAGGAATGAAATGAACGCTGCCATGCCCGTCCAGGTGATTGCCGACTGATCTGGTGCGTCCAGAATTTTTCGTTCAATCAAGAATTCCAGAACGCTCAGGATCAAGAAGGCACCAAAGACAATCAGTGCGACCAGCCAGTAATTCTGAATCGCAAATAATCTGTCGCAAATCAGGACGACGATTGCCGCCACAATAAAGTGACAGATGATCAGCCCCAAACGCAGGGCAGTCCGTAGACCGGTTTTACTAAAAAGTTTAATGGTTTGGTCAATCTTCCCGTTCTGCCCACTTGCTATGCCTAAAAGATAGGGTAGCCGGGCATGCGTGAAGGCGGATTTCGCGGCTGAAGCCAATAAACAGACAAAGACTGCAACCGCGAGGGCTATCCAAAGCCCGATTTCATCACTCACAATTGTCCTTTCTTTCCCTGGGTCTGGCAGGCACACCGACCACCAGTGTGTTATCAGGTACGTCATGCGTTACAACCGCACCCGCAGCCGTTTTGGCGCGCCTGCCAATCTTCAACGGAGCGACCAGCATAGTGTCACTCCCGATAAACGTCTCATCTCCAATTTCGGTTGGATGTTTGAGTTTTCCATCATAATTGCAGGTAATCGTGCCTGCGCCAATGTTCACATCCCGCCCAATGGTGGCATTGCCAATGTATGAGAAGTGACCCATCTTGGTGTGCTCGCCGAGGGTCGAATCTTTCACCTCGCCAAAGTTGCCCAGGTGGACGTAGTCCTTGAGAACTGCGCCGCTCCGCAGATGGCAGAATGGTCCCATGGTGACAAAGTTGCCGATGGTTGCCTTTTCGGCTACCGAGTATTGGATCATGGAATGGTCACCTACGCTGGTATGCAACAGGGTGGTATCGGGTCCGATCGCACAATTTTCACCGATGGTAGTCTTGCCGCGCAGGTAAGTATTCGGATAAATGACGGTATCCTGCCCGATTTTGACGCCCATTTCGACTGTGGTCGTATCAGGGTCCAGGAAACTGACGCCTGCCAGCATCCACTGCCGGTTCACACGCGCGCGAAGTGCACGTTCGCAATCCGCCAGGTCCACCCGATTATTGATCCCGAGGCCTTCGGCGGCGTCCTCGAGCACCATGGCTTCCACGCCCCTGCCCTGAGAGATGGCCATCTCAACCAGGTCGGTGATGTAGAACTCACCTTTTGGGGAGGGTTTGAGGTCTGCGAGGCTTTGCCACATCCACTCCGCGTCGAAGCAGTAAGCTGAAATGTTATATTCACGGATCTTGAGCTGTTCAGGCGTGGCGTCTGCTTCTTCGATGATCGCTTGCACCTTGCCATTCTCTGAACGTACCACCCGCCCAAACCCACGCGGCAAATCGCCGATCACGCTCGTCATGGTGACAGCGCTGCCTGTTTCGTGGTGAATTTGGATCAGGCGCTGGATCGTCTCAGGGCGCAGCATAGGCATATCCCCGAACGTAACTAACATGATGTCAGCTTTACCGCGCAGTTGTTCTTCGGCTGACCGAACGGCGTGTCCGGTGCCGAGTTGTTCTGCCTGCATGGCAAAAGCAATTTTTTCACCGTACGCGCGTGCGATTTCCTCGCGCACAAGCTCGCTGCCAAAGCCGGTCACAAGAACCGGAGGCAGATCTGCCAACGGAAGGACGGCATCCAGGGCATGAAAAACAATGGGTTTGCCCAGAAGGGGGTGAAGCGTTTTAGGTAAGCTGGAATGCATGCGTTTGCCTAAGCCGGCAGCAAGAATAACAGATGCGATTGTCATATTAAACTCCGGGAATCAGAATCACAGACAGCAGTCCAAACAGGACTGTCAGCCTCGCTATCTTCAAAACTTAGATCATCAGATGGTTTATCCACAATAAATCAGGCCGGGGCACTTGGAGTCGAACCAAGATCAGCGGATTCAAAGTCCGATGTGCTGCCATTGCACCATGCCCCAACGCAGCCAATATTTTAGCATACAATTCCTTGCCTGCCAACATTTGGCTACCTATTAATTCTACTCGAGTTTGAGAATAAACCGTTCGGGGTGAAGTTGACTCATCCCCCAAAAGAAAACCGCCCGATAAGGGCGGTTATTCTTCAATTCTTGCCTACCTGAAAACAATTTGTGTCAGGAATAGTACAAGCAAAACCCAAGTCAGAACAAACACCGACGCAACCAACAGCCCCGCCTTAAGAGCGCCCCAGGTGTACAATCTGATCTCGCGGTCAGTCATTCCCGTGCCATAAGGCGAAGGCTGGCTGGACTCGCGCTCCGGCACCCTGCCGAACTCATGCCGCCGATCGTACCAGGGCATGCCGTCAACGTTCATGTTGACGATCGTGCGGCCATCGTCGTCATCAAATTGCTTTTTCTGAATTTTCCTCAACTAACGTTCCTTGTTCATTGTAAAGATGGCAAACCACCATATGACCGGGCTCAATCTCACGGGTGTGAGGAGCATCAGTCTTGCAGATTGGCATCGCGAACCGGCAGCGGGTGTGAAACTTACAACCTGAAGGCGGATTGGCAGGAGAAGGAATGCTCCCTTCAAGGATGATCCGGTTCATTTTGTAGTTCGGGTCCGGAACTGGCACGGCGCTGAGCAAAGCCTGGGTGTAGGGGTGCAGCGGATTCTCAAAAATAGACTTCTTCTCGCCGTACTCCACCAGGTCACCCAGGTACATGACGCCGACGTAGTCAGAAATGTGCTGAACTACAGAAAGGTCGTGCGAAATGAACAGGTACGCCATTTCGCGCTGTTGCTGCAAATCTTCAAGAAGGTTGATGATCTGCGCCTGGATCGAAACATCCAAGGCTGAAACAGGCTCATCGCAAACCACGAAGTCGGGCTTTAATGCCAGGGAGCGGGCCACGCAGATGCGCTGGCGCTGCCCACCGGAGAATTCGTGCGGATAGCGGTCTTTCTGATAGGGCTGTAAGCCGCAGGAACGCATAACATCTTCGATATAGTCGTCGAACTCCGCTTCCGAAACGATATTGTGCTCGCGGACCGCTTCACCGATAATTTCGCTGACCGGCATACGCGGGCTCAGGCTGGAATAAGGATCCTGGAAGATCATCTGCATCCTGGGACGCAGAGCACGCATTTCTTTGCTATCCAGGGTCATAATGTCGGTGCCGTCAAAAATCACATGACCACCGGTCGGTTTCAACAAGCGAAGCAAAGTTTTGCCCACGGTGGTTTTACCGCAGCCGGATTCGCCTACCAAACCCATCGTCTTGCCGCGTTCGATCTTGAAACTTATACCATCCACAGCTTTCACGTATCCAACCACGCGCTGCATCAACCCAGCCTTGATCGGGAAATACTGTTTGAGGTTCTTTACCTCAACAATATAGCGACCATTGCCATTTGAGTTGTTACTTGTTAAGTTTTTTTCCATATCAGGCCTTTTCCTCTGCGTCTGCATATAGATAGCAAGCTGCCATGTGGGATTCTGTTAGATAGAATTCGGGGGGATACGCACCATCACAGACCGGCATGCGCTTGGCGCAGCGATCTCTGAAATAACAGTAGTTCGGCATATTGATCGGGTTGGGAACATTGCCGGGGATGTTATACAGACGGTCAACTTTCTTATTGATCACTGGTTTGGATGCCATAAGCCCAACGGTGTACGGATGGCTGGGATGGTTGAAGACCTCGTCAGCCGTGCCCTTTTCGATGATTCTTCCAGCATACATAACCACAACATAGTCAGCCATTTCAGCCACAACGCCAAGGTCGTGGGTGATGAGCATGATGCTCGAGTTGATCTGGTCCTTCAGTTTGCGCAGGAGGTCCAGAATTTGCGCCTGGATGGTCACATCCAAAGCAGTGGTGGGTTCATCAGCAATAATCAGCTTGGGATTACAAGCCAACGCCATAGCGATCATGATACGCTGCCGCATGCCGCCCGAGAGTTCGTGGGGGTACATGTTGTAGACGCCTTCCTGATTGGCAATGCCGACCATGTCGATCATTTTCAGTGAAAGGGCTTTGATCTCTTCCTTGGTCATCTCAGGATTGTGCAGCGCAATGACTTCATCAATCTGGAAACCGGCTTTGAATACCGGATTCAAGCTCGTCATCGGCTCCTGGAAGATCATTGAGATTTGAGCGCCGCGGATCTTCTCCATCTGATCAGTGGGGGTCTTCACGATATCATAGACCATGCTGTCGCCATTGAAGCGAATTTCGCCTTCAACAGTTTGCCCCTGGGGGCGCTGCACCAGCTGCATCAGAGAAAGCGCTGTTACAGACTTGCCGCAGCCAGATTCGCCCACCACGCCGACAGTCTTGCCTTTGGGAATATCGAAGGTAACGCCATCGACTGCTTTGACAGTGCCTATATCGGTGAAGAAGTAGGTATGCACATCGTCAAATTCGACCACATTGTTGGGGTCGCGCATCACAGCGGTATACTCGCTTGGTGATACATTTCTGCGGTTGCGTCTCTTTTCAATCTCGTTGGTGATCCTGCGGTTTTCTCGTGAAATACGCGCAGACTCGCGCGCGGTGAGGTGAATGCTCTCCGTAATCGCGACTTCTTCGACCTCAGGGATATCAATTTGGTTTAAGTCTTTTTCTTCCGTCATGGCTGTTCCTATCGTTTCATCTTCGGATCGTAAGCATCGCGCAAGCCATCACCTACAAAGTTGAAGCCCAACACGGTCAACAAAATCAGCATACCTGCAGGCAACCAGATAAACCAGTAGGTTGTCATTACGTATGGGTCCGAAGCAAGGTTGATGATACTGCCCCAGGATGCAAGGGGATACTTGATGCCCAGCCCCAGGAAGCCCAGGGTGGCCTCAAAGATGATGACACCACCAAGGCTGCCAGTGGCGATCACGATCAGCAGCGGCATCACATTTGGCACCAGGTGGCGGAAGATCTTGCGGCTGGTGCGGATGCCAGTGGCTTCCGTCGCGACCATAAAGTCTTGCTCACGCAGCGAAAGAATCTGACCGCGAACCAGGCGGGCAATGCCCGTCCAGCCCATCAAACCCAAGATAGCCATCAGAATAAAGAGACGCGCCATAGGCGAAACTTCGAGCGTATCCATGACCGAACCAAAAATGATGATCATAGGGAAGTACGGAATGCTGTTGAAAAGATCCACAAAACGCATCAGCGCGGTATCAACGCCGCCGCTAAAGTAACCGGAAATGCCACCGATGATGACGCCCAGCACCGTTTCCAGGATAACCACGACAAAGCCGACCATCAACGAAACCCGACCACCATACATCAGGCGGGTCATTTGATCCATGCCATTGTTGTCCGTGCCCAGGGGATGCTGGGCGGTTGGGAACTCAAACATCTTGATCACCATGCTGGTGGTCTCGCGTTTGATGTAATAATTGGTGTTCACACGCACCACGGTGTATTCAATACCACCAAATTCGAAGGTGCTGCCACGGTCAGTGATAACTTCGCGTGCCAGGGATTTGAACTCTACTGGCAGAAACTCCCGCTGATCCAGGGGGTTGACGATGATATTTGAAACTTCAGCAAAATCTTTGCCATCTGATGTCTTGATGGTATTAGAGCCTTCACCGTACTCAACTGTATACGATTTACCTGCCACCTCAAATTCGGTTTCATTATCTCTGATAGCAATCAAACTTGCGTATCTAAAGGGATAGGAGTCGACCGTTGAGCTGTCTTCTGCGTTATAGGCATCATAAATTGAAAGCGATGCCAGCGCTAAATTTCGTTCAGTGGAGACAAAGGTATTTCTGCCTTCCTTTGTGATGTGGTAGGTTACGCCATCCATTTCAAACATCATCTGTTTGGCTTGCTTGGCGGCAAGATAGGCTTTCTCGAGTCCATCAGGGACTTCCCCATCCCCAGCCGGGATCAACTTATCCAACAAATCTTGCGCTACACGCTCCAGCTGCAAGAGGCGGTAGGTTCCCTCAGCTTCTTCAACGTAAGAATATCCAAGACCATTTGTTGCAAAGGTTGTCTGGTTTTTCCCAAGTGCCAGCAGGAAGTTAGCACGCGCGAGCGCACCAAACTCCTGGCCCTCATCTACAACATATCGCAATTCTGTGTTGATGATTGCTCCAGCATAGTCCTTATCAATTTCATTCTCGGTATAGAACACTTGAGTCTGGGTGTAAGGCGAAAGGACAGGTCCAAGAAACGAAAAAATGAACATTAGTACCAGGATCACCAAGCCGATGAGAGCCAACCTGTTGCGGAAGAAGCGTTTCGCCACCAACATTCCAGGCGAGAGCACCTTGATGCGGCGCTGATCATCCAAGGCCAGTTGAGGCGCGCGAACTGGTTGAATTGGTTCTGGTGTCTCAGTAATTTTATCAAAGTCACTCATAATCCAAATCTCCTAATTCACTCTAATGCGCGGATCAACAACCGCATACATGATATCGGCAACGAGCAAGCTGACCTGGGTAAGAACCAGGATGAATGTCAGGTAAAACATGGCAAAGGGGATATCTCCCCGGATCAAGGCCTGGTAAGCAATGTAGCCAATGCCAGGAATCTGATACATAGTTTCAGTGATCTGTGAGCCGGTAAACATGCTCGGCAAAATGCCGCTCAGTGTGGTTACCAACGGGATCAGGGTGTTGCGGAAAGCATGCTTGTTAATTACGACATTCTCAGGTAAACCCTTGGCACGGGCGGTGCGAATGTAATCGGAGTTAAGAACTTCAAGCATATTCGTGCGGGTATAACGCATCAGACCGCCCACAGAGAGCATCATCAGCGTCAGAATTGGCAAAACCATGTGATAGCCTTTATCAAGTAACTGCATAACAGGCGTCATCGTTGTATAAAATCGACCAGTCAGTCCATAAAGCGGGAACCAACCCAACTGGATCGCAAAGACGTACTTGAGAATCGTAGCGAGGAAGAATGTGGGCAAGGAGATACCCATCAAGGCGAAAATTGTGATGGCATAATCCGTCACCGTGTATTGCTTTCTGGCTGCCAGGATGCCCAAGGGGATGGCTATCAAAATCTGTACAAAAAAAGTGATGGCATTCACAACCAGTGAGATGCCAATAACATCGTTAAACTTTTCGGTGACTGGGACGCCATAATGCCAGGACTCGCCGAAGTTGCCGCGAATGGCATTGCCACCCCAATCAATAAATCCGGGAACAATTCCTTTATCCAAACCATATACTTCATTGAGCTGAGCCAACCATTCCTGGTAACTCTTTGTACTCAATGGGTTGGCAGCTCTCTGCCGTGCAATTGTTTCCACATATGAAGACGGCAAACTACGAATGACCGTATAAACGAGCAACGCACCAAAAAAGATGATGAATATGCCCAGAAACAGTCTTCTTAAAATAAAATTTCGCATCCCTTTTCCTCACTCTACTGCATAGTTAGGCGTCAAATTAGGTGAGTTTACAAAGTGAGCCCACCCAAGAAGGTGGGCTCACTTCTACCATCATTGGCTTATATCCTTGTTGTTAGTTCATCTCAACAAGTTCGAGGTCGTTCATCCAACCCCAGAAGGTGGTGATATCGGGGGTCAGAGATTCAATATTGACGCGCTCGGTGCTGAAAATGATCACGTTCTTGCGCTGATAGGTTGGGATTTCGACTGCCCATTCAATGATCTTCTCAAGGGCTTCCTTGTAGATAGCCTTGCGGAAGTTCTGATCATCGCTCTTGCGGGCATCCATAATCATCTGATCCAAATCGGCGTCCTGAATGTGATAGTGGTTGGACTCAGTAGAGCCTTCAACACCTGGAACATTCGCGCTGTGATAGACCTGGTACATGTCGGGGTCGATAGTGGAGCCCCAGGCTGCAGTCCAGAGTTCCTGCTCGCCGGAATCAAGGGCGTCCCAGAGGATGTTGGCATCGGCGGGGTCGTTGATCTTGAT
>MTKZ01125611.1_pt1 | contig 16561 bp, 16 predicted proteins | sample 1042781 | NCBI WGS metagenome assembly MTKZ01 (sample SAMN06212207, study PRJNA360539) | anaerobic digester metagenome | biome: Wastewater treatment plant; material: sludge; isolation source: anaerobic digester fed with sludge from wastewater treatment plant | place: Denmark: WWTP Viborg ... | reverse complement strand
GATCCAGGATATGCCTTCCGCTCATCCCCGTCCGGGACGCGGGCCGGGTGACGGCCGTCCCGCGTCTCCTGTTCAAGATACGCAGAACGCATGGCCCATACAACGCGAAATCCGGTTCCTCCAACGAATCTCCGCAGGCACTGCCGGAGCTTTCCGCACGTCCCTGGGGAGCAATTCCATGGCCGCGCCGGGCAGCCTATTGGCTGGCATCGACCGCCGACCGCGGCCGATCAGATGTTAGAATAATGTTCGGGTACCGCGCTGTCAAGCGTGCGGGGAGAAAGATCCTGGTCGCCGGGTGCCAAAAGCTGTCCGCGACATCGGGGCCCATCGGCAGAACGCTGTTCCGGACAGCCCGCTGCCCTGCTATTACGGTTCGATGTACATCGTGTAGAGGTCGGCGCGGCGCATAGTGACGCGGAGGCGGGAGTCGCCTTCGGGCATCGCAAAGACGGGGGTCTTGATGCGGTCGCCCCGGACGGTGGCGGTGTCGAGCACACGGCCCTTCGCGTTCAGCAGCTCTATGCGCAGCTGGCCGTCTTCGGCGACGCAGGCGTTCACCGAGAGCGTGCCGCCTCCCTCGATCGGACGGGTGACGAAGACACCCTTGCGGTTGCCGGCACGGACGCCGAACCAGCCGTCGGCACGGTAAGACATCACGCCCACGGAGTAGTGGCCGTTGCGGGCGTGCGCGGCCAGGCCTTCCCAGCCGCCCATCGCCTTGAAGTACGGGAGGCCCTCGGCGAAGCGGCGGTTGGCGAAGATGGAGTTGAAGTCGTCGGCCGTGATCTCGCTCTGCGAGTTGTGGCGGAACAGGGGCTCGGCGAAGTAGTGCGGCAGCGAGGTGCCCGAGGCAAGCTGGTAGTACCGGTCGCCGACCTGGACAACGTCCTGGCTGGTGAACAGCTCACCGAAGTACCAGTCGAAGGGATTGGCCGTCTTGGCAAACGGACGGGGGTCGGTGAAGTCGTAGAAATGGATGCCGTCGCGGCTGTACTTGAGGTCGAGATAGATCTGCTGGTTTTCGCTGTCGTAGGCGTTGACGAAAGCGAGGTGGAGTCCGGCGTCGGGCATGAACTTGATGTCGGCACCGTACTGCTGCGTGAACGGGTTGTCGAGAGGACCGCACGAGGAGATGGAATGGCAGTAGTGCCAGTCGACGCCGTCGACGGTGCTGTAAATGGTGAGTATACGGCTGCTGTTGGGCAGCAGGTCGTAGGGCACGTCGTAGGGAGCGAAACGGCGGACGGTCTGGCCGCGGGCCAGGAAGAGCGTGCTGCCGTCGTCGGAGAGCCACGAGTTGCCGAAATTGTCGTTGGTGGTGAAGCCGTCGTCGAAACTGTCGCCGTGGTAGAGGGGAACGTCGCGGAAGAGAGGCGTGTCGCGGAGGAAGACGGTCTCGCCCGACGAAGTGCGGGCAACGACCCAGTAGGTGCGGTAGCCGGCCTGCACGCAGCCGAAGTCGTAGGGGTCCATATTCTGGATGATGCCGATGTCGCGCAGGGTGTAGGTGCCGTGACGGACGCGGTCGTACATCTCGTACTGACGGTCTCCGGGCGCCGAGCCGAGGATNNACATGGAAACTCTTGAAGACATCCTTATGAGGTTCGGTCTTGGGCACCGTGTCGACAGGCACATAGGGGCCCTCGGGGGACGGGCTCTGCACCGTGAAGGGACGGGCGTCGTTGGAGTAGAGATAGCCGCGGCGGTACGGGTGTTCGAGTCCCTGGATCACGTAGGAGCCGTCGACAGCGCGGTGGAAGGAGGAACCGTAGAGGTTCACCACGTCGGGACGGGAGGAGTGGTAGGTCTCGGTGAGCTTGGGCTCGCAGTAGCGGATCTCGAGGTTGCGGAATGACTCGAAGAGCCAGTCGTCGGGTGTGAAGAAGACTTTGCGGAAGCGAATGGGACCGTCGGGCAGGGGCATCGCGGGGATGCGTTCGATGCGGAGCATACGTTTCATCGCGGTCTCCCCCGCCGCAACGGTGGCCATATAGCGTCCCGGAGCCAGGGAGCCGATGTTCTTCAGGACACAGGCGTTGCAGCCCGGAGAGAGTCGGAAGCTCCCGCTCCAGACTTCCTTTCCTTCGGGAGAGATGACGGAGACGGAAGCGGCGCGCAGGGAAGCCATCTTTTCGGGCACGACCACCGTGAGCTCGGCCTGCGAGGGGTTGCGGTAGACGGGCATTGCGAACTCGGCCTGCACTTCGTCGGCAGCAATCATCTTGCGGCCGGGCTGTACGACGGGCGTACACGCGGCAGCCACGAGGCACAGGAGAAGGAAAGGAACCAGCTTTTTCATGGGAAAGGTATTTTTCATGATGTAAGTGTAGGGAATCGGCAGCAACGCACAAGAGCGTAGCCCGCGCAGAGCAAACTCATCTGAACGCCCAACAGGCGAAGCAGAAAGGCATGGTTCCAACCGGTGTTACGCTGTCTGCCCCGGACAGCGGGTCAAACCGCGGTTCTTTGTAGTTTCTATTCGTTGGCATTCAACCTCGGACTTCGAATTCACTTCGCATTGTCCGTAAGCGCTCGGTGAAAGGGAACCGCGCGAACCGACAGGCTACCCGACGGACGGTGCAGAAGTACAGAACTGAACTTGACTCACTCCTCGATGGACTCACAATCGATATTGACCGCGCCCAAGTCGCGAAAGTGATACTTCTCCAAGAAGTAGAGGTATTCACCTCTGGCGCCATAGGGCTTTCCGGCGGAGCCAGCCCGTCGGGCGATCAGGTGCGGCCGGCCGCTCTGCCATTCCACAGGCCAGTTGGGATCGTCATTCGCACCGACAGTCGCGGACGCGGGGTCGCCGATCCATATCTTGAAGATGGGGCGCGGCCCATTGGACACTTGGGTTGGCAGTTCGAAGACCAGGCGTATCAGCAGGTACAGCTTCGATTCCATGTCCACTTGGTCACTCATGCCGGCCGATTGGGCGACGACCCGGTCAAGTGCATCGGCCGCGATCATTGGCTCCGCGCTCTGTACGACCTGCGCGATGCGAAGAAGGGCGCACCAGTCCCTTGCATCGTAGCCCGACTGCCCAAGTGACGGCCAGGCTCGTGCACCGGCCAGCATACAATTCAGCCGCTCCGCCAGAACTGCTTCTGCCGAACGATGACGGCCGCGTGTCATTTCGCACGGACGGGAAGGACAGTGGGAGCAACTCGGCCCACTCGCCGTGAGGAGGAACAACGCCGCAAGTCGTCCTGCATACTTCCGCGGCCGCATGATCGACTCCTCACTTGGGTTCGTAGTCCGTTACTCTATCCGAGACGTCGGCCCACGGCAACGTAGAGGACGGGCATCGACGCGCAGGTGCCGCCACGCCCGCCCGGTAATACACCGTGAAGGAAAAGATCTCCGAAGTCTCGAAAATCCGGCGCATGCATGCGATCCGGGTTGTACCTCACGCCGCAGTCTTCCTGCAACACCTGAACGAGGATCTCCGCCCGCAAGCGGGCCTGCGAATGCGCGGAGTGCTCGGCATAGCGAGGGTCCGTTGCCCGGTACAGATGCCTTTCGGTCTCAGAGCGGACCCGCGCCGCCCACTCGTCGAGCCTTGCAAGGCATGCATCAATGTTCAGGCCCTCGGCACCCGGCAATCCGACTGCGCAAAGCAGGTTCATCCGCGCGACGTCGACTTGCGTCAGTTCTGCGTCGGACATGGCCAACAGGTCGTGAACAGTCCGTGGCTCATCGCTGGCGTCGATCAATCTGTCCGCTCTTGCCAAGGGAGCTTCTTTGGTTTGGATGAAGCCCGACCCTGCCAGCATGGCGAGAGTCAAGGCAGCGCCGGCAACAAACGATAAGGCGAATCACGAGAACCGGGCGAAACCCAGCCTCGGCGTGTTAGCGTGGCAGTTCAGCCTCCCTGGCCTGCCTGCAGCTGCATTGCGTGTTTGTCGCTGACGTTGAGACATGTCTGTGTCCGCCGCACCAATCAGCCTTCGTTCAACCCTACGGGCTATGGACAGTCGGTCCAGTTGGTAGCCTTTGTCCCATGTCCCGTATCCGCAGTGCCCATGACTTCCCGCCTGCTCTGGCATCTATCCTGTTTTCACACACTGGCTCACTCCACGTCACCGCCTACGATCGTCGGAGCTGTGCCTGTTACCCTAGTGAAATCCTCACGGAATTCCTCGAATGCAGTTCTGAACGCATCAGCATCGAGTTCATCGGCGCGACCATCTGCGCGTACCACGTATCTGCCTCCATTAGGGTGGTTTTCCGGCCCATCAAACGCAACGATCCAGTGAGATGGGGGTGACGTTGGGAGATTCGATACATACAGGTAATTGGTGGTTGCGGTGTGGGGTTCGCGTACATCAACCATACAGATCATGCGCCCCGGGGCGATCAAACCGACCTCCTCCAGGACCTTCAGTTCAGGAGGCATTTGTCCGTATCGCTGCTGATACTCTTCCACCGCTTCGTAAATCCGATACAGATTGCTGCGACAGACCTTACGGAACTTCTCCTCACCCAGACGACGAGCGGCTGCAAAGTAAAGGCACACAGCGCCCATGATGATGATCAAGGGGAGAACGGCCAATGGCCAGCATCGTGTGCTCCTACCCATTCTCACCTCCGTGCCCCAGGTGATGGACTCCGGCCCGTCTGAATCTCCGGGCAATTCTCGGCAGTAACGGCATCCTCTACGTCGAGCACGTGTCGGATCGCCCAATAGCAGTCGGTCCAACCCCCGCTGTACGGCGTATCCATGGGGAACTGCTCAGCCTTCTTCCGTATTTTCTCGGCCGTCTCGCACGACACACACATATCGGTAACGATATCCTCAAAATCCGTCGTCCAGTATCCCTCATCAAGTCTAGCGAACAGGTCTGAGTACANNCCTGCAAACGACATCTGCAACATTCCCCCCAGTGTGCGCGGTCGAAAGTACGAACGCCAAGCTCCAACAGCCCCGTCCCAAACCCAGCGCATCGACAACAACCCTCGGGCGTGCCCTGACGATAGCAACGGACGGTTTTTGTCTTTTTCCTGGTGCTTCCGTAGATGATCGTGTCGGTGACCTCGCAACAAGCGGTCTGCTCCGGGTCGTCATACACCTCGGCGCCCTTCGCATCAAGTCTTGTTGGGGTGTTGAATACGTACATGTAGAGATTCAAACCTCCTGGCTCGTCAATCGGATCCCTCGTCACCCACCGCCCCAGCTTCGAGCTGTACCACCGGTAGCCCCAGTAGCCCAGGTCGGTCCAGAGGTCAAACGGCTTCGTGCTGAAGCGATACGGCTGGTCGTATAGGTCTAGTTCGATCAGGACCTGGCCATAGGGTGTGTNNATTCGTAGTGGGCCTGCACGGTGCCGTACCGCAGACCGGTCGTCGTTTCGACGACTTGGCCCACGTTTCCGTTCGCGTCGTAGAAGTAGAGGAACGTGCGGTCGTCGGCAGTGGTCGTCGTGCCCGCGGTGTCGTAGGTCGCCAGCAATCCGCCGATGCCGCCCGCCTGCTCCAGCGAATTGACCGAGCCGGCATGGGCCGCCAGGTCCAGGCCCCAGGTGTACTGACGCGTGGTGGCGTCCGGGTTCACCGGGTCCAGGCCGTCCAGTTCCTCAATAACTCGCCATCCGTCGTTCACGTACTTCGTGTCCTCCACCGGGCCGTCCCACTCTTCGCCGACGGCGTCCCACTCAAAGAACTGCCGCCGGATCTTGCGACCCATATAATCGTACCCGTATTCCACCCGGTAGGGCACGGGGATTTCCTCGCATTCGTCCGGCGTGCCGTTCTGGTTGCTGTCCTGGCTGGTGCTGCTGGTGATGTCACACGAGTCCGGCAGCCCGTTCTCATTGCAGTCCAGGGCGTCACCGACCGTCAGGTCGCATTCATCGAGGGTGCCGTTGACATCGCAATCCGTGGCCGTACCGGCGGTTAGCTCACACTCGTCGGGAACGGCGTTCGCATTGCAGTCGTCGCTGGTACCCAGGGCGATGTCCACGTGATCGGCCACCTGGTTGCTGTTGCAGTCCCGCACGGCGTATTCATATGCTCCCATATCGACGATCGGGGCGGTCCCGCATCCGGGCGGGTCCTGCCAGCGGCAGTCGGTGGTGAGCGGATCGTCGATGAAACGATCCAGCGTGTCGGCGTCCTGCGGCGTGGGCTCGGTAGTATTGCCCTATGCGTGAACCGCCCATTCCGGCGAGCCAGGAGGCATGCGCAAGCTCTGGGGGAGCAATCACCTGGGGCGACTCAGTCGTTCTGGCGCCCCCTCTTTTCCGCCCCTCATATACCCACCAAAACGCTCGCCGTAACGATAACCATTCCTCCATGCCTGCCATTCCTGCGAGTATCTCTTCAAGTGAGCAGGCGTATCAAGCTCCTTAGCCAGGATAGAACTCCCGTCCGCCAATCGCGCGGATTCGTTCACACTATCTGTCATGCCCTTTAGCATACCTTCGGAAAAGGCTTGTTGGTACAACCTCCCCCGCGCAACAAGATCGGGATTAGCGATCGCGGCCGCAGAAAGATCCTGAATCGTAACAAAACCTTGGATCTGCGACTTCCCTGCATTCAAGTGGAAACAGACTCCTTCACCTTCCAGCCGTTTCTCGCCGAACTGGACGACAGGGCTGTATGAGGAGACAAGCCAGGAGTAATACGTCTCGCCTGACACCCGTGAGTACTCAAGACCGGAGCATCCGGCCATGAAAGTGCCCAACAGCGCGCACCCGCACAGGATTCTCTCATACGCCCGTGTCGTGCTTGGCGCAGGAACTGCAGCAGTACCGGAGTGGTGCAAGCCAGTCCACATAGAAGAGATCTCCTCTCTTGAGGCAGCAGTTGTTCATCGCTTTGTCAACGAAGTGGCGACAATTGTTATGCTTTATGTCGAAGTCGCAATCAGACGTCTCCATGCGCCGGAGCAGGCACTCCTTAATCTCGGCGCAGCTCGCGCTGGCACAGGTGCGGGTCGAATTTCCATCATCGAAGACGCCAGAATCAACTTTTCTGACGTGCCACTTGTTGTTAACGTAGTTCTTCTGGCACTTTGACCTTTCCCCATTGATGTAGTTCGGTGGGCAATCTGACGCCTCCCCAGTGCCCCCGCCACCCCATGTGAGCCAAGTGTGACCGTACTGTCCACCATGACCCCCGCCAATCAGACACCAGGGTGACTGGTGAATCTGAATTCCACAATCAGTGTTCGCGGGCGCACCTCTTGTCGGCGATGGCGGCTGAGTCGCAGCACGCCTGCCGTCAGAATCAAGCCAGCTGATAGTGCAGTTCTGCATTCCTTCGTAGCAATTCTCATCAATGTCGTCTCGCAAAACGGCTCGCGTGCCCTGCCGCTGTCCAGGGAAAAACGCTACGCCCAACGTATTGCCCGGGTCGCGGTTCAGGAAGCGTCCCATCCTCGGGCTGTACCACCGGTAGCCCCAGTAGCCCACCCCCGTCCACGAGTCGAACGGCTTGGTGCTGAAGCGATACGGCTGGTCGTACTCGCCAGCCGCGGGGGCGTTCAATCGCTGGCCGTAGGGGGTGTATTCGTAGTGGGCAGAAATCTCGCCGTACCAGGGGGCGAAGGTCGTGACCACCTGGCCGACGTTCCCGTTCGCGTCGTAGAAGTAGAGGAACGTCCGGTCGTCGGTGGTCGTTGTCGTGCCCGCGGTGTCGTTGGCGGCCAGCAATCCGCCGATGCCGCCGGCCTGCTCCAGCGAGTTGGCCGAGCCAGCCTGCGCCGCCAGGTCCAGGCCCCAGGTGTACTGGCGCGTGGTGGCGTCCGGGTTCACCTGGTCCAGACCGTCCAGTTCCTCAATGACTCGCCAGCCGTCGTTCACGTACTTCGTGTCCTGCACCGGGCCGTCCCAGTCCTCGCCTACCGGATCCCAATCGAACATCTGCCGCCGGACCCTGCGGCCCATGTAATCATACCCGTATTCCACGCGGTGGGGCACCAGGGTTTCCTCGCATTCGTCCGGCGTGCCGTTCTGGTTGCTGTCCGAGCTGGTCCCGCCGGCGATGTCGCACGAGTCCGGGACGCCGTTCTCGTTGCAGTCCGCCATGTTGCCGGCCATCAGGTCGCATTCATCCAGGGTGCCGTTGACATCGCAATCCGTGGCCTTACCGGCGGTTAGCTCACACTCGTCGGGAGCGGCGTTCGCGTTGCAGTCGTCGCTAGTGCCCACCGCAATGTCCACATGATCGGCCACCTGGTTGCAGTTGCAGTCCCGCACGGCGTACTCATACGCCCCCATGTCCACCACGGGGCCGGTCCCGAGGAACCGGTTCCCCCGAGCCAGATCCAGCGGCAGCGGCTCGTCGCTGTCGCCAGTATCGCGAACGATATCCAAATGGAATTCCCCTGCACTCCCGTCTCAGACGCTGGCATCATGAGCCTACGACCAAGCCGGTATCAGCACCCAGTACATTGTTGAGTGAAACCCTGCAACAAGCAGTGTGGTACTCAATCGCCAATCTCTCCGTTGCGAAAGGATTAAGTGAGAACGCAGCCACCAGGCCAGCGAAACGACCAAGACCACGACGCTGAAGCAACCTGTCACCTCCCATATCGAGTGGCACACCAGCTTGGTGGGATCTTGCCAGTTCGTACTAGTCGGCTTCAGCACGAGACTGCACGCTGATGCGAGCATGTTGACAACTGCAACTGTGAGAAGCACGTTTGTCACGCCTGATACACGGCGACCCCAAGAACCCTCGTGCTGGGCAGATGGATTGGCTTCGGTCTTGGCCATACAAGCTTCTCCCTCAGTGATTGTCTTGGCTAATGGTCCAAAGGGAATCGCCCGGGCTCATCTTGTGAAAGACCGCTCGCCTGTTTCGAACACACCGTTGCGTGCCCTGCCGAACAACCGAGAAGCTCAGCGCTCGGACCGCTGGCACGACGAGAGTGGGCCCCTCCACTGTCCCGCCAGTGGTAGAGCGCGGCCTCGGAGAAGCCGTATCGGCGGGCTATCAGGCCGCTCCCCTCGTGCCGGGGATGCCGGCCGCGCGACCAGGCTCGTTCGAAGCAACGGCGCAGCGCCAACCCTGAACTTGTCTGGCACTACACTGCGTGGGTTCCCTTCGATGGCCGGCAGATGCTGATTCATGGATAGGCAGGCACTCGTGCAGATGTCGTTTTTCGAATCGGCATGAGCGGCTCCAAGACGTTTTGCGCGGTGTCACACCGCGCGTTTTCACGTCCCAGGCCGCGCTGCCGACCGTCGGCAGGTCACCGCAAATCTGCGGGGCGGCTAGGTTTACGGCAAAAGCGGGCGATCGGATTCGAACCGACGACGTCCAGCTTGGGAACGACGATCCGCCCTGCCTGGAACGCGTAAATAACTATACCAGAAAGGGTTGCGATTTGCAAGTTTTGCGAGAGTTTGCAGCCTGTTAGGTACTTTTTCGGCTCCCCGCGCGGTGTACACCGCGCAATCCGGTCCCGAGTGGCATTCACGAGAGCTGGGTCTTGGTGCTGTCGAGTAGCAGGATTGGCGGCACGGCTGTGCATTTCTGCCTGATGGACAACGCCAGCGATGGCTTGCACTCGCCGTTGTCATTGCGCTCGATCGTGGGCGTATCGCGGAGCTCAACGCTCTCCAGACGATAGCCGTGGATAACACGATCCCCTGGGATGGGCTTCACGCGGTAACGCCCCCCGCATTCAACTCAGCCCGAGGCAAAATGACAGGCCGTGCTCGAACTCGTCCGGCAACTCCACGCCGGCGGCTTCGGAGTCGTCCGGGATCAGCTTGGCCACTGCCTCCTGGCCCATGACGATCTGGAACCAGTGCTCGCGGTCATTCATCACCATGTACTGCCGCTCGTCTGCGGTGCCGGCGAGGTAGGGAAGGTACACGTGGATCGGATGCCGCCCTTCCGCCTTGCAGCCGAGCCGGTCGACCCGGCCGGTCCGCTGCTCGATGCTGCTGGGGTTCCACGCCAGATCGTGATGGATGACATGCCGGCAGTACCGATGCAGGTCCACGCCCTCCCCCATCACCTGGCTGCACACGAGGATGTCCGGGAAGAACGGTGTGTTGAATGCCCGCATAAGGCGGGAGCGCGTGTCGCGATTGGTCCCGCCGGTCGCTTCCTGTATGTTCGCGAGGGCGACAGCCCCGGCATCTGACGCTTCGTCCTCCTCTTCTTTCGTCTCTACCCGAATCCCACCCGTCTGAGTGCGGCGGGCGGCCGCCAGGNNTCACCCGGAGGAAGCGCCGCATCACATCGATCAGCTCATCACGGGCATCGCCGTGCACGCCGGCCTGCTCCAGGGCGGCCTCGTGATCCTCGACGATTTCGGCAAGCGCTTGATCCAGGGCCTTCCGGCCCGGGGCCTCGACCCGATCGAAGAACCGGTTCTGGACGCTGTCGATGATCCGGTCGATGTCTCCATCAGAAGCCGGTCGTCCCGCGCCGGCAAGCCGCCGCCTGGCGAGCGTCTTAAGGCTCCTTTCGATCGCCTCACTGATATGCAGCCGCAGTGCACGGCACGTGCGGCGGTAGAACGCGAACACCAGCACTTTCTCGCCGGTCGACCACAGGTCAACGACCTTGCGGACGGTTGCCGCAATCTTGGGGTGCACCGAGCCCGACTGACGATTCAGGACTTCATCGAATTGCCGCAGGAACCATTGCGAGTGCGTCAGGTCCGCCCGCTCCTCCGGACCCTCGGCGTCATCCCGGGCCGCTTCACCACGTCGCCGCGTGTAGCGGAACGCCTCGTAGGAGGAACAAAGAGCCTCACCGAGTAAATCCTTGCCTGGCTGGGTCGCGCTGCGGGCGGCGAGGAAGAACGGCAGAAGCTGCTCCGCGGGGACCTCGATGCCTGTGCGTAAGCTTTGGTCAATCAAACCAGCCCCGTTCAATCGCTGGCGCCGGAGTATGGACGTCTCTGACCAGGTCCGCCCCTTGTTGTGCCGGACGATCCAAGGCCGCAGCCGTTGTTCCGCTTCGCGTCTCCGTTGCTCGGCGGCGTCAAACGCGTCCACCAGCGCCCGTTGGCGGGGCGTCAACGTTCCGCGAGACATCTTCCTCAACTGCGCCCACCATGCGTTGCGATCCTCACCATCGATCCGGTCGTCGTCGCGAAGCCGGGCCCAGCACCGTTGGAGGGTGATGGCCGTCCGCTGGCTTTCCGTCAGGCTCTCCGAGAGTTGTAGCAGTCCATTCTCGAACGCATCCTTGGGACCGAACGTCTCTTCATCCCAGCGAACGTCTCCGAACCGCTCCAACACCCGGACCAACTCGTTGTGGCCCAGCTGGAAGGGCGTGGCGGTCAGGAAAAGCATACGGGTGAACGCCCGAGCCAGCGCCCCGTCCCCGGTTTTGAGATCCGCATCGGAATCCGGGCTTTGGAGTTGGCGAGCAAGTGCCGTGCCCGGGTTCTTCAGGTGATGCGCCTCATCCATCACCAGAAGCGGCGAACGCCAGCGAGCCTGGGCGAGTATCTGCTTCCAGACCTCGCCCTCTACCTCCTTCAAGGCGTGCCGGGCATCGCGGAGCCGCTCCTCGAGGTAGCTGGACGTCCGCACCGGCATCTCGCTCAACGCGTCTGCAAACCCCTTGAGGTCAATCCGGGCAATCGCCTTGCGAACGGCTTCGGGTACGGGATCGTCGTCCAGCGGCTGGCGTCCCTCGCTCAGTGACGAATTGTACAGGTCCTTCCAGTCACGCGGATCACTGCCCAACAATTCGTCCCAGATGTCCTCACGCGCCTCCGTAGCCCGCTCATGAATCTTCGCGCGAAGCAAGCCGCCGAGGAACCGATGGATTTGCCGGTGGACTTTTTTCAGCTGCTCCCGCCGTCCGTGCCGACGGAACGTCTCGCGGATGAGAGCCAGGCGGATCCACCAATCGGTCTGGTTGCGCGACATCGCTCCTTGCGCCACAAAGACAAGGTGGGCGCGAATGTTCGGTTGATCGTCCAGCAGCTTGAGCAGGTCAAGGCTGTGTCGGGCCCGCCCATATCGCAACACGTCCGGCCGCCGCCGTTCCGCCGGAAGCACATCATGGCAGCAGACAGGATTAGCTCCAGTCAAATACAGCTCGCAGAATGCGCGGAGGTCCTGCTCCCATTTGTCGATCAGGTTCGGCGGCACCATCACCAGGACCGGTCCCATCCGGCTCTGCACGCCGACCGAGTAGGCGACGGCCAGGGCGACGAACGTCTTGCCCATCCCTACCTCGTCGGCCAGGATCACGCCCGGCTGGGTCCGCAGTCGCTGCAGGATCTCCTCCACCTCTCGCCGCTGGCGACGCTGGTCCGCCGCAGGGACCCGATCGTTCAGACGGGCCCCCAGCACGAGTTCGGCCGGGATGTCCAGAATCACGTTGGCCGGCATCTTTCCACCACGTCCGTCCAGAATTTCGACACGTCCCGGGAAAGGCCAGGGACCTCTTCCCGCACTGTCCGGTCGAGCGACTCCGCAAGCTCGGCCAGAAATGGCCGGAACACCTGCGCGAACTCCCTGTGGGTGATCGCGCCATCGCTGTCCTGGTAACTCACTTCGTTCAGCATGATGAGCAGATCGGCCAGCGCCAGCACGTCCTCTGCTGCGTCGCCGCCGGAACGCGTCAGCTCCTGCACCATGCGTACAGACAGCGCCTGCACGCCCAACGAGCCACGCAACCGCCACTCTACCACCTGTCTGCTCCAGGCCGGACGTTCCAGGTTGGCGCGGAGCTGAGCCAGGATTCGAGCACGACGACGAATGCGGTGCAGGAACGTATCCTGCAGCGAGTAGCGCTTTAGGGGGTCCAGGTCCGGGGGTTCTGCCAGGTCGATGTCGTCGCCCGGAGTTCCCTCGCTCGCCTGTCGCTTCGTCCAGGCCCGGAAAGCGGCGCTCGGATCAGATGCGGCGAGGATCAGCAGCATGTCGTCGGCCGTCATCTGCTCTAGTTTCTCGGGCGGCGGCAGCTTCTGGGCGTCGTCCACATTGACCGGCCATAACGCCTCAAACTCCTGCCACCGCACCACGAGCTTCTCCGGCGGCGCTACGGGCCCCCAGGGCACGGTCAACTGGGCCGGTCTGCCCGCCTGAGCGTAGTGCGAGTGGTCGACCAGCGTCTGCTTGTGAAGTCCCACGGCATCGACGGTCCACGTCTCCGGCAGGCCCTCGGCATCGAACCGCATCAGGATCGCGCGTTCATCGCCCGCGCGGTAGGTCGCGCTGAGGAAGCCCGCAGGCAGCGGAACCGTCGGCTGTGCCCGCTCGTCCTCGTCGGCAGCCTGCTGCGGTCCAAGCCACTCCGCCTGCGCTGGATCGTCCACGCTCTCCATTTCCNNGGCCAGAGGTCATCCAGCTGGCCCGGCTCCCGGGCATAGAGGTCACGACGCGCCACGAACAGCAGGTTGGCCTCCGCATTAATGGCTGGACCGATGCCTTGCCCAGCCTTCGTGAAGTTGGACGATCCAATCAGGACCGCATTGTAGGCCTCCGTGGACAGCCGAATCATCTTCGCATGCCACGGCCGGACGTTTTTGTCCGGGTCCTGGAGGGGAAGACACTCGATGCTGACATCTTCTACGTATCGCTCGGCGGTGCGCAGGAGACTGATGGGAGCGGCAAGCCGACGGCGCTCCGACTGCTCTCCAATCGTCGGGACGCACAGCGTCAGGTCCCGCTCCTGGCCCCTCGCCATCTGATTTACAGAGCTCGGCGGTAACATCGTCGCGCAGGTCGCCGCTGCCGGCCGGATCAAAGAACGGCGATGCGACCCAGACACTAGCCGGGGACCCGCCCGATCGGCGGCACGTGGCGATTGTCTCCCCGAGAGTCTCGGCGCGAGTAGGACCGGCGCCGCCAGTCGCGGGATTCCTGTCCAGTGCCGGTCGATTGAACACGAGATACTGGCGCAGAGCCGACTTGGGTTTCCTGGAGGCCCAACTTTCGCAGTGTGATTCCACCTGGTCCAGGAAGCCGACCGCCCGGCGGATCTCCGGCACGTCGGGCGCGGCCCCCGGCACGAAGCCCAGCAGGCTCCGCAGGAACTCGCAGCAGGAATGCAGGGAGTCAGCCTCACCGTCTGCGGGAGTTGCGTCGATCGAACCCGCGACTTCGAAGTTGTATCGGTAGCCGTATTCCGTCAGGTTCGCGGAGGCCACGATGATACGAACCCGGCGCGTCCAGGCGAGAAGGCTGATCTTGGCGTGCTGCTTGCCCCGCGGGATGCGGACCGGCAGGACGTCCCAGCGAAGCGAATGATCCACGCCGGCCTGCGTGTAGTCCACCAGGATGCCGGCATAGACGCCGCCCAGCCGCGTCTCGCGCTCCAGAAGGAACGCCAGGTCCTCTCGATTGGGCTCCGAATCGATTTCCAGGAATCGGGCCAGGCACTGCTCGTCAAAGAAACCGGGATCGAACGTGAAGGTGGTGGCCAGGCAGCCGATCGGGTCGCCCGCGTGCTGCGGCGGGCGCCAGAGGTCGAGCATCGTACCAGTATTGTCGCGGCTGCTTTTCCTCATTGGAGATCGTAGTAAAACCGCCGGATCGGCCATCCCCGGTACTCGTGGACGTATCGGTGCAACTGCACTTCCGGCCGGTCGATCCGGTAGGCCTGCCGCAAGTAGATTCGGTCCGGGCCCAGCCGATCGAACCAGGGCCGCTTGCCCTCGGCCGACTTGTGCCTCTGAATCTGCTCGTGATGTTCGCAGAGCTGGAGCGCCAACTCGCCCGGCGGCAGGTGCTCGCCGAACCGCTCAAACCGCTGCTGAAACTGGCCCTGCTCTGCCAGGCTCAGCGAGCCGAGCCGTTCCAACGCCCGCGCGTAGCGCTGCTGGAGGCCGTCTGCACATCGCCGGAAATCAGGGTCTTGGGCGATGTCCGTTACCTGAAACCCCGCCGCATCCCGCCGCCCGGACTCCGCACGCAGCACGTCGAATGCATCCTGAAGAACGCGGGCGAAGGCCTCGTACTCTTGGATGGCGTCAAGAAGTTCGGCGTAGGCAGGCGCCCGGGTCCGGAGCCGCTTGTGCAGATGCTCTTCCGCATACGCGTCGTTGTCGGGGAAATCGGCCTGAAGCTCCCAGATCGGGGCAAACGCCCCCAGGGCCGTGTTGTCAGCCGAGTGGAGCAACTGCGCAAGGAATCGCTTTTCGCGACGACCAACCCGGTGCGGGGCCAGGGCGTCGGCCAGTTCCGCCCAGTCGGCCCCGCTCCAGCCGGGTCGCGTCCGCACCGGTGACTCCGCCAGGCTTCGCTCCACGCCGGTCCGCCACTTGCCAAAGAGTGTGTGGTCGGGCGTGAAGCGATCAATGCCCCGGTCCCGGGCCCAGGCCTGAATGAGTTCTTCGCTCCGCGGGCTGCGGGGGCCAAGATGCACGTCCAACAGTTCCAAGTGGATCGCCAGGCGTTTGTAGATGCCGTGAAAGCCGAAGATTCGGGGGGTCTTCAGGTAGCTTCGGTAATCCAGGTAGCCGTACTCGCCAATCGCTCGCCGGGCCACCAGGCTGCCGGGCACACCCCAGGTACGCTCGTCCGGCGAAAACGCCCGCTCGAAGGCCTCGACGACCAGCCATTCCCAGACCAGGAACGGCGGGGACTCCGGGTGCCGCGGATTCGAGTCCAGCCCGTCCGTCACCACGGCACCGATCGTCATCGGCGTCAGGAACCGGATTCGCTGCATTCGCTCCCGAATGGCTGGCACCAGCCGTACGGCCAGTTGGTCTGCGATCTGGTAGAGTCCCAGGGGATCCAGCGTGCCCTCGCTGGACGCGGGCGGGTCGTAACTCGTCAGAAATGGCAGGGCAGGCATGCCCATGATTCCACTCAGGCCAAGTGCAGACCAACTCAACTATACGTACGCCGCATGGTGCTGGGATACATTCGCAGGCAACGCCGATGGCCTTCTCGCAACGGCCTTGAGCCACTGCAACCAACATATCGCGAAGCAGGCCTCCAGAGCAATGCCAAACCGAAAAGAGCGACGAACCATCTGTTCTGTGCAGATGTCTGACATGCTCTCCATCGCGCCATCTGAAGTGGTCGCCCAGGCAACTCCACCAGAGGCGGGCGGACCCACGTTTCCAGCGTGCGTAGAGAGCACCGTCGGCATAATCAGGGCAGGGGCGTTGGCAGTTGTTATGCGTCGAGCTTTATCCTCGGACGGTGTTGCCGATTCCCTTACGTCAAACGGGAGCAGGGCTGGTTGACGGTCGCGGCGCGCGGCCTGCAAGGCGACGTATTGCCACATCCACGGGCCACAGCAATACTGCCAACAGCGCGAGGGTCGGCCAGTGTGGCGAGGAACGGACGATCTCGTGCGGTGCGGGCGCGGCGGCGTATGTGGCGATCTGATCGGGGAGAGGATTAAGCAAACCTCCACCCTCGCGGGCAACGTTCTCCAGAGCTGCCTTGTCCGGGCCCGTCACGGCCAACTCGGCGGTTCGTTGCGGACACACCAAGGCGGTCAGATCGGCGGCAGTTTCTGCGCCGGCCTTCAGGAGTAATTGGCAGCGGTTCGCGCCTCGGCCTCGGCACTTGCCAGTGAACTCATAAAGACCGGGGCGGAGCTCGCGGCAGGTCATGCGCGCGGTCGATTCCCTTTCTTCGCCCAGCGGTCCAATAGAGCCTGTCGCGCG
>MTKZ01042979.1_pt1 | contig 16561 bp, 12 predicted proteins | sample 1042781 | NCBI WGS metagenome assembly MTKZ01 (sample SAMN06212207, study PRJNA360539) | anaerobic digester metagenome | biome: Wastewater treatment plant; material: sludge; isolation source: anaerobic digester fed with sludge from wastewater treatment plant | place: Denmark: WWTP Viborg ... | reverse complement strand
GTGTTGGCGCTCGCCGGCTGCACGGGCGGCGCGCCGGCTGGCGGCGCAACGCCTACCGCCGCCCCGCAGCCCGTGCGGGCCTCCGACACGGTCGTGGCTGATGGCATCGTCGTGCCCGTGCTGGAAGCCACCCTCAGCATGCCGGTCAGCGGCATCGTGGGCGAGGTGCTGGTGGCGGAGGGCGACCAGGTCACGGCGGGCCAGCCGCTGCTGCGCCTGCAGCAGGGCCGCCTGGAGGCGGCTGCGGCCCAGGCCGAGGCGGGCGTCGCGCGCGCGCAGGCCCAGCTGGCGGAACTCACGGCTGGGGCCCGGGCCGAGGAACTGGCGAGCGCCCAGGCGGCGGTCGATGCGGCCGCAGGCCAGGTGGCGATGATCAAGGCCGGGGCCAAGCCGGAGGACATCGCCGCGGCGCAGGCGGTGGTGGATGGTGCGGTCGCCAATCTGCAACGCGTCCGGGAAGGTGCGACCGAGCAACAGAAGATCGCCGCGACTGCGGACCTGGCCAATGCGGAAGCGGCGCTGCGCCAGGCGCAGGCGGCCTACGACGCCGTGGCGGGTGCGCCCGATATCGGCCGCCGGCCCGAAGCCCTGGTGCTGGAACAGGCGACCAACACCTACAATGCGGCCCTGGCCCGACTGAATGACGTGCGGCGTGGGGCGCGGGCGGGGGATTTGGCTGCGGCCCAGGCGCAGGTGCGCCAGGCGCAAGCCCAGCTCGCCAGCCTCAGCGCCCCGGCGCGGGCGGCGGACCTGGCGGCGGCCGAGGCGGAGCTCCGCCGGGCTCAGGCGCAGCTCGACCTGCTGCAAGCCGGTGCGCGGTCCGAGACCGTGCAGGTGGCCGAGGCGAACCTGGCGGCGGCGCAAGCCGCCCTGCAGGAGGCGCGCACGGCCTTGAGCGATACCGAGCTGAAGGCCCCCTTTGCCGGGTCGGTGGCCGAGATCGCACCCGTGGCCGGCGAGCAGCTCCTGGCCGGTACGCCGGTGATGCAGCTGGCTGGCTGGGGCAGCGAAGCTGACACGTCTGCCTGGCAGATCGAGACCGACGACCTGACCGAGCTGGACGTGGTCAAGGTGACCGTGGGTGCACCGGTGACCCTGGAGTTTGATGCGCTGCCCGGGGTGACGTTGACCGGCAAGGTGGTCCAGATCAAGCCCATCGGCGCCAAGAAGCAGGGCGAGATGACCTACACCGTGGTGATCCGGCCCGACAATCACGAGGAGCGCCTGCGCTGGAACATGACCGCCACGGTGACGATCGAGTAGGCGAACCGCCGCGCGATTTCACCGATGGGATGAAAGGCGCAGGAGTCGAGCCTGAAGCGGGCCTGTCACTGGCGCTGTTTGTTCAGGAGGGTCCCAAGCATGCGATGGATTTCGCTTGTTGTCTGTATCGCTCTGTTATTGGGCACATCTGCGGGGACTCGATCCGAGCCTCTCTCAGATCCTGGCAGCCCGGGGCCGTATACGGTCGGTTCGATCACGCTCACCATTACGAACCCTGACAACGGTGACGAACTTGTCACTGACGTTTATTATCCGTCCAGCGGCGAGGCGATCGATCCCAGCGACGCGCCGTACGCCACCCTGGTTTTTGCCCGTGGGTTTCTGTCCAGTTCCGGGAATTACTCGGGCAACGGAAGCCATCTGGCAAGTTGGGGCTACATTGTCCTCGTGGCGGACTTCCCGAGCGAGGATATCGAGGTGCGGGCTGCCGACGTGCAGTATCTCTTCTCTTACCTGGAGGCAGAGAACGCGAACGCTGCCTCAAGGTTTTACAATCGCATCGACACGTCCCGCTTCGGGCTTCTGGGCCACTCGCTGGGGGGGTTGACCACGCTGATGGTTGCAGCCCGGGACCCACGGGTGCAGGTGGCTGTGGCGCTGGATCCTGTCAATCCGCCGGAACAGATGGCCACCCCCTGGGATTATGCCGCGGAGGCCTCTCAGATCAGCGCACCCCTGGCCGTGATCGGCGCGCCATCGCAACTCTGCAACAGCTCTGCGAACTATAATTCCATGTATCCGGTCGTAGGCTCGGATCACAAGGCGCTGTGGGTGATTGCCAATGCGAGCCACTGCGATTTTGTGAATTTCACCAGCTCGCTGGAGAGATCGCTATGCTACTTGCTCTGTGGGGGGCAGTACAGTGCGGACCGCACGCGGCTGGCTGAGCGCTACACCACTGCCTGGCTGAACTACTACTTGCGCGGTCAGACCGAGTACTTCAGCTACCTCTACGGCGAGGACGCGGAGGCCGACATTCAGGCAAATCTGGTCACGAGGGATGCTCACACGGCGCCGCTGGACGTTGCAGCTGTAGGTCAGCCGAACGCCATTCTCGTGAGTTGGGGCCTGCCGTCATATTTCGTCATTGCCGGATACAATCTCTATCGCAGTACTCAGAGCGGAGAATACTCGAGCGTTCCGATTGCCGCGGTCGGACGTGTATCCTCCCACCGGGATCTTGATGTGACGGGCGGAACCCGGTACTACTACGTGGTGCGCAGCCGCGATGCCTCCGGCAACGAGCACCAGTCTTCGGTCGAAGTCAGCGCTGTGCCTACGGCCGCCACGCCGACCGCAACAGCCACGATGACGGTGACCGCTACTCCGACCAACACGCCATCGATGACGGTCACGCCATCGCCTACGACGACGCGACTGGGATTCTGGCTGCCCCTGCTCTTGGCGAAATAGAGCTCTGCGTTGAGTTTGGGGTGGGACCGAACGGCGAGGACTATTCTTTCAGATAACGGGGGTGACCGGTATGTCCATTCTGGAGACAAGTGGGCTCAGCAAGCAGTATGTCATGGGAGCGCACCAGGTGAATGCCCTGGTTGACGTCGATTTCATCGTTGAGAAGGGCGAATTCGTTGCGATCATGGGGCCCTCGGGCAGCGGCAAGTCGACGCTGCTGCACCTGCTGGGCGGACTGGATAAGCCTTCCGACGGCGAAGTGACACTCGCGGGTCACCGCTTTTCGATCTTGAATGACAATGAGGCTACGCTCGTGCGGCGCCACAACGTCGGCTTCGTATTTCAGTTCTTCAACCTGCTCCCGACCTTGAGCGCGGAGGAAAACGTTGCTCTGCCGCTCATTATCGATGGGCAAAACCTGGGCAAGTATCAGGCGCGCATCGATAAGGTGCTGGAACTGGTGGGACTGAGCGATCGGCGGCATCACAAACCGGACCAATTGTCGGGCGGCGAACAACAGCGGGTGGCAGTGGCACGTGCCCTGGTGACTGAGCCGGCGATCGTTCTTGCCGACGAGCCGACCGGCAACCTGGATTCGAAGACGGGGACGGCGATCATGGATCTGCTGCGACGGTCGTGCGATGAGCTTGGGCAGACGATCATTGTCGTCACGCACGATTCACGTGCGGCGGCCTATGCGGACCGCACGATCTTCTTGAAGGACGGCCAGATCGTGAGGCAAATTATTCAGGACAGCGCAGCAGACAAGGGGCAGCGCGTCAGCAACATCATCGAAACCATGGAGAAGTTGCAGGAATGATCCTGCGAGCAAGCGGATGATCGAACAGCAGCGCGATCCGCTGGTTACCGGGCATGATCGCGCACGGAGCTGTCCGGGCTGGCCTTAGGATCTGAAATGGTTGGCTTGCTCCCTCTGCGCTGGGCTGCTTCTCGGGCCAGGGTGTTCGCGTACGTGAACCATTTGAGGCCTGTCTCCTGGCCCAGCGTGAAGTGATACGGCGCTACCCCATACCGGACTCCCAGGGTGTTCTGCATCCAGAGATACACCGCGGTCGTGGTCGGCCAGAAGAAATCCACTTCGTGGCCCGAGTTCTGCCAGAGCAGGCGATGGCTGNNAGAGCAGTCGTCCGTTTCCGATGCTGGGCCAGCTCGCCAGATGAGCCTGGCTGCGCGGCTGGACTTGCGGCGCCTCGCGGTCCGTCCAGCCGTCGAGCAGGGCGTTAGGCTGGCGGGGTTTCAACTGCACTTTCGGCGCCTCCAAGTATACCTGCTCGCCAGGCAGAAGCGTTACCCCATTCACTTGCCGTGCGACGAGATCAAATCCCCGTTTCATTTCATCGAACCAGGCCGCCAGCCCCATCTCGATGCCGAGAAGCTCTTGCGGCCCCATAATAACCTTCAGCCGGAAGTCCTTGCCCGGCTGCCGTCGCATCTCCCAGCGGGTGTCACATGCCAGACAGGACAGGATGTCGGACTGCGACCGGGAATGCTCATGGCGCAAGCTATCCTCGGTCCGGCACACCGGACAACGCCAGAGTAGTTGGGCGAGCCCACGTCGATGGATCGGCGTCGTACTATCCTGAGGCGGCTGCCATCCTGACTGCGGCATCGCTATAGGCGAGAACTGGATGGGTTGCCCATGCCGCGTGGGGGCGCCCATCCAGGCTTCGACTCCCGCTTCGCCGTAGTAGAGGCGATCAAACTCGGTCCGGAGACGCGCGGCTGCGGCAGTCATCTCCGCGTCCGTGTAGCTCGTAAGAGGTGCATGTGTCAGGGCAATCGGCGGGCCGAATTTCAGCGTGACATTGCCACGCAGGTACGGCAGCCGCCTCCATCGCGGCCAGATGTCGTAGGCGCCCGGCGAACACAGGGCAGGCACGACCGGAGCACCGGAGTGGAGCGCCAGCCACGACAGCGCGCCGCCAATGGGTAGGGCGCGACCATCCCAAGGCAGATCTCCTTCCGGGTTCAAGACCACCAGTCCTCCGTCCTGCAAGATGCGATATCCATCCAGCAGGCTCATGACCAGGTTGCCCGCTGAATGCGGCATCAGCCCCGCGAATTTCTCGCGATCTTTTCTCTGCTGGAGCTTGTGGAACAGACTCAGGGCGAACAGCTCTTGATGTATATAAGTCATGACGCTGATGGGGCCTGCATCCAACAGCCGGCACATAACGTTCACTGAGGCATAACCCGAAACGAACATGCCAATCAAAGAAGGTTCATGGACGGCCAGAATGAAGGGCCCCTTGGCCGGCACGTGTTCCATGCCCTCCACCCGAAAGCCATACAGCAGCCGAGCTATCTTTGCCGCCACCAACCAGGGCAGTATGATCGTGAAGCGCCAGACGCGATAGGCGATTACGCGCAGCCCGGTCCTAATACGGTCAATCATCTTCCACTCCCGCATCGGCGAGTACCTTAGCGCCGCGCCTTGTGAGACTGCGGATCCTGCCGGACCAGGTCAACATAGAGATTATACGCGTCACCAACCGTCTGGATCTCCCAGGCTGCATCGCTGGGCACGCGCACACCGAGCTGGATCTCGAGCTGCAGCATCAACTCCAGCAGTTTTAGCGACTCGATTGCCAGGTCATATAAGAAATTCGTGTCCGGCGTCAGCACTTCCTTTGCGACAGCAAGGTGATCCGACAGGAATTGGCGAAATTCATCGAACGACGCGACTGTGGGCTGTGGCATGGGTCTCCCTCCGCTCTTCCCCCTCGTATTTGTCTCAGACAGGGCTAAGCGCCTGTGAAGATGCATCGTGCCCCGATCCGGGTCCCGCACTGGCTTCCGCCTGCTCCACTTCCTTGAGAGCGCGCGCACGCAGCAGGAATTTCTGTACTTTTCCGGTGCTCGTCATCGGCAGGTCCGTTACCACGCGCACATGTTCGGGCACTTTGTACGGCGCCAGCTCACCGCGGCAGTAACCTAAGGTGTCGCCAGGCGTCAACTGCGCGCCCTCCGTTGGCAAGATGAAGGCCCAGACGCGTTCGCCCACGATGGGATCCGGTACGCCGACGACAGCCACGTTGGCGACACCAGGCTTGCCCGACAGGTGGTTTTCGATTTCCGGGGGATAGATGTTCTGGCCACCGCGGATGATCATATCCTTCTTGCGCCCCACGATTCGGACATAGCCCTGCTCGTCCATGGTCGCCAGGTCACCGGTGAAGTACCAGCCTTCCGGGTCGAACACCGCGGCGTTCATGTCGGGCGCATTGTGATAGCCGATCATTACGCTGGGCAGGCGCATGGCGAGCTCTCCTGTCTGGCCACGGNNGGCCACGGGGCAGCTCTTGATGTTGCTCATCCACAACCTTGGCCTCAATGCCTGGGATCAGGCGCCCCACAGTCTCCAGTTGCATCGCATCGGAGTCGGTCGGTCGGGTCGTCAGTGTTACCCCGATCTCGGTCGCACCAAAGGCGATCAGCACAGGACAGCCGAACATCTCCCGCGCCCGGCGCACCAGTTCCGGCGGACAGGGGGCAGCACCCATGGCGACATAAAGCAGCGAGGAGACCTTGCGTGGGGAAAACTCACGACTGTTCAACAGCGCCGAGACCATCGTGGGCGTTGCCATGAGCATGTTGACGTGCTCTTGCTCGATCAACGCCAGCACCTTGGCCGGATTGAAGCGATCGGCGATCACGACCCTGCCACTGTACAGCAGACCATACACCAGTGCGCTGTAGCCCAGCAGCGCGTGCATCGCGGCAGGCGAAAGGGCTGAGTGTTGACGAAGGCCCCATTTCAGGAAGCGCAGGTCGTATGTGCGGAGGAGTTTGAGCAGGAAACGAGTGCTCGTCATTTCCTTAATGGAGCTCTCCCCATATCTGACAGCCGCAATCATGCTGCGATGGCTTTGCATCACTGCCTTGGGGGTGCCCGTTGTGCCCGATGTGTAGATCAGGGCACAGAGATCGTCTGGCGACACCTGTTCCGGCTGAAAAGAAACAGCCTCTCGCATCAGCTCTGCAAAGCTTATCGCTCCTGGCATGCCCTCGCCGCGCATAACAATGTGACGCAGTTTTGGCAGTGACGATTGTATCGCTTGCAGGATCGCCTGTAGATTGTTGCCCATGGGGCGGGCTTCCGTGATGATCACTGAAGCCTCACAGTCCGCGAGGATGTGCTGCATCTCCCGTTGGGTAGATACCGGATTGATGGGTATCATCACGGCGCCCAGCGCCCCGGGCGCGAAGTAAGCGTAGACGAATTCCATGCAATTGGGGAGGATGACGGCAACCCTATCGCCTGGGCCAACCCCCAGGCCGCGCAGGCCTTGTGCAAGGGCATCGACGCGCTCACCTAGCTCTTGGTAGGTGATGGTTTGGCCCTCATAGGTGATGGCGGATTTCCGGCGATTTGCCGCGATGACCTTGCGTAACGCGCCGTAGAGTGTTAGATCAGGAGTGAGTAACAGTTTTGACATCGTGGTCGCCTCCAATTGCAAGGGACAGACGGAGTCCACTCATTCAAACTGAATGGCCTCGATGATCCGGATTCCGGCTGCACGACGAGCAGGCCAGATCGCGGCAATCTGAGATGTGATCAGCGCGATGAACAGGCTGATCACGATTCCTTCCTTAGGCAGCACATAAGTCAGATCGTATCCCTGAATCGCGTTGGCAGCGGTCAAGATCAAGCGCGATAGGAACAGGCCAAAAACGAGGCCGAAGGCGCCGCCAATGATCCCGATGAGCCCGGCTTCTGCCAGGATCATCTTCGCGACCTGGCGCCGAGTCATGCCGAGACTGCGCAGCATACCGATCTCGCGTGTCCGCTCCAGGACGTTCATCATCAATGTGTTCACCACGCCCAAGGAGGCTACGATCATGGCGATCAGGGCCAGTACGTCGAACATGCTGAAGGCCTGAGAGGCCAGCTGAAGCGCGCGCGCTTTCAGTACTTTGTTGGACTCGGTCGTCAAGTGGTACCGCTGGCTGTAGAGGCGGTCGATCTCAGCTTTGATCGCATCGACCGAACGGTCAGGCTCGATCTTCAGCAGGAAGGAGCTGACATCGTTGACCCCAAAATAGCGGCGCAGATCGCTCCAGTTTCCGTGAACGATCAGGCCTTGATTATAAAAATCTACCACGACCGCAGCGATCTCGAAGTCGTGCTTGCCCCGCTTGGTTGACAGCCGCAGGGTGTCACCTTTCTTGAGTCCGTACCGCTCAGAGAGAACGCTGGAGATGAAGATGGCATCCCCCGCAGTCAATCTGTTCAGCAGTTGGGCAGGGTCACCCTGTCCAGCAGCAAAAATAAACGATGTCACCTGTTCATGTGACTCGGGATCGAGCCCGGTGAAGATCAACCACTCACTTCGGCCGTCCGGCCTGGTGGCTTCCACATCGACGTAGCGAAACGGGGTCGCGGCCGCCACCCCGTCTACGCCTTCAAGACGGCGCGCCATATCTGCACGCATGGGCATTGACGAGTACACGTAGAGGTCGCCGCCGATATAGACTTCAATCCAGTTCGTGACGTCGTATTTGAACGCGTCGGTCATGCCGCGCACACCGAGGATCATCGCAGCGCCCACCATTAGCGCCGCGACGGTGAGCGCGGTCCGGAACCTGGCGCGCTGTGTGTTGCGGCTTCCAAGTTGCCCCTCCGTGCCGTAGACTCGCCGCATCCACGGTCGCGTCATCCGTTCCCATGCGCTGACTGTGACCGGGATCAACAGCGTCACGCCCAGAAACAGGGTGAAAACAGCACCCTGGCTGACATGGTATTGGATACTCACTGGAAAAGGCCGGTAGAGAATCAATATCAGGGAGACGATACAGAGCAGGAGGCCGACACGCCAACCTTTAAGGACCACCCAGTTTTCACGGGAGCTGCCGCGTATGCGCAGTGCTTCAAGGGGGGAGATTCGCCCCGCCTGCCAGGCAGGCAGGGTTGCGGCCACGACCGTCACGCAGATGCCCACAAATACGCTGGTGATGAGGCCATTCATAGGCACCTGGGTCTGCGTCACCTCCTGGGCCACCAACAGCTCCATGAGGCGGATCAACCCACGCGCCAGGAGGATGCCGGCCCCAACGCCCAACGCTGAGCCGACGACGGCGACGAGGCTGGCCTCGCTCAAAATTTGTCGCATGACCTGGCCGCGCGTCATGCCCAAGGTGCGCAGCATGCCGATCTCGCGTGTGCGTTCCACGATGGTCATGGAGAAGGCATTGTAGATAAGAAATCCACCCACGAACAGCGCCACCACGCTGAAGAAGTTCAGGCCGAGCTGGTACGTGTCGAGCATTTGCGTGACGCGCCTGCCCTGGGTGGCCGGATAAATGACCGAATAATCCGAGCCCAGGCGCTCCTGGATGGATGCCTGCAGCCGGTCCAAATCCTGTCCGCTGCTGGCCTCTGGCGCCGCGACAATATCGATCTGGTCCAGCTCGCCCGCGCGAGAGTAGAGTGCCTGCGCGGTCTGCAGCGGGATTACACCGAACGCTCCATTGTTGATCTGCCCCGGTCCCTCCTTGGACATCAGGCCCACGACTTGCAGCACTTCGGTACCCCCGGCCACAACGATTCGCAGTTCGCTGCCCACCTGTAATTCCTTTTCGGTGGCGAAGTCCTTCACGAGCACGACATCGTAGGCTTCTGGCTCCTTGGGTGATAGGAACTCGCCCTCGACAATCTTATACTCGCGCGCTTCCATATCGAGGGCCGGATCAATTCCGTAGAGGGCAAGCGAGCCGCGAACTGCCCCAAAAAGACTGACGCCAATCTCAGCAGGAGTCAATTCATCGGCCAGCAGCGTCTGAACATGGAGGGTCGGGACCAGGGCTTTTACGTTGGGCTGGTTGGCGATCCGGTCCAGGATTTCTTCGGGGAATCCCGGATCGCCGGTCCACGAACTCGTTACGACCAGGTGTGCTTTACCGGAGGCTTCGGTGAACAACGTGGAGATGGATTTCATCGTGCTCAGGTTTGTGATGCTGATCGCGAGGATGACCGCCACGCCCAGGATGATGCCGGATGTGGTGAGCAGCGTCCGCACCGGGCGAGCCAGCAGCGACCGCAGGGCGAGCGAAGGCGCACGCTTCATCGCTGACGGCTTCTTTGTGCGCGAATCAGCCTGCCCAAGAGTGCCGGGGCAAAGTCGCACCCGATTCAGGAATGCGGGACCACGCATATTCAGCTTCTCTCGTGTATCTGGGCACGTCAGTGTGCAGTCGATATTGATGATCGGGTCGATCATCGAAATGGAATGGGAATTAACCGGTAGATTCGGTGGAGCCGGCGCCTTCGAGATCGATCAGCCCTCGTGAAAGTAACGCATCTACATGAAATCCCGATGAAGTTCGCCAGAGGCTTAAATTAACTTTCCTTCAGATGCGGCGCAACACACTGAAAATTGGCTAGTAGCTCACATGGGGCGGGGGTAGGTTCAAGCCGCCGGTGAGGGGCGCGGGAGATCGACAGTGATGAGGGAGGTTATGTTCAGAATGGGCGATGTATGGATCGCTCGGCCAGCAGATGCGGTTGCGCGATGCTTGGGGGGTGTCGATTCTGGCTTTGCGTCATCCGACCGCCTCTTCCTCACATTCGTGATCCTGCAGCCAGCCGTTGTGCAGGCCGGCTGCCTCGAATGCATCCAAGGCGGCTTCATACTCTTCCTCGGTGACCTTCCGGCCCAACACCGGGTCGTCCACCGTCCGGTAGGTCGGGAAGTACTGATCCATGACGCTGATGTGGATCTCGGGCGAGAGCTCGGTCGCGATCCAGCGCATGGCGCCCTGTGTGCCCGCCAGGCCCTCGGGCAGCACGAGGTGGCGGATAATCATACCCCGCTGCGCGATGCCCTGCTCGTCGCACAGGAGCGCCGGGCCGGTCTGCCGGAACATCTCGCGCAACGCGGCCCGGTTGTGCTCGACGTAATGGGGAAAACCGGAAAGCCGCCTGGCGATCTCGTCGTCGATGTACTTGATGTCGGGGAGATAGATGTCGATCACGCCGTCAAGCAGGCGCAGCGTTTCGACCCGTTCATAGCCGCTGGTGTTGTACACGAGGGGGATGCGCAGCCCCCAGCCGGCGGCCATGTCGACCGCAGCCAGGATTTGCGCGGCGAAATGGGTTGGGGTGACGAAGTTGATGTTGTGCGCGCCGCGGCGCTGCAGCTCGAGCATCATGCCGGCAAAGCGCTCGATCGTGACCCGGTTGCCGTAGCCGAGCTGGCTGATCGAGTAGTTCTGGCAGAATCGGCATCGGCCCGTGCAGCCGGAGAAGAAGATGGTGCCGGAGCCGCGCGTGCCGGAAATGGGGGGCTCTTCCCAGGGGTGGATATTCCACGACGCGATCACCGGATCGGCAGGGACGCGGCAGACGCCGTGCTTACCTGCCAGCCGGTCGACCCCGCAGCGGTGGGGACACAGCTCGCAGCTTGCCAGGCTCGCCATCGCCTGCCGCGCGCGGCGGTGCAGCTCTCCACTGCGATGCAAGGCAAGGTAGGGTGGCTCCCACGGCATCAGCACATCGCGCTCACCGGGCAGACTGCCATCGCCACGCACCCCGGTCCGACGTGAGCGGCCACGACGGGCCCGATTGGGTTGCGATAGAGTTGCTCCACCTTCAGCCGCTTGCGGAGCGCCTCTCCCAGGGCATCGGCTTCCGCGGGGGCAATCGCGTCGAAGATGATTGCGTGCACCGGCTCACCTGGCGGCATGGACCTGACGGCCTCCTCCAGCATGGCGTCCAGCGCTTTTTTCTTGCCGCGCGCCTTGCTCCACAGCTCGATCCGTCCTTCGTTCAGGCAGAGAACGGGCTTGATGCCCAGCAGGGTGCCTACGAGCGCCTGGCTGCCCTTCATCCGGCCGCCGCGGTGCAGGTAGTCCAGCGTATCCACCGTGAACATGACCCGCATGCGCTCGCCCATCGTCCGCGCCACGCGCGCGATCTCGCGCGCCGCCATGCCCCCCGCGGCCAGCGGGCCAACGGTCTGCAACGTGAGCGCAAGCGCGCCGGAGATCGCCAGGGAGTCGACGATGTGGATGCGCTCGAACGCGGGGTGCTCCGCAGCGGCGATCTGCGCGTTCTCCACGGTGACGCTCGTCCCGCGCGACATGAAGATGCCGACAACTTCGTCGCCGTCCCGGGTGAGCTCATCGTAGGCCTTCAGCAGGGTGGCCGGCGAAACGGCGGCCGTGGTTGGCCAACCCGTGCTGCGGTCGCCGAGCGCCTCGAACAGCCCCTCGGTGGTGATGTCCAACTGCTCGCGCCGATCCTGGCCGGCCAGGTGGAGAGTCAGGGGTAGGACGTGAAGCTTGAGCGCTTCAATCGTAGCGGGATCGAGATAATGACTTGAATCGGTCAGAATGTGTACAGCCATCAGTGCTCCTGAAGAATTTGACCTTTCGTGGAAATCTGCTGCCGGATTCTAGCACGGGTCGGCGTCATGGCCAACGCAGGGCGATGGGTAGCTCATGTCTGCTACGGTTTTGCCAGCCGGTAGATCACGTCGAACGGCTCGATCACGACGCCCGGCAGCGACTCGAGCCGGTAGTACCTCGGGTTGTTGTCGGCCAGGAAAACCTCTCCGCCGGCGCCCAGCCTGTCGATCAATGCGCCCAGGTCATCCTCCGGTTGGACCTGGACCAGGCGCACACCGGCGCCGAGTGCCTCCACGCTCTGCACATAGGCGAGGGGTTCGAACGGTGTGTAGTCCGCGATTAGGAGGCTGCCGGGTGGGATCGCGCGCAATGCCGCGCGGGCAAATTGCGCGGCGCCGTCATCGCGCTGCGTTGCCGGCCAGAGAAAGTATCTGTTCGGTTCGCGATAGGGGAGTTGGCGGATGCCGAGCGGATTCAGCTCGAGAGCTGCGAACAGCTGGCTGGCGGCTGCATATGCGCTGATGGGTGTGACAACCAGCAGCGCCAGAAGCGCAAACCGCAAGAAGCGCTGCTGCATCGGCCGCCAGGACGTCGCCAGTGCATCCCAGCCGCGGCCGGAGAACAGCACGCACACGAGATAGCCGGGCAAGTAAAAGACGTACTGATCGTTGACCCGATAGCTGAAGGCAAAAAGCAGGTCCGTAAGATACAGGACTGCCAACGCGATCCAGGCTTCTTCTCCGGCACGGCGGCTGCGCAGCCAGTGTTTTGCGCCCACCCAAATGAGGACCAGGCTTAGGCCTATGAACTGGAGCACAAAGAAGGCGAGAAAGGTGGCGGCATCGCGCGGGAAGTTCGCCAGCGAGAAGTCGAAGAGCGCGGGTGTGAAGTCTCTGCCAAAGCGGGTGAAGTAAATGACGAGCGAATCGCCCCATGTGCTCGCCCCAACCTGCCGTTGAAGCGCGATCGCAGCGAGTCCTGCGCTGATCGCCAGGGCGGCGAACAGGGCGACCCACTGCCGGGGCGTGAGCCATGTCCGGCGGCGCCACAGCAGATAGGCAAACGCCGGGAGGAGCAGGACGGTCATCTGGTGGGCCAGCACCAGGGGGCCCAGGAGCAGGACCGCGGCGGCGACGGACAGCCAGCTTTCGGGCCGCCAGCGGAACCAGAGCCACAGCTCCAGCGCCATCAGCGCCAGGAACACTGTGTAGATCTCAGCGCGGACGGCGTGTATCCAGAACGTATGGGAGACCGCCAGCGCGAGCCCTGCCACGGCGGCTGCTGCGCGAGACACCCCCGCCTGCCGCGCTGCAGCAACGATGCAGAGCACTGTCAGCGCGCCGGCCGCGGCTGAGAGGAGATTCACGCGCCAGGCGGGCTCTCCCCACGGCAGATGCAGAAACAGGCGCGCGGCCTGGAACCAGACGAGGCGGCCGCCACCATCGGCATCCAGTACGCCCTGGGAAGCGGTCCGCTGGAAGTGTGCACCGTCACCCCACAGCACAGTTGGGGCCAGCGTGATCACGTAGAAAACGAGGATCAGCCCCGCGAGCAGCCAACCATCGAGCCAGCCGGCCTCGGTCTTGCTATGCCGCACGGCCTGCCTCCCTCACGACAACTCCAGCCACAGCATCTTGAGATGGGGCGGCTGGCCATGAGATGGGAAATCGATATCCGGCTCGTGATAGATTCCGGCGATGCGTGCCGGCCGGCCGGTCGCGGCCACGCCGGCCAGCACGCGCTCGCGAAACGTCCGCCAGGGCTGCTCGGCCAGGTTGCTGCACGCGAGCAGCCGTCCTCCGGGGCTCACGACCTGCGCGGCCAGCTCTGCCAGTCGGCCATAGTCCTGTGCCGCGGAAAAACGTGTGCTCTTGGTCTTGGAGAAGCCCGGCGGGTCGAGGATGACGAGGTCGAAGGTCTCCCCGCGGCGCGCAAACCGGGCCAGCCAGTCGAAGACGTCGCCGAAGACGAAGTCGCGGCTGTCCGGCTCGAAGCCGTTGAGCCGGTAGTTTTCCTGCCCCCATGCCAGCACGCCGCGCGAGAGGTCGAGGTTGAGCACGCGCGTCGCGCCGCCCGCCATCGCGGCCACGCCGAAGCCGCAGGTGGAGGCGAAGGTGTTGAGGACGGTCTTGCCCTCGGCCCACGCGGCCACTCGGCCGCGTCCCTCGCGCATGTCCGTGAACAGGCCGCTGCTGAGGCCTTCGGTCGCGCGGATCAGGTAGCTGAGCCCATCTTCGCGGCCGAGGAAGCCGGAAATCCCACGCGCCCAGACCTCGGAGGTGGTGGGCCAACCTCCGGTTGGCGGAACCTTCTGTTGGCCTGAAACCTCCGAGGTCTCGACGTGACCTGGTGACGCGACTTCGAAGGCTTGTCCGCGGTGCTGGTCTGCCAGGTCGGGGCCGAAGACGGGCAGCGGCGGCGCCAGGCCCGGCATCTCTTCCTCCGGCACGCGACTGGCTCGCCGCGGCCGATACCTGACATAGACGGAGGTCGCCCCGGCTGCCTGCGCCAGCATCGGTGCCAGCCCCTCGGGGATCGGCTGGGGGGGCAGGACGTCGTCATCGTCGTAGATGCTGACCACGAGCGCATCGCCGAAGCGGTCTGCGGTTAGCCCTGGCAGCGCGTCGCCCCCGGCATTGATGGCGCGATAGATGGTGGTGTCGGGATCGGCCGCGAGCGGCGCACGGCGTTCGACGGCCAGGCGGACCAGCCCAGCCACTACATNNCCCAGCCACTACATCCGGCGATCTCGCCCACGCCCGGCGGATGTGCAGCGGGCCGCGGTCCAGCACCCCGAGCGCGGGCTCGGGCACGCCCGTCACGAGGCGATCGAGCGGCGCGGGCAGGGGCGCGTGGAAGGTGATGCGCTTGCCGGTTGCGGGATGCGGGATGGTCAGCTCGGCCGCGTGCAGGCAGAGCCGCGGAAAGCCTCCCGCGTTGCCGCCATACAGCACGTCCCCCAGCACCGGAAGGCCAACGTGCGCCAGGTGCAGGCGGATCTGGTGCGTGCGTCCTGTCTCGGGGATGACCTCGATCACGGCAAACGGCAGGCCCTGCCCCTTTTTGCCGATCCATCCCCTGTCCATCACCCGGCAGCGGGTGCGGGCCGGCTGGCCCGCGGGGTCCTTGCGCGTCGTCACCCGGTAACGTCCATCGCGATCCCGCGCGATGGGGGCATCGATGGTCGACTCGTCCACCTCGGGCGCGCCCAGGACGGCCGCAAAGTACACCTTCCGCGCCGCGCGGCCTTCGAAGGCTGCGGCCAGGCCGCGGTTCGCCTCGGGCCGCGCGGCGAAGAGCAGCACGCCCGATGTGTCCGCATCCAGCCGCTGGTGCATCCCCAGGTAGCTCAGCCGCTCCTGCCGCTGGACGATGCGCAGTGCATCGCCGGGGTAGGGATCCGAAGGCTCCGGCGCATGGGTGGGGGTGCCGGCTGGCTTGTCGACGACGATGATGTCGTCGTCACGATAAAGGATCTTGATCCTCATGGTTCTCGAATTCTTGGGTGCCCGGCACTCGCGAACGCACGCATGATCCTGAGAGGTGCCCGGCAATCGCGAACGCACGCATGATCCTGAGAGGTGCCCGGCACTTTCGAAAGTGCCGGGCACCTGGGCGCCATTCAAGAGGCGCCTTCCCTGCCTCCGTCACGGCGCCAGGCGGGTCAGGTCACGCGGGAAGAGCGTCGCGAGGCGGATGTTCTCCAGGCCCAGGAGCTGCATGATGAAGCGCTCCAGGCCGATGGCGAAGCCGCCGTGGGGCGGCATGCCGTACTTGAACGCCTCGAAGTAGGTCTCGAACGGTTTCAGGTCCGTGTAGCCGCGGGCGGCCGCGCTGTCCAGGTAGTCCTGGTACCGGTGCAGCCGCTGCCCGCCGGTCACGAGCTCGGTGCCGCGGAAGAGCAGGTCGAACTAGTTGGAGTAGCGCGGGTCGGCCGGGTTGGGATGGGTGTAGAAAGGCCGCTTGCCCATGGGGTAGCCCGCGACGAACAGGAAGTCGGAGCCGTGCTCCTGCTGCGCCCACTCGCCCAGCCAGCGCTCGTGCTGGGGCGCGAGGTCCGGCTNNCATAAGTCCTCGCCCCACTTCTGCAGGATGAGCTCCTGCGCGTCGGGGAAGAAGATCGCGGGGAACTCCGGCGGTGCAACGGGCAGCTTGGCCTCCAGGAGTGCCAGCTCGGCCGCGCAGTGCGTCTCAAGGTGCGCCAGGATGCCGCGGATGACCTTCGTCAGCACGGCCATGACATCGCGGTGGTCGCGGATGAAGCCCAGCTCGACGTCGAGGCTGACGTACTCGTTGATGTGCCGGATGGTGTCGTGGGGCTCCGCGCGAAAGACTGGCCCCACTTCGAAGACCCGCTCGAACACGCCGACCATGATCTGCTTGTAGAACTGGGGGCTTTGCGCGAGATATGCCTGTCCTTCGAAGTATTTGACGCCGAACACGTTCGCGCCGCCCTCGGTTGCGGCCTCGACCAGCTTGGGCGTCTGGATCTCGG
>MTKZ01003767.1_pt3 | contig 16561 bp, 16 predicted proteins | sample 1042781 | NCBI WGS metagenome assembly MTKZ01 (sample SAMN06212207, study PRJNA360539) | anaerobic digester metagenome | biome: Wastewater treatment plant; material: sludge; isolation source: anaerobic digester fed with sludge from wastewater treatment plant | place: Denmark: WWTP Viborg ... | reverse complement strand
CCGCCTCCCGCCTGAAGACGCCGTCCGAATTCGCAGCGCGCGACCTACGCGCCGCCAGCGGCTTCGGCAGCACGCTGCTGCGCCAGGTGCTCTACGCCATCCACGCCACCTCCAGCCACGCCGACCGCGACCCGAAGGATGCCCGCGAGTACCTCAAGCGCAACCTGCCCAACTACTGGAACGACCGCCAGACCATCCTCGAGCTGCTGCGCTACCTGCAATCCACCGCCCACGACCTGCCCCACTGGTCCACCGACCTGCACGCGACGCGGCTGCTGCTGGGGAGTGTTGAGGGGGACACGGCGTGAGGCGGGGAGAGACCTCACCCCCCCGGCCCCCCCCTCCCGTGGGGAGAGGGGGGTGTCGTAGGGCAAACGGGCTGAGTGCCGATCCCAACGACACCAATCCCAATCTCCCCCTCTCCCCGCGGGAGAGGGGGCTGGGGAGTGAGGTCTCCCCCCCATGATCACCCGCCACTCCTCGCGCCGCGAGTCGCTTGCTGGCTTCCTGCCCGGCCTCCTCGACGGGGCGGTCTCCTATGACCGGATCGCGGGGTACTTCCGCTCGTCGATGCTGGAGGTGGCCGGCGAGGCGCTGGAGGCGATGGGGCCGGGAGCGAGGGTGCGCGTCGTCTGCAACTCCGACCTGAGCCCGTTGGACATCCAGACGGCGCGGGCAGCGAAGACGACGGCCAACGCGGCGATGTACCGCGAGTGGCGCGCGTCGCTGCCGGAGGACATTTCCCCGGCGCTGCGGGCGCGGCTGGAGCGGCTGCACGGGTTCCTGGCCGACGGCCGCTTGCAGGTGCGGGTGCTGCCGGACGAGGTGTTCGGGCTGGTCCATGGCAAGGCCGGCGTCGTCGAGCGGGCTGACGGCGGCGCGGTCGCCTTCCTCGGCAGCGCCAACGAGTCGAAGCGCGCCTGGACGCTGAACTACGAGATCGTCTGGACCGACGACAGCCCGGAGGGAGTCGCCTGGGTCCGCGAGGAGTTCGAGCGCCTCTGGCACAACTCGCACGCGGTCGATCTCGCCGACGCGGTCGTGCAGGACATCGCGCGGGTGGCCCGTCGCGTCGTCCTGCCAGGCGTGCCGGACTGGAAGAAGCCAACGGGCAGCGACCCCGGCGCGGCGGCGATCGAGCTGCCGGTCTATCTGCGCGAGAACGGCCTCTGGGCGCACCAGAAGTCGTTCGTCGAGCGCGCCTTCCGCGAGCACCAGGAGGGCGGCGCGCGGCTGTTGCTGGCCGACCAGGTCGGGCTGGGCAAGACGATCCAGCTGGCGCTGGCCGCCAAGCTGATGACGCTCTGGGACGGGGGCAACGTCCTCGTCATCGCGCCGAAGCCGCTGCTCGGCCAGTGGCAGGACGAGCTCTGGACGCTGCTGCAGCTCCCCTCGGCCGTCTGGACCGGCAAGGGTTGGGTCGATGAGCGCGGCGTCGAGCGCCCGGCCGGCGGCATCGACGGGCTGGCCGATTGCCCGCGCAAGGTGGGGATCGTCTCAGGCGGGCTGGTCACCCACTCAGAGGACGTGCGGCGGCTGCTGGCGGCCGGCTATTACGAATGCGTCATCGTCGACGAGGCGCACAAGGCGCGCCGCCGGAACCTCGGCCCGACGCGGCGCAACGAGTCCGCCGAGCCGAACAATCTGTTGCAGTTCCTACGCGCCGTGTCGAAGAACACGCGCAGCATGCTGCTGGCGACGGCGACGCCGGTCCAGCTCGACCCGATCGAGGCGTTCGACCTGCTCCACGCGCTGAACGGAGTCAACCGCAGCGTCCTCGGCCGCGAGTACAGCCGCTGGATCGGCCAGCCGCGCGACGGGCTCGATTTCGCGATGGGCCGCCAATCGCCGCCACAGGACATCGACGACGCCTGGCAGTGGATCCGTGACCCGTTGCCGCCGGCCGTCGAGGAGCGCACGTTCGCCATCGTCCGCTCGGCGCTGGGGCTGTCGCCGACCGGCGGGATCGCGAAGCCGGAGGACCTCAATCGCCTGCGCCCACCCGACAGGTCCAGGCTGGCCGGCCTGAGCCAGCGGTTCTTCACCGACCACAACCCGTACATCCGGCACATCATCCGGCGCACCCGCCAGTACCTGGAGGAGACGGCCGACCCGGAGACGAACGAGCCGTACCTGAAGCCGGTGCGGGTCAGGCTCTTCGGCGAGGACGAGCGCGGCGCGGTCCCGCTGCCGGCGTTCCTGCGCGAGGCGTACGACGCCGCCGAGGAGTTCTGCGTGGAGGTGGGCCGGCGGCCGGGGCTGAACTCCGGCTTCCTGAAGACGATCCTGCTGCGCCGGATCGGCAGCTCGATCGTCGCCGGCTACCGCACCGCCGAGAAGATGCTGGGCCCCAGCGAGCTGGGCGACGAGGACGACGAGGACGACGACCTCTCCGAGCGGTCGTCCCTCTACCCGCTAACCGACGCCGAGCGCGAGAAGCTGCAGCGCTGTATGGCCAACCTGCGCGGCGCGAACGTCGAGGATCCGAAGTACCGCGAGGTCGAGCGGCTGCTGCTGGAGGGGGTTGACGACACCGGCCCCTGGCTGGAGCAGGGCTGCATCGTCTTCTCGCAGTACTTCGACACCGCCGAGTGGGTGGCAGGGAAGCTGTCCGAGCGGTTGCCGGACGAGCCGATCGGCCTCTATGCCGGGGCCGGCCGCTCGGCGATCTACCGCGGCGGCGCGTTCACCCGCATCGAGCGCGACACCCTCAAGGAGTCGGTCCGCGCCGGGGAGCTGCGCCTGCTGATCGGCACCGACGCCGCTTCGGAGGGCCTGAACCTCCAGCGGCTCGGCACGCTGATCAATCTCGACCTGCCCTGGAACCCGACCCGTCTGGAGCAGCGCAAGGGTCGCATCCAGCGCATCGGCCAGGTCCGCGACGAGGTCTACGTCTACAACATGCGTTACCGCGGCTCCGTCGAAGACCGCGTCCACCAGCTGCTGTCCTCGCGCCTGGAGGCGATCACCGATCTGTTCGGCCAGTTGCCGGACACACTTGAGGACGTCTGGGTCAAGGTCGCGCTCAAGCAGGAGGCGGAGGCGGAGCAGCGCATTCGCGAGGTGCGCGAGGCGCATCCGTTCTCCGTGCGGAACGACAAGATCGAGCGCGTCGACTGGGAATCGTGCAGCACCGTTCTGGACGCCCACGCCCAGCTCGAGGCACTGCTACGCGGCTGGGCGAAGACGTGACAGACGAAGCAAGGCCCGGATACTGTTCGGTCGGACGTGCCGAGTTAGTATCGTATATGATACTATGTGATCAGCGATCTGCCAGATCCTGTGTGCCGCCATGAGTCGCTACGAGAAGCTGCGAGCACAGATCGTGGCTCGGCCGGCCGAGATGCGCTACCGCGATATCCGGACGTTTCTGGAGCTTGAGGGTTGGCAATTGCGGAACGAAGCGAGCAGCCACGTGACCTTCAAGAAACCGGGCTACAGGACGATCGTGTTGTCGAAACGCGGTGGACAGATGGTCCCCGACTATCAGCTCGATCAGATCTGCGACATCCTTGGATTGGACGATTGAGATGGTCATAACGAAACGCCCATCACTCGACGAGTACCTGAAGCTAGAGTACCCGTTCAACGTGATCGCCGCGCCGGACACGGGCGGTTACGTCGTCACGTTCCCCGACCTGTCGGGCTGCACGACGCACGTCGAGCGCATCGACGATGTCGGGCCGATGGCCGACGAGATTCGCAGGCTCTGGATTCGCACCGAGTATGAGGACGACGAGGATATCCCCCTGCCCTCCTACCCCGAGGAGTACAGCGGCAAGTTCGTCGTGCGGCTGCCGCGCTCGCTGCACCGGCGGATGGCCGAGTCGGCTGGGCGCGAGGGGGTGAGCCTGAACCAGTACGTCGTGATGCTGCTGTCGGGGGGCGACACCGAGCAGCGGATGACGAAGCGACTCGCGCAGGCAGAAGCGGTGGTACTCTCAACCACGAGTTGAGAAGGAGCGCCTGCCATGTCCACCCCCACGACGATCGAGATGTACGCCGATCTGTACTGCCCCTATGCCTACCTCGCGGCGTACCGGCTGAGGAAGCTGCGCGAGGAGTACGCCGGGCGGGTCGAGGTCGCGCATCGCTCGCTGGCGCTGGAGTACGTCAACCGCGAGACGACGCCGAAGCGGGTGCTCGACATGGAGCTGCCGATCCTGATGCTCGAGGAGCCGGACATCCCCTGGCAGCCGTGGGCCGCGCCGGACAGCGCCTGGCCGGTGACGATGTGGCCGGCCTTCGAGGCGGTGAAGTGCGCGGAGCGGCAGAGCCTGGCGCTGGCCGACGAGCTCGACTGGCGCATCCGCGTCGCCTTCTTCGGCGAGAGCCGCTGCGTCTCGATGCGCCACGTGCTGATCGAGCTGGCCGGCGAGGCGGGGCTGGACGTCGAGCGCTTCACCGTCGATTTCGACTCCGGCGTGGCGAAGCAGCAGGTCGTCGCCGAGGCCCGCGCCGGGTGGGAGACGGTGAAGGTCGATGGCAGCCCGACCTTCGTGCTACCCGACGGCACGCAGATCAGCAACCCCGGCCTGCCGGAGGTCGATCTCGACGAGCGGCACGGGTTCCGCCCGCGCTCGATCCGACCGGCCCCCTGCGCCGGAGACGCCTGCCTGGACGTCTACCGGAGGATGCTGGACCAGTCGATCGCCAGCGCCGGTCGGGCTACGCACTGATGATGATATCTGTATAAGCGGTTGCGCTCCTGCTCTCGGTCGGCTACCCTCTGTGGCGGACCCCGGCCATAGCCAGGCCGGTCGGATCTGCGCGGCTCGGGATCGCTCGGGCCAAGAGGGGTAAGTCAGGAGACACACCGAATGACGGATCTTCGAGAGGATCTCGTGTCACTACAGCACGACGTCCTCGCCGGCCGTATGGACCGCCGGCAAATTCTCAAGCGTGGCGCGGTGCTCGGGCTGAGCGCCCCGGTGATTGCCGGCCTGCTGGCCGCCTGCGGAAGCGACGATAAGGCGACCTCAGTTCCCGCAACGAAGGAATCTGGCACGACCGGTGGGACGTCCGCGACCGCGACGACCGCCGAGTCGGCGGGCACCCCCGCCGGGACAGAGTCGACCCCCGAGGGCTCGACCTCCGGTGGTGGCGAGACGGCCGGCCACGGGCGTGGCGCTGGCGATCGACTGCGGCTGCTCGTCTGGCAGGCCCCGACGATCCTCAACAACCACTTCTCGCAAGGCGACAAGGACGGCCTCGCCTCCCGCCTGATCCTCGAGCCGCTGATCAACCTCGACATGGACGGCAAGCCGCAAGCCTGCCTGGCCGCCGAGGTGCCATCGCTCGAGAACGGCGGCGTCGCAGCCGACGGCAAGAGCGTCACGTATAAGCTGAAGCAGGGCGTCACCTGGTCAGACGGCGAGCCGTTCACCGCCGAGGATGTCAAGTTCACCTGGCAGTTCGCGACAAACGCGGACGTCGCCTCGACCACATTCGCGACCTACAGCCTGATCTCCGACGTCGAGATTGTCGACGACCACACGGTGACGCTGAAGTTCGCAGAGCCGAATCCCGGGTGGTTCACGCCGTTCGCCGCCGCCTACTACGGCGCGGTCCTGCCGCAGCACCTGCTGAAGGATGTCCTCGGCGCGGCGGCGCGCAACGCTCCGTTCAACCTCAACCCGGTCGGCACTGGCCCCTACAAGGTCAAGGAGTTCCGACCCGGCGACACGGTCCTCTATGAGATCAACGAGAATTACCGCGAGGCGGACAAGCCGTTCTTCAGCACCGTCGAGCTCAAGGGTGGTGGCGATGCCGTCGCCGCGGCTCGCGCGGTCCTCCAGACCGGCGAGACCGACTACTCGTGGAACCTGCAAGTCGAGAAGTCGGTCCTGGATCAGATGAAGACCGCGGCGACGACCGGCAGGGTGCAGGTGAACCCTGGCTTGAGCGTCGAACAGCTGCTGGTGAACTTCGCCGACCCGAACACCGAGGTCGACGGCGCTCGCTCGGAGCCGAGCACGAAGCACCCGTTCTTCTCTGACGATAAGGTCCGCGACGCGCTGCGGATGGCGACCGACCAGGACACGATCGCCGGCCAGCTCTACGGTGACGGCGGATCGCCGACGGCGAACACACTCGTCGCACCGGCCCCGTTCAACTCGCCGAACACATCGACCGAGTACGATCTGACCAAGGCCGCCGCCCTTCTCGACGAGGCCGGCGCCAAGCTGGATGGCAAGACGCGCAAGATGAACGGCAAGGAGCTGTCGCTCACCTTCATCACGACCACCAGCCCGATCCGCCAGAAGACCCAGGAGATCATCAAGCAGTCGTGGGAGCAGATCGGCGTCGCAGTCGAGCTGAAGGCGATCGACGCGGGCGTCTACTTCTCGTCCGACGCCGGCAACCCGGACACCGTCGCCCACTTCTACGCCGACATCTCGATGTTTACCAACGGCCCGACCAGCCCGTTCCCGCTGGACTACATGTCCGCGTTCAAGTCGAACGAGCCGGCGACCGACCTCGCCCAGAAGTCCAACAACTGGTCCGGCAACAACTACAACCGCTGGGTCAACGAGGACTTCAACAAGCTGTACGCCGAGGCGGCCACGGAGCTGGATTCGGATAAGCAGGCCAAGCTGTTCATCGCGATGAACGACCTGGTCATCAACGAGGTTGTCCGAATCGGCCTGGTCCACCGCGCCGGCCTGTCCGGCTTCTCGAACCGCATCAAGGGCCACACTCCCTCGTCGTGGGAGATGGCGGTCTACGACCTCGCGAACTGGTACGCAGAGAAGTAGCCTCCGCGCCGATACCCACCAGGCCCAGCGACGCCCCCGGCAGCTTGCCGGGGGCGTCGCGTCTTCTCGACATGCTATCCTGCCTGGCCCGGTTTTCTACGGTTACCAAAGGAGCGCGTGCGATGACCGATATCGTCGTCCCGGTCGAGGAGACCCGCGAGATCTGGGATGCCAAGGCGGATTACTGGGACACGCAGATGGGCGAGGGCAACTTGTTCCACCGCGAGCTCGTCGGTCCCGCGGTCGAGCGGTTGCTGGATATCCGGCCGGGCGAGCTGGTTCTCGATATCGCCTGCGGCAACGGGCAGCTTGCCCGCCGATTGGCGACACTCGGCGCGCGGGTCGTAGCGACCGACTTCAGCGCGCGTTTCCTCGCGCTCGCCCGCCAGCGTATCGAGGCGTTGCCGGAGATCGCAGGCCAGATCGAGCTTCGTGAGGTTGACGCGACAGACCCCGGCCAACTTGCCGCGCTCGGCGATGGACGCTACGACGCCATCACCTGCCTGATGGGGTTGATGGACATGCCGGACATCGACCCGCTACTCGCCGCTGTGCCGCGGCTGATGCGGCCGGGCGGACGCTTCGTCCTCGCCGTCCAGCACCCGTGCTTCAACTCGAATGACGTGCGAATGGTCGTCGAGGAGGACGCAAACGGACGCCGAACCAGCTCGCTGAAGATCTCGCGCTACCTGACGCTGCCACCAGGGCGCGGGGTCGGGATGCCTGGGGAACCGGCCCCGCACTGGTATTTCCATCGCCCACTCGGCGAGCTGCTCGGCGTGGCGTTTCGCCACGGGCTGGTCATGGACGGAGTCGAGGAGCCGAGCTTCACCACCCCGCCCAACCCCGAACGCCCGCTCTCCTGGCTCAGCTACCCCGATATCCCGCCTGTCTTCGTCGCGCGTCTGCGGGTGATGGGGTGAGACTCGGGATGCAAGAGTGAGGTCTGGATCAGCCCGACCTCATCCCTCCGCCAACCGATTCAGCAAGGCGCAGTAGGCGCGCCGGCCCTGGACGAACGACTCCTGGATGCCGAAGCTCTCGTTCGGCGCGTGGACGCGGCTGCCCGGCATGCCGAATGAATAGAAGACCATGTCGGCGCCCAGCGCGGTCTGATAGACCTCGGCGACCGGCAGCGTTCCGCCGACGCGGACGACATATGGGTCGCGATCGTAGAGGTCGCCGAGCACTTCTTCGGCCGCTACCAGCGCCGGGTGATCGCGACGGATCATGAACGGGCGGGCCGAGCCGGGAAATGGGACGACCTCCGCCTTTGCGCCCGGCGGGCAGACGTTCTGGACGTGCTGCTGGATCGCGGCGAGGATCTTCTGCGGCTCCTGGTTCGCCACCAGCCGGCAAGTGATCTTGAAGTGCGCTTCGCATGGGGTGACGGTCTTGATCCCCTCACCCTGGAAGCCGCCCCAGAACCCGTTCAGATCGAGCGTCGGCCGGCCCCAGTTGCGCTCGATCGGCGTATAGCCGGGCTCGCCCCAGAGCGCGTCGATATCGAGGTCCGCCTTGTACTTCTCCTCGTCGAACGGCACTTCTGCGAACTCACGCTTCTCCTGTTCGGTCAGATCCCGAACGTCGTCGTAGAACCCCGGCACCGCCACCTTGCCCTCGGGCGTATGCATCGACGCGGCGATCTGGGCGGCGACCTGGACCGCGTTCGCGACCGTCGCGCCGAACCCGCCAGAGTGCATATCGGTGTTGGCCGTTCGGATATTCACCTGGCAGGCTGAAATGCCCTTCGAAGCGGTCGCGATCGACGGCGTGTCCGGTCCCCACTGGCCGCCATCGGCGCAGAGGACGACATCGCACGCCAGCAGATCGGCGTGATCTCGAATGAAGGCCGGCAGGTTCGGCGAGCCGATCTCCTCCTCACCTTCGATCGTGAACTTCAGGTTGATCGGCGGCTGCCCACCCTGAGTCTGGACCAGCGCCTCCAGCGCCTTGATCGGCAGGAACAGGTTGCCCTTGTCGTCGCTCGCGCCACGGGCGTAGACAAAGCCGTTCCGCACAGTCGGCTCGAATGGCGGCGACTCCCACAAATCCAGCGGATCCGGAGGCTGGACATCGTAATGCCCATAGATCAGCGCTGTCGGCTTACTGGCATCGACGACCCACTCACCGTAGACGACAGGATTGCCGTTCGACGGCATGATCTCGACCTTTGGCACTCCGACCTCGCGGAGCGCTTCGGCCACCCATTCGGCGGCAGCGCGAACATCCCCCGCGTGCTGCGGTAGCGCGCTGACGCTGGGGATGCGCAACAGCTCGAACAGTTGCGCCAGATGCTCGTCATGATGCTCCGAGAGATAGCCCTCCCAGGCAGGACGTTCGGCCATTCTCAACTCCTCCGTTCGCGATCGATTCATCTATCGCCGCGCATCATACTCCGCAAGCCCATCGCTTGCGGCGGCGGCTGTCTCGCCGGGAAACTCACCGAACGATGTCGATCGGACCCGGCGACGCGAATTGGTGACGATCACCCCGGCAAGAATCGTCCCGCCACCCAGCAACAACCAGGGGGTGATCGATTCACCTAGCAACAGCCACGCGGACAGGACACCGAAGAAGGGCACCAGGTAGATATAGACCGCCACCTGGGTCGGCTGCAGCCCACGAAGACCGCGGTACCAGAGGATGTAGGCGACGAAGATCGCCAGCACGCTCATCGTGAGCGCGGCCAACCATTCGGTCCTGCCGAAGGAGGCGATGTCGCTGGCGATGTCGAGGTTGAACACGAGGAGCGGCGAGAGCATCAACGCGCCGAGTATCGTCGTCAGGCCGGCAATCACGTGTGGCTCATACGTCTCGAGCAGCGGCTTGGCGAGCACCGTGTAGAAGGCCCAGCCGAACGGCGCGCAGACGAGGATCAGCACGCCGATCATGTTGTCGACAGAGAACTTCGCCCCGCTCCCGCCGAAGAGCAGCACGATGAGGAAGCCGGTCGCCGCCAGCCCGATGCCGGCCAGCTTGCGCCGCGTCAGCGCCTCGCCGAGCAGCAGTCTGCTGATCACCGTCGTGAAGATCGGGTTGCTGGTGACGATCAGGCTGGCCAGCGCCGCCGAGATGTAGCTCTGGCCATAGGTGATCGCCAGATTATTGATGACTACTCCGGCGAACGCGATCAGCGCCATCCGTCGCCAGACGCTGGCCGGGAACGACGGCACCGACGATCGCGTCAACGCGAGCAGCACGACGAAACAGGCTGACGAGAACCCGACCCGCAGCAGCAGGACGTGGATCGGGCCGATACGCTCGACGAGGTACTTCACGGCGACGAAGGTGACGCCCCAGAAGAGCGCGACCACCAGTAGCGATAGATGAACCAGCGCCGGGTGCCTTCGCAGCGTCGGCGCGAAACTGCCGGACATCGTCCGTAACCCCTCCCCCTTCGCCTCGGCACGCGCCGGGGCGCCCGGAGATTGTACGTCCGAACTGGCGTGGCACACTCAAGCTGCGGGTCGGATGTCGGGCACGTTGCCGAGCGGAGGTTGCGTCGTCAATGACTCTCCAGCGCCTCAAATGGGTGTCGATCGTTGCACCGATCCTGTTCATCGTTGCGATCGAGTTGGCCCGCCGGGTGATCTTCCGCGACCTGCTCTCCGGCTGGCCGGGCTACCTGCTACTGGCCGGTGTCATCCTGATCGGCGTCCTCTTCTTTTCGGAGACGATCTTCAACGTCATCGACCGCACGCAGGAGCGGCTGGAGCAGACCAACCGCGAATTACTCGCGCTCCACGAAGCCGGGCTCGATATCACTGGCGACCTGCGGCTCGATCGCGTCCTCCAGGGCGTGGTGGATGAGGCGCGGGGGCTCGTTGGCGCGCGCTATGGCGCGCTCTCGTACCTCGACGAACAGGGGGTGATCGAGCAGTTCCTGACCTCGGGAACGGAGCCGGAGCAGCACTCGACGCTCGGGCCGCCGGCCGACAGCGTTCTGGGCAACCTGGCTGCCCATGCCGCCACGACGGATAACCCGGACGGCCAACCCGCGGCTCAGAGCCGGTTGGCTGTGCCGATCGCTGCTCATGGTGTTGTTCTCGGCAACCTCTATCTGACTGAAAAGGTGGGGACGTTCGAGTTCAACCAGACCGATGGGGAGACACTGGCTCGCTTCGCCACCCAGGCGGCACTGGCGATCGAAAACGCCCGGCTGCACCATCAGGTCCGCGAGCTGGCTGTCGCCGAAGAGCGGGAGCGGATCGCCCGCGAGATTCACGACAGCGTCGCTCAGGTGCTTGGTTATGTGAACACGAAGGCACAGGCTGCCGGGGCCTTACTCGACGCGGGCGAGATCGAGCGCGCCACCGTCCAGGTTGGCCAACTCGGGCAGGCCGCCCGCGACGCCTACGCCGACGTCCGCGAACACATCCTTGGCCTGCGGGCAACGGGCGACGCCGATCGACCGTTCGTCGAGACGCTCCGGCTCTACCTGGAGACATGGCAGCAGCAGAGTGGCATCCGGGTCGCACTCGTCATCGACCCCAGCGACCGATTCGAGGCGTCGCTGCCCGAGACCGGCGAGCTGCAGCTCCTGCGGATCATTCAGGAGGCGCTGGCCAACGTCCGTAAGCACGCCGGGGCGACTCATGCGACGGTTGCGCTCGGCCTTGGCACAGGCTGGGTGGAGGCGCGCATCACCGACGATGGCCAGGGATTCGACCCGGTGGCAAGCGCCCGCGGCGCAACCCCCCGCTTCGGCCTCACCACCATGCGCGAACGCGCCGAAGCCGTCGGCGGCCTTCTCACGATCGAGACGAACGCCGGCGAGGGGACGACGGTCGAGGTGAAGCTGCCGATGGGGGCGAGACGGGGTGAGACGGTTCGGCGCGGCGAGCACTAAGAATCGATGCGTGCGCTCAAGTGGTGATGATACGGACGTCACAGACCGGATTTACGTCTAGCATCGCATTCTGGTACACCGAGAGCAATTCATTCGTCCAGTCCTCCGGCTGAGCAGGAACACCATGGATGCCTGCAAGGACGTCACCCTGCTCATGGTGCCCATGAAACAGGAGGTCGAAGATGGGTTCACGATTCCTCGGAATCGCCGTTGGTCTGCTCATCGTCGCCGCTGGGCTACTGCTGCCTCAAGCACAGGTGGCCAAAGCAACGGACACGTCGACGTACTGCGAAACGAAGTATTACTGCGCCTACATCTCATACTCTGCACCGAGCGGAACTAGCAGAACGATCAACGGTCGTCTGTACAAGGGCAGCCGAGGATGCCAGATTGATGAGTTCAACAACTGCACGTGTGGAGCAGAGAGATGGCGCTACGCATACTTCTCAGATGACTATCAGTGGCCCGGTGATTCGACATGGTACAACGACCGGACAAGTTCTGGATCGTGGTACTACAACGATACATATGATTATTGGCGCTGCGATTGCGTCTCGAATTCGATGGCAGGTGATGCTTGGCGAGTCCGGAATGCCGCTCAATTCTACGAAAGCGGATACTACTGGCATGTTCCCGGCTCGGGCGCATGGATATGGTACTTCTAGTCTTCGCCCGCTCTTCGAACTCGGAGAAGCCGATAGCACATTGCGCATCTACGAGGAGGTATCGTGATGCAGCCGTCACGTCGTCGACGCATTGGACGTGGTCAGAACATCGCCGCCGGACTGGTGCTGCTCGTAGCAAGCGTACTTGTTATGGCCATCGTTATGTCGCAATACGTCGCTGGCAGTGGATCGTCGCTGCCATCGACTGATACACAGGGAAGCGCCTTCCTCTCAGAGTCAGCGTTCAGAGGCGACTGGCCGCGCCTCTCGGTGACCTACCGCATGGGCAACACAGTTATCCGGCTCGACTACGAGGACGCCAGGCACTGGCGAAAGGAAATACTGGAGAGCCGCGATGACCCGGCTCTGACAGGCACGGTGATGGAGTTCGACGACTCGACCTATCGTGAGCACCCTGCGGACACCATCGATGCAAGCACGGGTCAGGCATCGGTTTACGAAGAGCCAGTGACCGGAGGAATCGAAGTGCCGGAGCGCTGGCTGCATCCCGGATTCGCGACAGTACTTCAGCAGAAGCACTTCGTTGCCAGTATGGGTGAAACAACGGGCATCGCCGTCTATCGGCAAGTGTTCCCGGCGGTGAAGTGCGCCGTACAGGAGCCTGGCCACCCACCGATACCCCAGCCAGCCGCCTGCGAGCACGGTGACACCTATCGCGAAGTCGAGACCTGGACCTTCCGCACCGACATCACACCGCCGATGGCCATCACCGGGCGCTCCGAGGCCGACGGTCAGGTGCAATGGCAAGTCGAGGTGCTGAGCGTCGAACGAGTGCCGTAATCAGCCGCTCCTCCCGGCCCGTCAATGGCACACTTCCTCTCGACGCTACGCGCGCCGGGAGGAGCCGATGAGAGTTCTGATTGCCGACGATCATGCGCTGTTTCGGGATGGGCTGCGCAGCCTGCTGGAGGCGCGCGGTATCGATGTTGTCGCCGAGGCGAAGAACGGCCGCGAGGCAGTCGAGCTAGCGCGGAGCGAGCAGCCCGAAATCGTTCTGATGGACCTCGCCATGCCGGAGGCCGGCGGGCTAGCAGCGACGCGGATCATCAGCGCCGATCTGCCGGACGTTCGCGTCGTCGTCCTGACGGCGTCCGAAGACGATGCGGACCTGTTCGAAGCGATCAAGTCCGGCGCACAGGGGTTCCTGCCGAAGGACATCGAGGCGCAGCGACTCTTTGAGCTGCTCGACGGCGTCATCCGCGGCGAGCCGGCCCTCACCCCTGGCCTCGCTCGTAAGCTACTCGACGAGTTCGCCCAGCCAGACACTCCACGCCCGGAACGCCCATCGACCCAGCTGACCGATCGTGAGCGCGACGTGCTGAAGCTGCTCGTGCAGGGGATCACGTCGAATCGCGAGCTGGCGGAGCGACTGGTCATCAGCGAGAACACGGTGAAATACCACCTGCGCAATATTCTGGCGAAGCTCCACCTGGAGAATCGCGCACAGGTCGTTGCTTATGCCCTGCGTCATCAACTCGTCTCCCCGCCTGATCTCGATAGCAACTGATTCCCTACCCCGTCGAATAGGCAGGCCTACCCCGCCCCGCATACAGAAAACTACCCACCCGGTCGTGTCATACGCCACCTGCGCGGTTGCACGATTAGGTGCGCGCGATCAGGCGCGCCCACGAAGCGCGATTGTGCGGCAAACCATCCTGAGAACCAATATCCAGCGCATCACTCCGAACCTGACGACACGACCCAGCGCAGCACTGCGAGCATCAGTCCGCTCGCCGTGGCTCTGGCTTGCCGTCCGAATATGGGTTGGCTGGTACTGGCTCGACGCCGGCCGCGACACTGTCGGCGGCGCGCACCAGCTCGCCGCCACCCTGACGGTTGGGCAGACGCTCATCGGGATCGCGATCCTCCTCGGGCTTCTGACCGGGCTATCGGCACTTGCCGGGCTGGGATTGGCGGCGACATCCGGGCTGGCGAGCGCGGATCCGATCGTCGCGCTGCTGGCGATCGGCCTCGTGCTCGCCTGGCGCTACGCGGGCGGTATCGGTCTGGACCGATGGATCCTGCCGCTTGTCGCCGATCAGCGATCGGTCGCGTTGTCAAGACGCCAGCAGGGGCATCCTGGCCGGCACATTCTGAATCTCGACACGCCCGGGCTGGGGAACGCGCCCAGGCGAGAGTCGAAATAACAGGCGTTCCACAGATCAGTGGCGCAGCTTCATTCGAAGGGGGCAATCACACGATGTCGATCAAGAACGAGACAAGCCGGATTACGCGGCGCAACTTCGTTGGGCTCGTCAGCGCGGCCGGAATCGGCGCGGCGTCAGCCGCTGTCTTCGGCGCCGCTGCCAATCCCGACCGCGAAGTTATCCACGGTATCCCGGTCGTCGCCTCGTCCGCGCCGGGCGGCGCCACCAATCCTGGCCACGACGATCATATGGCCAGCGGCGCAGCGACACCTGTCGCCGACGGCTCGACCGTCGACGAGATGGATGCGATGCACGAGGCCGGGATCAAGTCGTTTCCGGCCCCGACCGAGGGACTCGGTGGCCAGCCACTCGAGAGTGCGATGGACGGGGATGTCAAGGTCTTCCGTCTGACTTGCGACCCGGTCAAATGGGAATACGCGCCCGGGCAGTACGCCGATGGCTACGCCTACAACGGCGTCATCCCTGGCCCGGAGATCCGCGTCACCGAGGAAGACAAGGTCCGCGTCCATGTGACCAATAACCTACCAGAGAGCACGGCGGTCCACTGGCACGGGCTGATAATCCCGAACAACATGGACGGCGTGCCATTCATTACGCAGCCGCCGATCAAGCCGGGCGCCGAGTTCGTCTACGAATTCCAGCTCCGCGCGGGCAACACTGGCTCGAACATGTATCACTCGCACCACAACGCGGCCGAGCAGGTGACCAAGGGCCTCCTGGGCGCATTCATCATCGAGCCGAAGGACCCCAAGAAGTACGGCGAGTTCGACCGCGAATACACGATCATCCTCAACGACGGCCCGATCGGCGGGTTCACGCTGAATGGCAAGAGCTTCCCGGCGACCCAGCCGGTCACCGCGAAGAAGGGTGAGAAGGTCTTCATCCGCTATATGAACGAAGGCCTGATGATTCACCCGATGCACCTGCACGGCATGCCACAGCTCGTCGTGGCCCAGGATGGCTGGGTTCTGCCGCAGCCCTACTACTGCGACACGCTCAACATCGCCCCCGGGCAGCGCTTCGACGTCATCGTCGACGCCACCGAGGTCGGCGCCTGGGCGTTCCACTGCCATATCCTCTCGCACGCCGAGTCGGCACACGGGATGTTCGGGATGGTAACGGTCTTCATCGTCGAGGAGTAAGGCGTCCGGCGACACGCAAACATATCTGGGAGGTAAGCTGGACGCGATGGCCGGCTGGGGAGCAATCCCCCAGCCGGCCGCGGCGTGGCACACTCTCGGCGCAACGAGGGAGTGTCGTGGACCCGCAGATCGAACCGACAACACCGGATCCAGCAACCACCGAAGCTGGTAGCACACCATTCTGGGCATCTCGCCCGCTACTGTTGGCGCTCGGGCTGTTTGCCGGCGCGCTCGTTATCATCCTCGTCCTCGTCGCTCGCGCTGGATCCGGCGGAAGCTCGCTCGACGCGCGGCTGTTGACACTGGAGCTCTCGTATCCAGCTGGTCAGACGGCCGTCGCCAACATCAACGGACAACCAGCCGCTGCCCAGGCTGGCGCAACGGTCACCTGTCGGGCAGTCGACGGTCATCAGCGGCTGGGACGCGCGACGGTCAACAGCGACGGCAGCTTTGATGTCGCGCTCGACCCCGGCCCATGGCCGATTGACTCCCTCACCGGCGACGGAGCGAAGACGATCAATGCCCGCGTTGAGTGCCGCGCCGGAAGCGGCGACTGGGTCAAACCCCTTCGCCAGCCACGCGTGCGAATCATCTAGCCGCTCCGTCTGAGCGCCTCGGGTCAATTGTCACGACATTGATACGCTGGATGGCGGTATTGCAACCAGGCTGTAACAGATCTGGCTGCAGACTTGATTGCATGGATCTCGATCACCCCTCCCACCCTCAATCGTTCAGTCTCGATTACAGAGCGATCGCCGACCCAGCCCGGCTGGATGTCGTCGCGTCCACCGGCCTGCTCGGCACGGTTGGCGAAGCCGCGCTCGACGAGATCGTGCAGGGAATGACACGCGAGGGCATTGCGCCGATCTGCGCCATCATCATTGTCGATGCGTATCGCATGGTCTTCACGAGCAGCGTCGGCCTGCCCGAACCGTGGCGGACACTCCATGAAGCA
>MTKZ01003754.1_pt1 | contig 16565 bp, 26 predicted proteins | sample 1042781 | NCBI WGS metagenome assembly MTKZ01 (sample SAMN06212207, study PRJNA360539) | anaerobic digester metagenome | biome: Wastewater treatment plant; material: sludge; isolation source: anaerobic digester fed with sludge from wastewater treatment plant | place: Denmark: WWTP Viborg ... | reverse complement strand
TTTAGATCAAGTAAAAGCTGGATATTTTGGAATTTCATAATTTTCATAATTTTCAGTAACTCTCGCTAGACTTGAACAAAAAATAACGGAATATAACAGAAAAAAAAGCCAGAAACTCTAGAAAATGAAAAATAATGCTTGCTGCACAGAAAAAACTTGTGGAAATCATTGCTCGGGAGAAAATTCTGAACAATGTTGCTCAAAAGAAAATAAAGAACACTGTTGTGCAAAGAAACATTGTTGCACAAAAAAATCGGAAAACGAAGAATAAAAACTCCCTCGTTGTTTTAAAAAGAAATGAGGAAAAAAATGACATTTCATTATACTGGGTTTCCTGGAACACCCTATGCACCAATGGACTACACTCCTGCACCTCCTTCAATTACTGAATATAGTGCATTCACTATAGCGAAGAAAGACGGTCCTTCAGATGAATTAAGAAGGATAGCTTCGCAAAATCATATATGTGCACTTCTATTTGCAAAACAAATTGATAAGGGCCCACATGAAGTTACCCGAGAGGGCGCTTGTCGAGAAGCAGAAACCGCATATGAATATGCGAGAGATATCGACAAATGTCCAAGAGAAGATACTCGGAAGGCCTCTTGTCGAAAAGCAACCTTCGCATTTCTTTATGCAAGATATATCGACAAGAAACCAAGGGATGATACTAGGAATGCTGCATGCATGCCCGCAGAAAATGTCATTTATGAGAATGATGACGGTGAAAGTAGATATGACTGTGACAATACAGCATATCTCTATGCATTGCATGTAGATAAAGGATATGCGGAGGAAACAAAAGAAGCCGCAAAAGAAAATCCGAAGTCAGCGTATTTCTATGCAAGAGATATTATTGGGAAGCCAGAAGAAGATACATTATATGCTGTCATGGATAGCCCAGAATATCTAAACAAATACATAACATTCTTCGGAGAAGATTTCATAAAGACTCTTGATCCAGAAAATGCATATATGTATGCAGCAAAACATCAGCATAATAAAGTACTAGAAGACATCGTGTGCAATAGCTCACGCTGGGCAATGCTATATGCAAAAAATATCCTCAATGAACCAAACGAAAAAACAAGGAATGCAGCATGCAAAAACTCAGAAAGTGCATATGGATATGCACATTTAGTAGACAAAAAGCCAACGAAAGAAACTTTGGAAGCAGTTAAAAATACAATGTGGGAAGAATACTATAGATATTGGTTCGCGAAAGCTCAATGCAAAGAAAAACCTTGCTACGAAGAAGAATTTCAATGCAAAGAACCTCAATACAAAGAAGAATGTCGTTGCGAAAAAGAAGCCGAAATCCAAAGATTGGCTTCTGAAATCGCTCAAATCAACGAAAAAATCGAAATTCTTCTAAACACCTAGAACAATTAGGGTTCCGGGACGTTGTCCCGGAACCCTCCCTACAAGGGAAACAAAAACATACACAAAGGATACGAAAATGACGAAGGCAACAAAGAAGAACATCCAGGATCTACTGAAATACGCGGCAGAACTTAAAAGTCGACCAAAATTTACATACTATTCATTCGAAGAACTTGAACTCGATGAATACGACTTCTCTATGACCTCTTTCAAAAATTGTAGATTCCATGGCTGTAGCTTCAAAAAAGCAAAGTTTTTGAAGGCATCTCTGGACAAATGCTCAATCAAATATTGTAACTTCACCGGAGCAGTATTTGATTATGCACGAATGTCTAATGTCCTGCTGGAAGACGTAATCTTCGACGAAATCAAAATGTTCTCGGGAAACATGACTTCTGTGAGATTTTCTAATGTCTCAATTTCATCCAGCACGTTCGTTGGAACGGATATCATTAAGCCAAATGTCTGTGGCCTAAAAGGAATCCGAACGAATGAAAGTTGGATAAATGAACACTGTGAAACAAACCAAAATGGCATAATCTGTTATCTAATAGTCCCAGGCTGGGACTATCATAGATGGAATCACAAAAAAGCAGGAGACTCCATTGTTTCCACAGAAATCAATACAGACATCTTTGACGCCCACCACGGAGATATTGAAGTTTACTCTTCTCTTCGCGTAGCTGTACACTATCTTAATGATCTATTCCGAATCGATTGGCCAGATGTTTGGAAATGCGAAATTCCATGGAAAAAAGCAATGGACATTGTGATTCCACTTGCTAGCGATGGAAAGTTTAGAACAGGCTTTTTGACCTTCGTGGAAAAACTCAATACACTAAAAATAGAATAACGAAGAATTTCAACGCTTCAACAGGCATTTCGGGAATAGAGGTTCCCGAAATGCCCTGGATTTTTGTGGGCCAGTCTGGGGCAAAATCCAGCGAAATTCGCGCAACGGCACTCCAAAAAAACCTACGTCGCACTCAGAACCCAGGCCACAAGGCCTAGAGGGCCCATGGGGGCCGAAAATGAAGGAAAAGTTAAAGAGTTTGTTGAATTTTCCTACGTCGGAGGGCAACCCCGGGCCAATAGAAAGGCAAGCCAAAAAAAAGGAGAAAATAATGAAAAAAAACAAGAAACCATTCGTCAAGCCAGTGCTTATCTTTTTTGGACAAATGAACGAGATAGTCATGCAATCATGCGGAGGAGACGGGAACCAACATCGACATCGGCACAGAAATAGAAATGGTGCAGATGTTTTCCCTGGATGGGATTGAATTGGGTATCCAGTTCAATAATTACATCCTGTTGGGAATTCTTTTCTCGATCCTTCTTGTCCTATATGTGAGAAAGGTATTCCTGGGGACAAAGTACAAGTACAGAAAACTCCCCAAATATATCAACTACGAGACATATTATGTCCTCCTTGTCCCTAATTATGGAACAAGGACACTGGTTCATCCTAAGACGAGAAAAAGAATCCCAATCAAAACCTGGGAATCATATGTTCTCGCCCTAGGGACAATCAAGAACACAAAGGGAATGTGGCTCCTTCTGCGAGATCGAAAAAATAAACTCGATTATCTCGCAGGAACTACGGAGCCACTCATTTGTGAAGCAATTGGCCCAGAAGTTTCTAGGGCCATTTTCTACAGCATGGAGCACCAATTTGTAGCATCAAATTGGTTTTCAGAATGAAGGGATGAAAATGGAGCCAGTTGTAGTAACGGGATTCAAGCTTTTCCCAATGGAGACGAATGCCTTCAATAACTATCTTGAGGCAAACTTCGAAAAAGGAATTGCATCGTCTTCCTGGGAGGACGATGCAATTCTCGTGATGATCGAGGACGAACAGATTTCAATCCAGGAGCCAACGGATTTAGAAGACAATTTCATCCTCGTGCGATGTCTGGCTTCCGTTGAAAATTGGGTTAAACGAGTTATCACCATGGCCATCAAACAATGGCCATGGCTAATTGATGGAAACATTACAGAGCGTTTCCACAATTGGCAAAAGGCCCTCACTTGGGCTAATATGGTCCTTATGATTGAGGATCGTGAGGAAACATACGACAATCTTGGCTTTGAACTAGGACTAAATGAAGGCGATGATGAAATCCATGCCGAGCGGTCAGATTTAAGTGAGGAGCTAGATAAGTTGCGCAAGGAAGCAAACTGGACTATGGGATATCTGACGGGATTTTCCGTCTATTATGGAATATTCTAAGGAGAAAAAAATGAAGGAAACCGAGCAAGACGCAAAAAAGCTTCATTATGTTCTTCAGATTGAAGTCCCAATCGGCGTGGAAGCTTTTTATCAAGCCGAGGAGGCATTGGAGGAATTTTGTCGCAATTTAAGAACTGGGGGAAACAAGAAAAAAATAGATACTTCTATTTGTGCTAAATTCTCCGTTGCACTGAGGAGTAAAAGCACATTTATTGAAGATGTTACAGCAAGAAATAAAGAAAATGCCAAAAGAGCGGCACTCTATGCTCTTCAGCAACGCAGAAACATCCTGACTTCAGAAAATGTCTCCTATACAGACATTAAAGAAGTCTCAGAGAGTGTTGATGGAAAGCAATTTTTAGTATCAGGAGAAATTACAATTGATTCGACCGAAGAAGTTGTGGCCAAGTTGAAAGACGAAGCAATACGTCTGGCCCTAAAACAGACCAGAGCAAGATACAATAAATTCGGAATCCCAGATGATTCCTGGGATGTCGTTTCGGTCGAAATCATGAAGTGGAAAGATTTCTTTCTTTCAAAATGGTTTGACTAAATTGATTTTTTGTGGTATGCTGCCCAAGTGGATCAAAGTTGATCCACTTGGGCAAAGGAGAAATGGCCGAGTGGCTTAAGGCGGCGGTCTTGAAAACCGTTGGGCATAATTGTCCCGGGGGTTCGAATCCCTCTTTCTCCGCCGAAAGGAGATGAAAAAAATGTCGAGAACTAAGAAACGATTTTCTCATCCACGAATGAAAAACATGATCGTCGGGAGAGATTTTTTTCATCTTGAGCATGTAACGAATGGCATTCGTGGAGGATTTCATGGAGGGGACAAAAAAGCCCTCCGGAGGAAAAAGAGGGCACAGGAAAAACGCGAACTTCGGGAGGAATGAAATTCTGCGGAGATAGCTCAATCGGATAGAGCAAATGCCTTCTAAGCATTAGGTTGTAGGTTCGAGCCCTACTCTCCGTGCGAATTCTAAAGCAAAGGAGAAAACAATGAGAAAAATGTTATGGTGCCTTGCTGTTTTTCTGCTTCTTTTTTGTGTTTCCTGCAAGGAAAAGAATGAAACCAGAATGCCTGATCAAATGTTCGCGATGGCTCAGGCAATCAATTGCGCAAAGGTTCTTCCCGAATTCCCTGAGGGCGCAGAGATTCTGGAGGAAGAATGGAATGTCTGGCCAGGATACAGTGCAGAATTCGGTAGCATTTTTGTTTGTACCGGGCCATTTCGGGTGAAAGAATCGTTTTTCAAAAGCAAACGAATTACAGCCGTAGTCCTTATAAAGAGAGGAGAAATCGGGACTTGGCCGGATTCATGGAAATGCATTGCATGTGATTTGTATGAATTCCAATGAAATGGAGAGATAAAAATGGAAGAACTAGAGCATCTGGCTAAAGAAATAAATAATATTTCAGAGAACATCTTGAGCCTATTCATCGATTTGTCTCAGGAAGTTATATCTCTCTATAAACTGGACCCGTACTTCTACGAGCAAACTGAGATACATCACGATGCCTATGACAATGCCTGCATCATCAGGAAAATGCTAAAACCAATCTTGGTGATGCTGGATGATGAAAATAATCTAATTCGTGGCATCGATCGTGACATTAAGCACGCCTACGGAGAAATAGAAGCCAATATCGGGAAAGTGCAAAAGTCAGACAAAAACCACGCAAAAAAAGAGGAAACAAAGATGCCCGAAGTAACAGGTAGCCAAAGCGGGATGGTATATCCTTCAGCACATGATAGAAAAATTGAGGAATTGGCTTCGAAAATTGAAAGAGAAAGCACAAATACGTTTAACTCTTTTCTTGAGATAGCAAAAAGTGTGATCCAACTTTATCAGTTGGATCCAAATTTCCATGAAAAGACTGAGTCCCACAGGAAAGCAGAATCAAATCTCTATCAGATCCAATGGATGTTTGATTGGGTATTAACTGTTCTCGACAGTAGAAACAAATACACACCGTATGCTAATTCAGGCATCATGAATGCCTGTAAATCTTTGAAAGAACATATTAACTTCATTGAAAGCTCCAGGGAAGAGGCTTCTGCGAGCCCTGAGAACTCTGCGAGTGAGGAAAAAGGGATAGATTTTACACAATCGTGGAATAGTGGCCCCTTTGAGAGGAGAGGATACAATAAAAAAGCGGGCAACATGGGCCACAAGGTCAATAATGTAGCCCAAAAAAGGATATTTTCGCAATCATTGCGAAAATAGAAACAAAAGCAAAGAAAATGCGTAGCCCCAGCAGATATTTTCTGCTGGGGCTACGACTGTGAAAAAAAGGAGGAGAAAATGAACATTTCACATGAGAAATTCCAGTCGTTTGTTAAAATTCAAATGGCTGGATTGACGAATATGCTAGATATCGAAAAAGTAAGCAAATATTCGGGGCTAAATCGAAAGGAAATAGTTTTCATTATCAATAACTATAGCACCCTATATGAAAAATATATGGAAAACTAAAAAATGAACATAAAAAGCCAAAATATCTTCATTCTCGGAGATATTCACGCAGAATGGAGAAAATTACAAAAAATAATCGACAAAACTCCGGAAAATTCAACCTTTCTGCAACTAGGGGACTTCGGATTCGATCCAAGGCACAACTACGCACCAGTCATCCCGGAAAAAGGATTTTTCGGAATTTGGCCACCGAGGCTTAATCTTGGCAATAGGAAACTCCTTTGGATTCCTGGGAATCATGAGGATCATGATGCATTGCCAGAAGGAATAGAAGAAGTCGCCCCGGGAATTATTTATCTCCCGCAGGGAACCATTTTTTCTGTCAATGACAAGAAGGTCCTAGCAATCGGAGGAGCAGACAGTGTTTCTTGGGATCGAGCACATCGAGCAATCGGAAAAACATTCTTCCCGGAGAAGGAAGGAGTCCAAAGAGAAACGATTGATCGCATCCTCTCGACAATTTCTCCTGGAGAAATTCCGATTTTCCTTTCTCATGCAGCCCCGAGGCAATTTTCTATTCCCGGGATTGTTTGGGATGCCTATGAGGACAGTAGAAACAACTTGGCTGAACTTTTATCACTTTTTCCTAGCCACTGGTTCTTTGGGCATTATCATCTTTCTCATGAAGGAGCAACCTGGGGGACGAATGGAGAAACAATCCATATTTGTAGATGGAGGGCTTTGAATATCCTTGAACTTCTGGATGCTTCATCCTTTTTTTAGGGAATTCTGGGCCTCTGGCTCCCGAACCTCCCTGGATTTTGCGGCCCCGGCCTGTTTTTTGTGGAGTAGGATTCATCTCCTGTATGTAAAAAAAACTACGTAGGCTACGTACCCTGCACTACGTAGGTAGCATAGGGCGAGCTCGCCCATAAGGAGGGAATGCAGGTGAATCGTGAAAAAATGCAAATACATCATGTAGTTGTGAAACTTAATTCGTACGAGTACGACTTACTGAGGAATTTGCACAGCCAGGCTGTTCGGAGAGGTTCCCTTCATGCAGGAACCGGCCCGGCCAGTCTTGTTGCCGAAGCCCTGCGTCACATCCTGGGGTTCACTAGGGCCCCACGGAATCCTTTGATTGAATGGGCCACGAGGAAATGAGAAAACAAAAGAAAGCTCGGGAAAGAAATATCCCCAAGCTTTCTTTGGCACAGGAAGATGAAAACCCGGGAGGGTTCGGGAACCCAGGCTCCCGAATTCAGAACTCTACGTCGGCTAGGATTCTCAGGCCATAGGGCCCAGGCAAGCCCCGGGCCACCTTGGCCTGAGAATGTTTGAGAAGTGCAGCGCAGAATTCCACGTCGGGGCGGGACCCCGCGCCTAGTAGGCGAAAAGCCAGCCCGCCCATTGGGGGAAACAATGGAAATAGAGAACTATGAACTCGACGAAGATGGGAAATATCTCTATTGCTTCGTCGATGAGGAAACAAGGGATGAGTTGCTTCGGGCATCTGGACCAATTCCGGTGAAGCTCCTTTTCCCGAAAAAACTGGTTGGAGAGACATATATAGACCAGCGCTCAATCATCCCAGGAACAAGGATCTTGGTCTTCAATTGCTACGATGAGAAAAACAAGAAGCTTCTCTTTGTAGCACACTATCCTAAAGAGATTTGGTTCTTGTCAAATCTCTTCAAAACCAATGCGTGGATTTTCAAAATTGAAAATCCACATCCAAAGTGCTTCCAAGGGCTTTGGGAAGATGCGTTGGCCTTTGCAAAGGCCAACTACGAAAAGAGCAAAAACGGTGATCTGCATAAGAGAATTATGCAGATCTGGGAAAAACTTTATGAGCATGTTAAAACAACTTGAAAGGATGAATTCAATCTGATATAATTCATTGGCCCATACCTCAATGGTTAGAGGGCTTGCCTTATAAGCGAGTCATTCTGGTTCGAATCCAGATGGGCCAACTAGGCCGCAAAATGAAATCCTTTTGGCCAGGAAGCTTCCTGGCCAAAAGATTTGCCCGGGTGACGCAATTGGTTGACGTGGGAGCCTTAAAAGTTTCTGGTCTTATGACCGTGCGGGTTCGAATCCCGCCCCGGGCACTTTTAGAAAAAAGGAGGAAGCAGCATGGAAGAGCTTGTAGAGGAAGAACGGATTTACAAAGTAAAAGGAACGAGGAAAGAACTAGAACCCATCGAATTCCTGATGGGCTACATTAACACGTTGTTTGCAGAAGGATCTAGTGCATGTGTGAAAATTTGGTGTGACGGCGATGGAGCCGCACAGGTGGTTTTTTGCCACGAAGACGGAAAACCCATCGAAATCGATTGGGATCCATGGGAGTCAGAGTTCCCAAAGATTCCCGATAGATACGATGGGAAGGGAAAGATCGGAACGATTGACGAAGGCGATGAACTCCTAGTGCTCATCGAGTAAATAAATCCCCTTTGGGAAGATTTCTTCCCCAAAGGGATCGGGTTGTGGCCTAGTTTGGATCAAGGCGCGGCATTTGGGATGCCGAGATCGAAGGTTCGAATCCTTCCAACCCGACAAGAAGAAATAAGGAGAAAGAAACATGGAACATATAGTTACAGTCATCGGATATAGGGAACGCTTCCTTACTAAGGACCAGATGGACAAGCTAGTAAAACAATCTTGCAAACAAATACTTATCTACATCAATTCTCTGCCAGAACATGATGTTCGAATCATGATTAGGCCAGTAAGTCTTCCAGAAATTTATTATGACACAGTTATGGCTAGGAATTTAGTCATTGCTGCAATGACTAAATTCCCCTGGCTAGCAGTAACAAACTATGGGGCCAATGAGAATACATTAAAATGGGAGACAATCTTGGAATGGGCGAGCTATAATCTCGCTAGACAAGAATGCGAAGCACATACAGCAGACGATTCTAATTTCTCTGAAGTTCCTCGCTATATCAAAGCAGAGAAAGAAAAACTGGAACAAATCGCGAGGATAGAAGAAACACTGGAGGGTAGAGAAATTGAATAAGTTTGATGATCTTTTGGCCTTCTTCAGAAAAGAAGGCCTTCTTCATGCAGAAAACCAGGAAAGAATCATCCCCAGGCTGAAAAAGCTTTGCGAAGACCTGGGAGATGATGCTACAGGGATCATCAAGGGCTACTATCTCTGCAGAAAGAATTCTGTAAAGTTCTAACGGAAATGGAAAAGGAAAGAGGATGGAACTAGAAGTAGAAGTCGCAATAAAAGAATTAGAGCTAGAAATAGCAAAAATGAACCTAATGGCACAACAGGCCATTAGTGCACTAAAAGAAGCACTCCAATATGGAGCAAATTTATTGCTTGAAGATGAAATTGCTGGGAATGTCCAAGCAATGAAGCTCCTAGAGAGGACGATTGAAGCTTTACGAAAAACTAAGGAAATCCTGGAAAAAGATGAGATGCAAGAACGACTAGAAGGACTTCTCCAGAAAGTCCCTTGCCCAAAATGTAAGGGAGCGAAGTTTACTAATCATGAAATCTACGGACTAATCGCCTGCGTAGATTGCATGGACGGAGAAATCCTAGCAATGTCTCCAAGGGAAATGGAGGCAGAGATTCGAAAGATTCTCAAAGATTGTAGAAAGGAGTAAACAATGGGCCCGAAGAACATTGCCAAGTACTTGGACTTGGCAATGAAAACGGCACAGAAGAGACCCGTAGACGAACTATACATCCCAGATTATTCGATGGGATGCGTAGTCGTCATGGGATCGAAAATAGTTGCGCAAGGCATTAATGAACCATTTAATGCCATCGCGCACAGAGTCATGGACGAATATCAAGTCCAAAAGGACTATATCTCGGTCCATGCAGAGATAAAGGCGATAACGATGCTAAAAAGCATCAAAAATGCCTGGATTTTCGTCAATGGCTACGCTACGAAATCCAGGAACCACTTGGCCTGTTCCCGGCCATGCCCAAACTGTGAAGAAATTCTTTCACATTTGGGAGCGAGGGCAATTTCTTGGGTGGAGAATGGAAACAATGTCACTATGTTTCCCAAGCGGAAACAGATTGTCAGGAGTTAGGCCATGAAGATCCTTATCTGGTACAATAAAAACAATAGGTGCCTAAGAAGTAGGAATAATGAAGTCAATTTCTCTCTCCAAGAAACAATGAGAGAAATTGAAGAGATTCTAACATCAGGAGTCGGAATGACTTCTACAAAAAAGAACTCAATCAAAATTCCCCCGGAACAAATCACGAAGATTGAAATCCTACCCGGGGAAAAAGAAAGGAAGAAAATGGATAATCCTAAGGAAAGGATAGAGTATAAAGTTGGAGACACTGTTTGGTTTCAACCAAACATGACGTCTTTGGTTCCGATACAAATGAAAATCATCCGAATAGATGCTCCAGGAGATCTCGTTCTTGAGGAAGGGGAGGTTCTATATGTTCTCCAAGATGAGAACGAAATCATCTCAGATGCGACATTTATGGATATTTATCCAGTAGAAAAGGAGGAGAAATGAACAAGGAAGAAATTCTCGAATATACGGACATCCTTCAGGCAATTTCTAATGGAGGATTTCTAGACACCTCTCCGAAGTACCCAGAGGGATTTATAAAAATCCCTTATAGTTACGCGCATCCCTATCAACTGGATTATGATCATCCAGTTGTCCAGAAAGTCCTCTGGTTACTTGTCGGAGACATTCCACTCAACTGGAAGGAAGGATTCTCCCAAATTGACAAACGCAAAGCCAAACTAGATTTGCCCGAAGAATTTGATCGGGCAGTTCTGAATGCATGGATATATTTGTATAGATTCCATAAGTAGATTCCATAAGTAGAAAGGAAATAAACATGAAGAAAGCAATCGATGCAGTTCTAAACAATCTTGAAATGGAATATTTCTACGCCGGGCCACGAAGAATCTTCGGATGGGATGAGTCAGAAGAAGGGCCATAGGATTATATTGTCAACTATACTCCTTCCAATAAACGACATAAGTTTATTGGAGTCATTCGAGCACTGGGCTTTAAAGGAGAAGACTCCTTCTATTCATATAAAGGCCCAGAAGGAGACATTAATATCAATTTTTTCTTCAATAAGGAGTACGAGATACAGAAGAGAACGTACGACATCCTCGACAATTCCGAGGAACACGTGAAGCGGTTCTACCGCGTTTCCTTCGACCTCAATACTGCGGATGTTATGGGTGCGCTTCGAGCAGAAGCAAAAGCAGAAATCCTGCAGGAAGAAGCCAGAGAAACGAAAAAGCACGCAGAAGAACTGCAAAAAGCTCTATAAAGGAACCAACAATGAGAATCGTAAACTGCCAGATTCCTATCGCGGTAGGCTACTACCCGAAGGAAGAAGATGTAGATTTTTTCATCGAAGCCTTTCTTGAAGAAGGAGAGAAGTCGAAACTCTATGACTACAGTTTAGATTATGGAGGACAATATAGCCTATATGAGACCGCTACCGGAATACTTTGGGGGCTGATTCCTTCATACTCGAAGGACAATGGAGGAGCAATGAGCATTTATCCTCCAGAAGGGACCAGCAAAGAAGAACTACAGGAAATCATCGAAATGCTCGAAGAAGGAATTCTTCAAGCATTTTATTGGGACAAGGATGGACCAACTCACACTATAGCACAGTACCTACGGTGTGAATTGGAAAAAATGGAAGGGTAAAACTAGTATGCAAGAGATAATCCAAGTCCTTTTGGAAAATCTAAACGCAGAGTGGCAATATGCCGGGCCACGAAGAATCTTCGGATGGGAGACGTCAAAAAAAGGGCAATGGGACTATATTGTTAAATATGTCCCAATTAATAAACCATATCTCTTGCTTCAGGAGATTATCCCAATATTGGGATTCAAGAAAGATGAAGCAGACTCTTCCTTCTCATATAAAGAGATGAACGAAGATATTATCAATATCACGTTCCTCTCCGGGAAAGAGTACGAAATACAAAAAAGAACACTCGAAGTCCTCGAATCTTTCGAGGACGACAAAAAACAGTGCTATCGCAACGCATACAATCTAAATGCGGAAGACGCAATGCAAACATTGCGTGCGATAGCACAAGCAGAAATTCTGCAGGAAGAAACAAAACGGGCAGAAGAGTATGCAAATGAACTTCGAAACTACTTGGAAAAGAAGGTCTGAAGATGCAAATTATAAATTGCCAAGTGCCTATCGCGGTAGGCTACTATCCGTACTCAGAAGAAGACCAGAATGGCATTAACTTCTTCTGCGAAACCGATCTCCAAGAAGGAGAGGAGTCGAAGCTCTATGGTGATTCTAAGTACAGTGGAGCAACTATTGTAATTAACAACACAGTTTGCTGGATGATTCCAGCATACGTGAAGGATAATGGAGGAGCAATTAGCCTCTATGTCCCAGAAGGGACAAATGAGGAAGAACTACAGAAAATCATCGAAAGGCTCGGCGAAGGAATTCGCCGGGCCTTTGGTTGGATCGAAGATGACCATACTGTTACCCCAGAAAGAATTCTGTGGTACAGCCTATGTGACATTGAGGACAGAAATGAAGCATCCCAGTAAAGAAAGCCTACTCCGAGAGTTTCCCGAGGCAAAACAGGAAAGAATTCGGGAACTCTCGCAGATATTCGATGAAAAAAATATCCCAACAAAACAAAGAAAATGGTTCGCACTGAAACTTAAAGATTTTGTCGCTGGTATGGACGAAAGAGAACAGTCCCGGGCATTAGATGCCATTGCACATGATATCATCCTGGTTAAAGATTGGTCTTATTTCATGTCAGGAACAAAAGGCTTTAACCTTTTTCAATACAAAAAATTCGAAGACGCTGTCTCCGCAGCACGAAAATGGCACGAAGACTTAGCAAAAAGCCAAGAAGGACATCCACTTCTTTATACACAACCAGACTTAGACGCATTTCCTCTTGGAAACGGATACAAAATGGTGCGTGTGTGCTACGAAGATATGGATAATGAAGGAAATCTCATGGGGCATTGTGTTGGCTCAGGCGCTTATGATGAAGGCGTTCTGGATGGCACAATTCAAATATGGTCACTAAGGGACAAAGATAATTATCCACACGCAACTATTGAACTGAGCAGTAAAGAAGATATTACGGAATATAGCGCTGATGACTTTTACGAAGAAGCATATATGGAAACAGAAAATGATTATGATAATGAAGAAGATCGACAAAAAGCTGCATGGCTCCTTGCAGAAGAAATGGCTACCGACGCATCAGAAAGAGCAATAGAAGAATTACGCACATCTGATATGTGGGCTTTTGTTCTCAAGCAAATTCAAGGAAAAGAAAACTCTCCCATCATAGAAAAATATAGACCAATGGTTTATACATGGATTTCTAAAAAATATAAAGAAGGACTTGAAATTCATAACTATGATATGTTTTCTATAACACCATCTACTATTCTAATACAAAATATTCTTGATGAGCCAAGTTCTTTCTTATCTATTATAGAACATATTGACGAAGAGTATCTCCCAAAACTTATATATGAACTGATGTCTTCTGACAAATATCAACAAATCAAATCGGGACAAAGTAATATATCTGGTGTAGAAGCAATTATGCGGTTATATAAAATGTGCATAGATTATACATTACCAAATGAATTTCAAGAAAAAATTGAAAATTATATTTATAATGATATCGTAAATAATGAAGCAGTTTATTCTGAGTATGATTTAGAATTTATTTTAAGAAAAACTTATAGAACAAACAAAACAATTACAGAAAAACTTTTAAACTATCTAGAGCAATCTAATATAAATGAATATCGGTATGCAGCAGTAGTATTTAAATTATCTCAAATAAACCCTAGCACAAGACAAGCATACAGTGAAACAGAAGAGGGAATACAATATGCCGCCGAACAGTTAACACAAATAGAAAACCCGAATACAGTCCGAAGAATCCTCGGCATATATGGATTTCATAACGCCCATTCGCATGCACTGCCAAGAGAAATAACAAGAATTCTACCCATCGTTTTTGCCAATATGGAAGCCAATTTAAGGAAAATACCATCGGATCAACCCATGTATATGGAATCAGCTATGATCGGAGAAATATTTTATCTTTTAGCCCTCAACGCACCACAATATATCCCACAATTAATAGATAAAATTAGCCTAAGATACCCACAAGCATGCAGAGAAAATATGATTAAAACACTACATATACTAAAAATTCATAGACCAGAATTATATATTGATACACTAAAAAAAATGAACCAAGATATACTATATGGAATGATTCAACCGGGAACAGACAGCTATTTAGGCAGCAGGCTCTACGATACAGAAATAAAAAAAGATATGGAACTTCTTCAACAAGGATTACCAATAACAGAAACAACAGAACCACGACAAGGAATCTATAGACACATGCTTGAAGAATATAAACCAGCTAATACGCCACCCCACGGTGACTTTGACGAGGAAATGGAGATATCTCCAATAATGAATGACCTTGAAAATCCAGAATTTGGATGGAAATAATCAAACTTAAACATAAAATAAAAAATGCTCATAAATACTTCAATAATATAATAAATACAAATATACATATCAATATGAAACTTGTCCGTATCAAACAACCATTAGTATGTGGCTCTTTATCCCACGGCTCTATAATAATGCCATCATCCTGCGGAACATCAGGCAAAAGACTCCTCTTGCAATTCTCACAAAGAGCGAACGGGGAAGCCCACGAATTGATTCGTGGGAGGAAAGTGAGCAATAGGAACGCCTCCCCCAAAAAAAACTTGAAAAATTTTTTCAATCTTGAAGGATTTTTTAGTTTTATACAGTATCTATACTAATAGATATGTGAAAAACTATCGACAGGAAAAGAACTAAGATGAAAAATTATATACACCACAACAAAGCCGTATATCTAACCCAATACCATATCATTTGGTGCCCTAAGTATAGACGGAATATACTGACTGAACAAATCAAGAACAGACTTGAATCTATCATACATGAAGTTTGTGACGAAATGGATGCTGAAATCAAAGCTCTCGAAATTATGCCAAACCATGTTCATATTTTTGTGTCTTTTACATATAGAGAACCTATCTATAAACTTATCAAAAAAATGAAAGGCAGAAGCTCCAACCTACTGAGAAAAGAATTTCCAGAACTCAGGAAAATGTCCACCTTGTGGACTAGAAGTTTCTTTGTTTCCTCTGTGGGGAATGTCTCAGAGAAAACTGTTATGGAGTATATTAAAAACCAATGGAACAAGTGAACCAACGAACTTATGTCGTTTACATAAGAGACAACAAGGAAAATACTATACTAAATATGGCTAAAGAAAGTGCCAATGTTTATAACCAAGCATTGTCTATTTTTTGGGACTTCTTCGATGATAATCAATTCCTTTCTATGTTTGATGTGCAGAAACATGTAGATTTTCCCAGAACTCTGCTTCATTCAGATAGTTATCTTGCTGCATTGCAGCAAGCCTATAAAGCTATCTGCAGTTTTTTGGCATCTAAAAAATCATACGAAAAGAATCCTGAAAAATTTAATGGAAAACCTATGCCACCAAGAGAAGACAAAGAAACCTTTGCAATATTTTTCAAAAAATCTGCCATTAGGGTTAAAAACAAGAAACTTTTGTTGTCTACTGGAGATAGAAAGAAACCGTTATCTTTTCGATGGAATGCAAAACTAGGAACTCCAAAATATGTGGTAATTTCTTGGAAAAGAGAAACTGGTTGGCAATTGAGTATGGTTCTTGAAAAGAAGAATAAAACAGTAGTCTCCCAAATTGAAGAAAATATTATGGCAATAGATTTAGGTGTTAAAAGAATTGCAGCAACATATGATCAAGAGAATACAGTTCTATATTCTGGAAAAGTTATTCTTTCATTAATGAGACTTAGAAGCAAAATTAATGGAGAAACTCAACAAAAATTGAAAAAACTGAAAAAGCATAGTCGAAAATATAAGAGAATAAAGAGAGCTAACAGGAGAGTAGTTTTAAGAATTAACAATAAGCTTCAGGATATTCTGCATAAAACAAGTAGAACCATTGTAAATGATGCAGTAGGAAAGAATATAACTAAGATAGTGGCTGGAGATTGCTCCGGTATTCATGATAGTCCTAATTTAGGTAGAATTAATAACCAGAAGGTTGTTCAATGTCCTGAGCAAAGACTTCTTCGATACATAGGGGATAAGTTCGAGGTTATAGGTGGGATAGTTGAGACTATTCCAGAGAACTATACGAGTAGAACTTGTCCTAGTTGTGGAAATGTAAAGAAGAGTAGTCCAAGTGGCAGGGAATATAGGTGTAGCGCATGTAAATTCCGATATGATAGGGATGGCATAGGTGCTATAAACATATTCAAAAAAGTATCGTTTGGATGTGATTGGCAAAGCCAATCACTGCCGGACGTAGTTGGCAGTCTGACACTGCCGATTGGTTGGAAATATAATTCCAGTCAAGATTGCCTAGTCCATTCGGGCTAGGAGAACCCCACGAATTCATTCGTGGGAGTATGTCAG
>MTKZ01001536.1_pt1 | contig 16568 bp, 8 predicted proteins | sample 1042781 | NCBI WGS metagenome assembly MTKZ01 (sample SAMN06212207, study PRJNA360539) | anaerobic digester metagenome | biome: Wastewater treatment plant; material: sludge; isolation source: anaerobic digester fed with sludge from wastewater treatment plant | place: Denmark: WWTP Viborg ... | reverse complement strand
CGTGGGCAAGGCCGTGCTTAACCGCAGGAATGGGCACGCATTTCCAGTTCTGATGAAAGTAATACCAGTACACCTGGGTGAGAGCGTATCGGCTATTGAAATACTGATGATGGATATCAGCGAACACGAGGAAAGCAAGGCGGTTACACAGCAGCTCGAACATCGCGCGGTGTTGGGTGATTACACAGCGGCTTTTGCCCATGACGTGAGAAACCCCATCAATAACATATCCACGGGTCTGCAGCTGCTTGCCGCGACATTGGATGAAAATGATCCCAGCCAGGATGTGATAAACCGCATGCAGGGAGATTGCATGCGGCTTGACCACCTGATGGAGTCGTTTTTAGCGTTTTCACGCCCGATGGAACTGAAGTACGAGCCATTTGAAGTTGAGCCGTTTCTGAAGCGCATCATTGATCGTTGGTTGCCGCGCATGTCGAGGGTGAATGTGAAACCCATATTGCACGTGGAAGACCAATTGCCTAAAATTTTTGGAGATCCACGCTCGCTTGAGAACGTTTTCACTAATCTGATTTCCAACGCGCTTGAAGCGATGACAGACAACGGCGACACGCTGGCGATTAAGGCTGTAAAGGTTCTGGAAATAAACCATCACCCGCTAGTGGAGATCAGTGTTTCAGACAATGGGCCAGGGATCCCACAGGATATCAAAACGCGTATTTTTGAGCCATTTGTGACCACCAGGAAAATGGGCACAGGGCTGGGGCTGGCGATCACCAAGCAAATCGTAAACGCCCATAAAGGCAGTATCAAGGTAGAATCTTTCCCCGGAGGAACAGTATTCACTGTACAATTGCCTGCGGACATCGGAGAATGACCTATGAGTTTATCTGTTTTGGTTGTGGAAGATGAAGATAATGCGAGGAGCTTCGTTAGCACCTTTCTCAAAAAGAAGGGGTATGAGGTTTTCGAAGCGAGTACACTGGATGAGGCTCGTGAAAGGGTGAAGAAAGGGGATGGCGATGTAGTGCTGCTGGATGTGCAGCTCCATGGAGAATATGGTTTAAACCTGCTGTATGAAACAGCGATGATGCCCGCGCGCCCACCAATCATCGTGATTACCGGCTTTGGCAGTATCGATATGGCGGTTGACGCGATGAAGAATGGCGCAACTGATTTTCTTCAAAAACCTTTGGATATGTCGCAATTGGAAAAATCTTTGCAACGCGCTCGTGAGATAGTAGCCATGCGCCGTGAGTTAGAACACTATCGTGAAGCGCAGATGCAAAAAGGGAATTTCGTGATTGGCACGAATGAAGTCGTGAAAAATACCGTTCAACAGGCACTGGTGGCGTCTGAAAAACAGGTTTCCGTGCTCATCACCGGGGAAACCGGAACAGGAAAAGATGTCATCGCCAAGTATATTCATTCTATTGGACCACGAGCGACCAAGCCTTTTATCTCTATCAATTGTGCAGCCATTCAAAGCACAATGCTTGAATCAGAACTTTTTGGCCACGAAGCGGGGGCTTTCACCAGCGCTGACCGAAAAAAACCGGGTTTGATGGAAATCGCAGATGGCGGCGTTTTATTCCTCAACGAAATCGCTTCAATGCCGGTGGATATTCAGGCAAAATTGCTGACCGCAATCGAAACTCACACCTTTCGCCGGGTAGGCGGCACTGCTTTGATTAAGGTGGATGTGCAGATAATCGCCGCGTCAAATCGAAACTTGAAAGAGATGATTAAAAAAGGCGACTTCCGAGAAGACCTGTATTACCGGTTGAAGGTGGTGGACCTGGATATGCCTCCGCTCAGAGAACGGAAAGAGGATATTCCTGAACTGGTGGGATTCTTTATCCGCGAAAATAACGCCAGGCAGGGTATGAATGTGGTTGAGGTTTCGCCGAAAGCCATGGAGGTAATGCAGCAGTATTCCTGGCCGGGCAACATCAGGGAGCTATCTAACGCGATTGAAAGGGCTATGCTTTTCTGTGATGGAATGACCATCAACCTGGCGGACCTTCCTAAGGACCTGACCTCAACGTAAGCAAATAATGATGGCATAATACTTGCATCAAACCCTCCAGAGCAACTATTTTGGAGGGCTTTATGTTTTCAATGACTGTAAGTGACTTCCTGTTGACCATGGCGAGCGTGTTGTTATTTTGCGGCGTGGTGGTACTGGGGATTGGCGTTTTTACTTTGATTGGCAAGCTCAATGGGAAGGAAATTCGCACCATTGCAGACCAAACCACCAAACTCGCGCAAAAGGGCATTGCCGATGAAATTTCGGGCCTGGTGGGCAATGCGCGTTCTCTGATTGAAGCGCTTGACCAGATGGTAAAGACCACCGCGGGAATCGGGATTTTCCTGGTAATTCTGGGGTTGTTGCTGATAGCGGCCGCCTATTTGCTGGTAACGAAAATATAAAGTCTGCGGGTAATCCAACTCTGATAGCCAGGAGAGGAGACGAAATGCGTTATCTCGATCTCATAACCACGCTGAACCACCTCACGCAAAAACAAGAGGCTGTCGTTCAGTTTAAAGCATTGCGCCAGGATCCTTTCATCTGGGAAGAATTTCAACAACTCACTGAAGATTCTCCGGTTATAACCTCTTTAACCCGGCAGGGAATGCCGCTCAACCCAGGTACTTTGACAGTCCTCCTTTATGACCCTGAGTTCGATTTTTCCACTTTGAACGCCAGAATGACCTCCCGAGAAAAGTTAGAAAAGGTCATGTTCAGTTACGAAGAGTACATCCAGGGTGATCAACCACCGGCGACCCTGGCGCAGGTCGGGGGGCTGGCGTTGTCTTTGCTGGAAAAACGGAAAACGGCCGCGAGTTGGGCAGAAATTATTCAAGAGATCGTGACCAGGATGAAAATTAACCACGGAGATAGGTTTCTCCTCTTATGGGGGACTGTCTTCGTGGTGGTGACGAATTTGATTGAAGATAAAGACTCATGTTTTCGCGACCTCACGATTTTTCAGCAGGCGGAAAGCAGTATAGAAATCTTCACCCATCTCGTTTTGTGCCTGCCCTGGAACGAGCAGGAAAAAGTTGAGGTCCTGCGCCGCTACCTCTATCCCCTAAGCCCGCAGATACAGGTAGCGGCATTGAAACAGTTGAAGAAAACCAGTGACGGTCTCATTTACGCGCAGGTTGCCTCCAAAATCCTGGAAAAATACCAACCACCAGAAAGCGCAAAAAAGTCCACCGGAGATTACTGGAAAAACCCGGTTTCGTCTATGCATTACGCCTTTCAATGCCAGTCGGTTGCGGATATCGCACAGCTGGCTGGCAACACGGCTGTTGCCGCGGACCTTAATGAAAAAGCGCTCGAGGTTATTTCGGCGTTGCTCAAAATGAGCAAGGTCAAGAAGGCCGATATCCATTTCGATGCAGCCGCTGAGAGCATTCCGCTTGGTGAACTTTTTTCAACCGAAGAACTGGCTGATCCGGAAATACTCGCAGAGCTCGCGTACACAAGCGCAGCCGGTGATTTACAGCTAAGCGGTGAATCCGCGACTGCGAAGATTATGCAGCAAGCAAAGAAAATGACGAAAGCGGGTAACGTTGATCTCGCCCGGGCAGAATTGCGAGAAAACCTAAAACTGCTTTCTGAAAGCGAATTCGAACGGCTGCTTGTCGATGGCCCGGAACACATTCAAAGTTGGGAGCCCGTCACACTGCTGACTTTGCTTGTAGAAAGCGGCGCTTACGATGAAGCAGAGCGCCTCGGTAAAGTATTAATAGCGCGTAACCCCTCGAGTGAACCTGTTATTGCGGCGTTAGCGGCTGCGGCGGAAGGAAAAGGAGACCATGCTGCCGCGCTGGGGTATCTTGAAACACTGAACGCCCTTGACCCAGGTTCGATAGGCGTTATGCGTAAACTGGCAGATGCGCAAATCAGGGGAAACGCTTATGACGCCGCTTACCAGACATATCGTGAACTTATTGACCAGGCAGACCTGCCCGAAGAAAAAGACCTGAACCGCTTTGGTGAAATCGCCTTAATGGTTGGGAAAGCGGATGAAGCGCTGACGGCTTCAGCAGAAATACTCGGGAGAAACCCGGACAGCGCTCGAGGATTGACGTTGGCTGGCATGGCTCATCACCGTAAAGGACAGGATGCTGCAGCGATCGATGAATTGCGCAGAGCGATCGCTCTTGCCGAAGGGGAGGTCAAACCCTGGATCGAGTTGGCAGAAATCGCCTGGACGGGTGGTGACCATTCATCCTCCTTGACGACGCTCAAAGAAGGAATGGCTGCCAATCCGGGTAATGCGGAATTGCAGCGCGTTTACGCTCAGCGATTGATGGATGAAGGGTTGGTGTCTGAAGCGTTTCCGTACTTACTGGAACTCTCTGTGAAAGGGCATTCTGCTGAAGTTGATCTTCAGCTGGTCGCTGCCATGAAGCAGCTTGGCATGGAAAATATCGATGAAACCATCGCTGGGTTCGTCAACCGGTACCCGGGTGACCATCGCTTTATCGGTGAATTCGGGTCAAGGCTTGTCTGGAAGGGCGAACAGGAAAAAGGGCTTGGGTATTTGAAGTCAATTGCCGATCACCTGAAGGAAGATACTGTCTGGTCGATGGCGTATTTGGAAGGTGTTCTGCAACCGGACTATGTTCACCTGGTGAGCCCTGCCAGGCTCGCTAAAAGTGAGTTGATATTTACCAAAGAGCTCCTGGATGATTTGCTTATCCGGGAACCTGACAACTTACACGCCAAAATGCTGAAAGCAGAGTGGCTGCTCCAGTCAGGAGAATATACTGCAGCGAGAAAATTATTTGATGCGATTATGGATGAAAGTCAGGGTGGACGGGAACTGCCTTCCGCCCGGCTTTTTGCCGGATTAGCACAATCCGCTGCGCAGAATGGTGAACATGAAATCGCGATGGCTGCGTTAGAGCAGGCGATCAGCCTTCAGCCTTCCTGGCATGGATTGCTTCGTCTAAAAGCAGAGTTCTTAAACCTATCAGGTGATATGAACGAAGCGGTAAAGCAGGCAGAATCGGCGCTTGAAGTTGCGCCTGACCATCCTGAGAACCACGTCTGGTTGATTGAGTTTATAACAGCGCTGGGGCGAACTGGAAATCTTGAAAAGCACATAAAAAGCGCAGTTACACAATACCCAGACCACCTTGGGCTGAGGTTACTCCAGGCGCAAAATCGAATTGGCATCAACACGGATGAAGAATCTCTGGAAATCGAGCAATGCTTGCTCGCGTTGATTGATAAAACGGACGATGCCGGCGCGTTGATCAAAGCCGCGATGATTTTTTCCAACCTGGGGAACCCTGAGAAGACCATCTCTTGCCTTGAAAAGGCCGCTGCCCAGGGGAGCTCGCAGGCGCAACTTTCTCTTGCCGGCTTATATCGTATGTCGGGCGAACTGGAAAAAGCCCTCTCCGTATTGGAATCGGTACAGCCAACAACTGGAATGACGGAACTTTTCAAGAGAGAGACCGCCTTCACCCATTCAGGCGAGGGGACGTGGTTGGATATAGACCTCGATGAACACTTAAGGCCCCTGGACATCATGATTGATGAGGTCTTCCTGCCGATGGACTGGAAGGAACTGTTGGATTCCTCAAGACCCGAAATTGTCTTGAAGTCTCGCATCGCCATGACAGCGGGAAGCCCTGAGGAGTTGATGAACGATGTTCGGGATTGGATCAACGCAGAACCAGAAAACCTCGAGGCTCATCTCTATGGGATCGAAACGGCGCTCGCCTGTTGTTCGCAGGAGGATTATCAACATTTCCTGGATGAGATCCGCTTGGACCCAAAACATCCACTGGTTGGTTATCTTAACTTGCTGAAGAGTGAGCGAGAACTGGATGACGGTACACTGGTTCGAGATGAGCCGGTGGAAGGTGACATTTTCGATTCAGTCAGCGTTGGAGAACCAGAAAAGATTTCATTCATTCGGCTGTTGGCAAATGAGGGAAACTATGCGGCGGCCGAAACCTCCCTTGAAATGGCTATCAACGTGTTTTCAGAAGTTCAGGCTTTCTCGTTTATTGTAAAAATCGGGATTCTTCGAAACCTGGCTAAATCGGCAGCGGCTTTAGAACGATGGCCGGAGGCATTACAACTTGGCGCGCGAGCGACAGGGCTCGTCCCAAGCCACCATGCCAACCGCCTGATGCACTTGAAACACCAGGCACTGGCGCAAGAAATAGTCAACAGGACGGAATCACTTGGTGTTGAACGGCACTGTGCTTTGAGTGACCATAAGGTGCCAGCTCCTGATAACGCCGGAATGGAGAGGATAACCAATAACTGGGTGCAGGAAGAAACGCGCCGTTGGACTCTGCGTTATCAACTGGCCAAAGAGCCGACCAGGGAGAATATTCGCGAGCTGGCTCTGCTGACACCAACGGCAGAAGATGTAGCCGCGTTAGCATCCGGTTTACGGCGCATCGGGCAATCGAGAACTGCCCTTCAGGTTGCCAAGAAATTCGCAGAACACCCGCTGGTGATGTTTGAACAATGTCTTTGCATTGCCGAAAATGATGTGCCCAAAGCGCTTGAAATTCTCGAGCGGTCACTGCGCATCCAGCCGCTGCAGCCTCTTTCACTAAGATTACGCGCCGATTTACTTGAACGTACTGGCAACTTAACAGAGGCTGCCGAAAGCCTGGCGCAGGCGCTTGCACTATGGCCAAACGAATACCGCTGGCATGTAAAATACGCTGAGTTATGGCAGCGGCTCGGTAATGCTGAAAGACCTGTAGAGTCTCTTCGACTGGCGAACCTGTATGCGCAAGATGAACCTGAAATTCAGGAAAAACTTGGGAAAGCCTTGCTGCGGAATGAAAAACCTGACGAAGCGCTGAAATATCTGCTCGCGGCGGTAGAAAAACAACCCGGTCACCCGGACCTCTGGCTGTCTATTTCAGAAGCGCATCAACAGTCCGGAGACCTGGATTTAGCGCTGGAAGCGGCAGAAAGAGCGGTGCAGGTCGATCCATACGCGGTTAAAGCCAGATTACAAGCCGGCAAGGTGCGCTGGAAAAGGGGAGAACTCGAGAAAGCGCTTGACCAGGTGAACCTGGCGATATCACTTAACGAGGATGACGCCAGCAGCTATGTATTGATGGCGCAATTACTGAACGATCAGGGTGACAAGAGCAAAGCGCTGCAAATGTTGGAGAAAGCCACTCAAAGCAAAAATGCCGATGTGCAGGTTCTGGTTGAACACGCCAGTTTGTTAAAAGATATCAAAGGCGCGTCAGCAGCGCGCGATCTCATCGCGTCTTTCAGTGATAGGTACCCTGAGAACCCAGAATTACTTCGCTTACTGGCTGAAGCGGAAGACCAATGCGGCAATATTAAGAAAGCAGAAATGGTAGCCAAAAAAGCGCTCGCTATCCAACCTGAAGAAGTTGATTTACAGATGCTTCTGGGAAAAATTCAAGAGAAGGTGGGCAACCTTGACCAGGCGGTGAGCTATTTCAGCCAGGCAATTGCGCTTGAACCCAGGAGAAAGGATGCGTACCTGCTTCTCAGCCAGGTGTACCTGAAGCAACGCGATCATTTAAAAGCGCGCCAAGCGTTGGAGCAAGGAATTACGAAAAACCCAGGTGAGTTGGACCTTTACCTTGCTTGCGCTGCTTTATTGAAAGAAGCGAAGGACTACCAGGCAGCTGAGCAGATGCTGCGCAAAGCCTCTTCACTGGAACCGCGTAATGTGAATATTCATCGCCAATTGGGCGCGGTTCTTGCATTGAACCTGGTGCATCAATCACAGGAAGTGAGTTCACAGCCATGATCCCTCAAATGCAATCGAAAGCGAAAAAAACGATGCCTGTTGATCGAAAGCGAATGCTGCAAATATTGAACGCGGGTTTGGCTACCGGCTCATATCGCTTTACCCGGCAGGCTGCGCTCGCCTGGATGACCACTTACCCTGGAGACCTGGAAATCAACCTGCTTTACGCGCATGCGCTGGTCAAAGAGATGCGGTTTTCTCACGCTGTGCCGGTGATACAAAAAATACTGCGTGCAGATCCCGAATACCTGGATGCGGCTGTATTGGGTGAGGAAGTCTTTGCCCGCAGCGACCCCGCCTTTTTACCTGTGGTTTCAGGCACGATCAAAACGCTCGGCGGTACCCCAGTACACGGAGAGAAAGTTCCGGAGTGGGGATTGAGCCTGAACCGCATCAGGCAGCTGATCCAACGAAGACAGAACGAAGAAGCACGCCAACAATTGATGGAGATCATCAACATAACAGAGCAAGTGGAACTTGCCTGTTACTACCATTTGCTGCTCACGAAAAGGCTTGGCGACCGGGATACGCTGATCACACTCGCAAGGCTTTACCACTCACGCTGGCCTGAAAATATCCAAATAACCTTGCTGTTGGCGGGCGCACTGCTTGAAGGCGGCGAAACTGATGAAGCAGTGCAGTTGTTGCATTACTGCGCGGCAAATGACCCTTCAGCGCAGGTTATCACCAGGTTGTGGGGGGATAAGCATTCATTCAAACCGCTGTACCCGGTCAATATGCAGATTGATTTTGATTTGCCTATACCGGCGGAAGTTTCTGGCAAACTTGGGTTAAATCAGCTTGGCGCCGGCGGTGAAACAGTTCCTGGTGTACCACCAACCAGCCCGACAGCGACAGAGGTTACATCATTTGATGGGTACAGGGTTCTGCCCACCAAAGACGAGTTTTATCCGGAACACCCCAAAGTAAACCAAGAATCGGCCAGTCCAAAAAAACAATTCATTGCTGAAGTTGAGGCGACCTTAAAAAAGGTTGCCCTGGATATTTCTCAGCCATCCCTCAGCCGAACGGATGAGCGTTTCCCGGCGTACGTGATTCTCACCATGAAAAGCGGCCTGGAAAAGCAATATGGAAAACAGAGCGCCAGATTGGTCATTGAAGAGCTGAAGAATCTGGCGAAAACCGTTGAGAAGAACGCCGGCTGGACGTCGATTGTGTTCCTGCCTGATGATTTGCAAAGCTGCGGTAAATATAATATCACCCCGGTCGATAGGTTGGATCCCTGGAAAATTAAGCTCTCGCTGGTTGACCTGGATAAAGCACTTGTCCGGAGTGGCGAAAGGATTGGCGCGGTTTTAATTGTAGGGGGTGATGAAGTAGTGCCTTTTCATCGCCTGCCCAACCCGACCGATGATTCAGACGAATCAGTGCCTTCGGATAGCCCCTATGGCGCACTGGATACCAACTACTTTGTGACGGATTGGCCCGTGGGAAGGCTTCCGGGTGAATATAGCGCTGATGTGGGCTTGCTGATGGAACAAATGAGGAATTTGATGGGTTACCATGGAAGCCCCGCCACTTCAACTTCTCTTATCGATAGTATTCTAAACCTCTTATTTTTCTGGAATAAAGGATTAGCAGATCGGCATTTCAACCTAGGATACACCGCATCTGTGTGGAGGCGTTCTTCTCTGGTTGCGTTCAGACCCATTGGTGAAGGCAAGTATCTTTACCTTTCTCCAAATGGAAAGAATGCCAGCTTTGATGTTAGAAAATTGGCCGATGCCCAGGTTGGTTACTTTAATGTGCATGGTGTGGAGGATGCCGGAGAATGGTACGGGCAAAAGGATCCCACCGAAAATGACAGCGGACCCGACTTTCCGGTGGCGTTGCGACCGATGGACATCCAAAGGATCACGCGGACACCTCGCATCGTCTTTTGTGAAGCCTGCTACGGAGGGCATATCCTTGAAAAAGCGGAGGATGAATCCATTGCCCTGACGATGCTCGGCAAGGGCGTTTTGGCGATGGTTGGCTCAACGACGATTTCCTATGGCTCTGTGACCACACCGCTTATAGGGGCAGATTTGATCGGTTACCTGGTTTTGAAGAATCTGCGTGATGGGCTGGCAATCGGTGCTTCCATGTTGAAGGCGAAAGCCGAATTTGTTCGGGAAATGAACCGACGGCAAGGTTATATGGATGGAGAAGACCAGAAGACGCTCATTTCATTTGTACTTTATGGCGATCCTTTGGTGGCTTATGACCAGAATCGCGAGATGAAAAAGATGATGCCGCGGGACCTGGCTCACCCGGTGATCAAGACTATCAGCGATTCCTTGAACCTTGACCAGCAAACTGAGATGCTGGCACCGAAAATGATCGCGCAGGCAAAAACAATTGCCCGGGATTACCTGCCAGGCATCGAAAATGCCGAGGTTCGGATTAAGAATCAACAGTATAACCAGCTAAACAACAAGAAATACACTCAGCCTTCCGGGAAGGTGGTGGTGAGTATTAGCAAGCAGTTGAAACAAGCGAATCGTGTACATCAACAATATGCCAGGGTTACCATGGATAAACATGGAAAAATCGTCAAGATCGCCGTATCGCGGTAAGTGAGCCGCACAGTCTACACCGCGGATCATCAAGGTCCGCGGTGGTTTGTTAACCGGGAGAAATATCGAATATAATTCATGCGCATATACTTGAGGAAAGAACAGGTGAAATGGATATGAAACAAATGACTGGAGCGGAAATCAGGCAGGGTTTTATTGATTTCTTTAAGCAAAAAGGGCATACCTATGTGCCTTCTTCCTCTTTGGTGCCTGGAGGAGACCAAACCCTTCTTTTTACCAACGCTGGAATGGTGCAGTTTAAAGACGTGTTCCTCGGCATTGACAAGCGAGATTACACAAGGGCGGTCAATTCTCAAAAATGTATGCGTGTAGCCGGAAAACATAATGACCTGGACGATGTCGGGCGTGATGATTCGCATCACACCTTTTTTGAGATGCTTGGTAACTGGTCGTTTGGTGATTATTACAAAAAAGAGGCAATAACCTGGGCCTGGGAGCTGTTGACAGGCGTTTGGGGACTTCATCCTGAGCATTTATATGCCACAGTATTTAAAGACGACAAGGGGAATATTCCGGCTGACGTAGAGGCCGCGGAAATCTGGCGGCAGCAACCCGGAATGAGCCCTGAGCATGTACTTTCTTTTGGACGTAAAGAAAATTTCTGGGAGATGGCGGATACAGGTCCTTGCGGGCCTTGCAGCGAGATTCACATCGATAGAGGAGAGTCCTTTTGTAATAAGAAAGAGGTCCCCGGGCACATTTGCAAGGTTAATGGAGATTGCCCTCGCTTCCTGGAAATATGGAACCTGGTCTTTATTCAATACAATCGCCTTGATCAAGACACATTTGAACCCCTGCCTGCCAGGCACGTGGATACCGGTATGGGGTTTGAACGTATTGTAGCGATTCTACAGAATGTAAACTCCAATTACCGAACAGACCTTTTCACACCCTTATTGGATAAGATACGCGAGCTTACAGGGATGAGCGTGGCAGCGATGAACGAAGATTTCACGCCATACCGGGTGATTGCGGACCATACGCGCGCGGCCTCTTTTTTGATCGCCGATGGAGTCGTTCCGGGAAATATCGGCAGAAATTACATTTGCCGCATGATTATTCGCCGCGCGGCGCGTTTCGCGTCCAAGCTGGGTTTAACCGAGCCGTTTATGGCGCAAATTGCCAGTATTGTTATTGATCAATACCGGGCGGCGTATCCCGAGCTGGAGAAAAATCGGAAAACGATACTGGACAACCTTACACGAGAAGAACTGCGTTTCCAGCGCACAGTAGAAGGCGGCGTCAGCCAATTAGAAGAGCTGATGGACGAACTCAAAAAAAGCGGGAAGAAGGTATTGGATGGCAGCAAGGCATTTGAACTTTACGCCACTCATGGGCTGCCGCTGGAAATTACCAGGGATATCGCGCGCGAAGTTGGCCTGGACGTGGATGAACCCGGGTTTAAAAAAGCCATGGAAGAGCACAGACTTCACTCAGGCGCGGGTAAGGCAATAGGCACAATGGGTGGCAATGAGGTTGAACTCTATCGAAAAGTTTATGTGGAATTGGTTGAATCAGGAAAAATCCCCGCAGGCGGCGTGTCGTACGACCCTTATCACGCGCTTGAAATTGAAACACAGATTGTGGGCCTGTTTTCTGAAGGAGAAGTATTATCTGAAGCACCCCGCGGTAGTGAAGTAGAAGTCATCTTGCCCAAGACAGGGTTTTATATTGAAGCCGGCGGGCAAGTGGGCGATACAGGCACCCTTACGGCACTGGATGGCAGTTGGGAAATCAAGGTGGAGGCAGTACGCAGACCAGCTGCGGGCATCATCATCCATATCGGTGAAGTGGTTCACGGAACTGTCAGAAACGGTGACAAGGTTCTCATGAAAGTCGACCGACAACGGCGAATGGATATTATGCGCAACCATACCGCCACTCACTTACTGCATGNNGCTCCAGATCGCCTGCGGTTTGATTTTACTCACCCTGAAGCCTTAACCCAGGAGCAGTTGGATGAAATTGAAAGCGGAGTTAACCGTGAAATACTCGCTTCACATGCATTAGTGATCAAAGAGAAAACATTACAGGACGCGATGGCTGAAGGAGCGATGGCCTTATTTGGCGAGAAGTATGGCGAAAAAGTCCGCACTGTAACCATCGATGAAGAAAACCCCATTTCATACGAGTTGTGCGGCGGTACGCACGTTGAAAATACTGGAGATATTGGTACCTTCTTGATTCTCAGTGAGGGCAGCGCGGCAGCCGGGATTCGACGCATTGAAGGAGTAACCGGGCGGGGCGCATATGAGATGATACAGGCGCGCAATAAGATACTGCGCCGGGCGGCGCGTTTGACCAATTCGTCTATGGAAGAAGTGGTTGCGAAAATCAATTCTCTACAGGATGAAATCGAGTCTTTACAGGTTGAGTTGGGGCGCGTACGCCAAGAATGGGTCAAAGCGGATTTTGAAGGCAAACTGGACAACATTCTCTACATTGCTGGCATACCAGTGCTCTCTGTATTGTTGAAGGGAGCGGACATTGAGACGATGCGGCAAATGGCTGACATCTTTCGTCATAAGCACCCTTCTGGAATCGTGGCCATCGGGTCGATCATTAACGAAAAACCAATGATCATATGCTCGGTCACTGAAGACCTGGTAAAGCGCGGGCTCAATGCTGGCGAACTCGCCAGGCAGGCAGCGGCTATTGTGGGCGGCAGTGGCGGAGGGCGTCCGGTAATGGCGCAGGCAGGCGGAAAAGATCCCGCCAGGCTGCCGGAAGCGCTTTCCAGTGTGATTGAAACGCTCAAACGAAAACTGACTTAAACCAAAAGAACTCCCTGTAAGGGAGTTCTTTTTTTGGCTTATTCTCACTTATTCTTGTTCTGGTAACCAGCAGCATAGAACGAGTTCTTTGGCGGCTTTTACCTCGTCAAGGCGGCCAATTGGTGTATTGTGCGGAGCCTCCTTCAGGAGAGCCGGTGTTGAATGGGCCTCATCCGCGATTTTTAGCATGGCAGTGGCGAAGGCATCCAGTTCTTGTTTGCTTTCAGTTTCGGTTGGTTCGATCATCAAGGCTTCACGGACGATGAGAGGGAAATAATTTGTGGGAGGGTGGAAGTTATAGTCCATCAGACGCTTGGCGATATCCAACGCTTGAACGTCAGGAGCGTCTGCCCAAACACCTTCGAGCACAAATTCATGCATATATGTCCGGTCATAGGGCAGTGTGTACCTGTGGCGCAGGAGTGAAAGCAGGTAGTTTGAGTTTAAAACCGCGTGTTCAGCGATCTTCCGCAACCCATCTGGTCCGTGCATGCGTATATAGGTGTACGCCCGTACCAGCACACCAAACTGACCATGAAAGGCTTTTACACGCCCGATTGTTTTGGGGGGAGTGATGAAGCCGTATAGAGGAGGGACATCTTCCGTGGCTTCTTCGACAATACCGATGATAGGCGCGGGGAGAAAATCAGCCAGTTTTTGCGTAACGGCCACCGGGCCAGAGCCCGGACCGCCGCCCCCATGCGGAGTGGAAAAGGTTTTATGCAGGTTGAAATGCATCACGTCAAAGCCCAGGTCTCCCGGGCGGGCAATCCCTAAAAGAGCGTTCAGGTTAGCGCCGTCTCCATAAACCAGGCCGCCCACCTGGTGCACGATCTCGATCACCTCAAGCACATTTTCGTCAAATAACCCCAATGTGTTTGGGTTGGTCAACATCAGCCCCGCGATGGTTTCATCACAGATGTCTCTCAGGCTGGCGAGATCGACATTGCCGCGAGCGTCGGAGGGCACACCGACCACTTCGTAACCCGTCATCGAGGAGGTGGCTGGGTTTGTGCCGTGGGCGGAATCAGGAACAAGGATGCGGGTGCGTTTTTCATCAGCCCGGGATTGGTGATAGGCTTTGATAATCTTAACCCCCACAAATTCGCCTTGCGCACCAGCTGATGGCTGCAGAGTGACGGCAGCGAAACCGCTAATTTCTTTTAAGAATTCCTGCAGGCCGTACATCAACGCCAGGTTGCCTTGAACTGTCTCGATCGGTTGCAACGGGTGCGTCGCGCTAAAACCAGGGATGCGTGCCGCGGCCTCATTCACCTTTGGGTTGTATTTCATGGTGCAAGACCCGAGAGGATAGAACCCTTTATCAATACTGTAATTCAAGGTCGAGAGGTGAGTGAAATGACGCACCACATCCACTTCGGATACTTCAGGAAAGGGCAGGTCAGACCGTTTCAGCCTGTCAGGCAGGTCAACACGAGGTACGTCCGATTCTGGAAAGCGAAAACCCACCCTGCCGTTGGAAGAAATTTCGTAGATCGTGGGCTCAACCATGGGTGACCTCCTGTAATGCGGCTGCAAAGGCATCGATATCCTCTTTTGAGTTCATTTCGGTTACCGCCACAAGCATTTGGTTGGTCAATTCAGGATGCGTTTGGCCGAGGTCATAGCCACCGATAAAACCCATGTCCAATAAATCACGGTTGATCTCATCGATGCCAGACGGGCATTTAACCACAAACTCATGGAAAAATGGTTCCTTTGACACAAGTTGAAACCCGGGGATTTTTGCGATTTCAGACGCGGCGTAGTGGGCTTTTTGGTAACACAGGTCGGCTACCTGTCGCATTCCATGTTTACCGACCAGGCTCATGTAAATAGTTGCCGCGAGGGCCATTAAGCCCTGGTTGGAACAAATATTAGAGGTTGCTTTCTCTCGCCTGATATGCTGCTCTCTTGCAGTTAAGGTGAGAACATAACCACGCCTTCCCTGGGCATCAGTCGTCTCACCGACCAGGCGACCTGAAAGTTTTCGAACATACTCTTTGCGCGTGGCGAAGAAACCCAGGTATGGACCGCCAAAAGATAGAGGTATGCCTAAAGGTTGACCTTCTCCGACGACAATATCAGCTCCCAGCTCGCCGGGTGTTTTGAGCAAACCCAGCGCAATTGGGTTGACCACAAATGCCACCAGCGCGCCAGATTGGTGAGCGGCATACACCAAGGAGGAAAAGTCCTGAATCCGCCCTAAAAAGTCGGGGTATTGAACGACCACTAAAGCTGTTTGGTCATCGATGAGCGCACCCAGATCGGAAGGTTGGTCGGAAAGGCCACCATGCAGTTTGCCAGAATGGATATCGACGTCTTCGAATCCGCAAAGATACGAACAGAGTACTTCCTGATATTGCGGGTTGACCGCTGGTGACAGGATGATTTTTTTGCGCTTACCTCGAAAATGGTGATAAGCCATCACTCCAGCTTCGGCGGTAGCGGTTGCGCCATCATAATGCGAGGCATTACACACATCCATACCCGTGAGGTTGGCGATAAGCGTTTGAAACTCGAAGATCGCCTGCAAGGTTCCCTGTGAGATCTCAGGCTGGTAGGGTGTATACGCAGTATAAAACTCGCCGCGTCGGAGTAACGCATCAACCGCCGCTGGTACATAGTGGTGATATGCGCCTGCTCCGAGAAAACACACCATCTCACCTACTGGTTCATTGGCTGCGGCGTAGTCATTTAATTCCGCAAAGACCTCCATTTCGGTTACACCAGGAGGAAGGTTGATTTTTGGGTAACGGAATTTTTCTGGGACATCAGTGAACAGGTCTTTGACGTCCTTCACACCGATGCCTTTAAGCATCTCTTTCTTTTCAACCTCGGTATGAGGGATGAACATTAATGACCTCTTGTCTCGCAGAAAGCCGCATAGGCTTCTGCGTCCATAAGAACCTCAGCCTCCTGTGGATTTGCAAGTTCCACTTTGATCATCCAGGCGGCGCCATAAGGATCTGAATTGATCAGTTCGGGTGTATCAGCCAGGGCTTCATTGATTTCGATAACTTTTCCGCTTACGGATGATTTGACATCCGCAGCTGCTTTCACAGATTCAATGGTTGCGATGATGGCATTTTTCTCCAGGGTATCACCCACCGCAACTGTGGTTTCAAAAAACACCACGTCTGAGAGCTGGTCCTGAGCGTAATCAGAAACTCCCAGAGTAGCAACATCCCCTTCGATGAGTACCCATTCATCTGAACTCGCGTACTTAAGGTTTTTCGGTGTGTTCATCTTACCTCCTGATATGAAAGTAGTTGGTATTACGCAGGTCGATTGATGAGGAAATAACCCCATTTCACTGCGAATTTTAGGCCGCAGTCAATCTCATTCTATAAAGCAGTTGGAAAAAAGTCAAGAATCTGTACTCGTTCAATACATATGAGATTTTTCCGAGGTTACCTCTGGGTGATATTTATTAATAT
>MTKZ01004310.1_pt1 | contig 16577 bp, 8 predicted proteins | sample 1042781 | NCBI WGS metagenome assembly MTKZ01 (sample SAMN06212207, study PRJNA360539) | anaerobic digester metagenome | biome: Wastewater treatment plant; material: sludge; isolation source: anaerobic digester fed with sludge from wastewater treatment plant | place: Denmark: WWTP Viborg ... | reverse complement strand
GATCCCCGGATCGGCAAGCGACGTGACCCGGACGCGGCAGGCGGCTGATGCCGGCGCCGTGGACGTCCAGTTTTCGGCGCCGTCGTTGGGCGTATCGGCGAAGAGCGTCGTCCACGTCGCGCCACCGTCCCTGCTCAGTTCGATCATAACGTTGCCAGCCGGGACATTGCAGGAATCCCACGTAATTGGCACGGAGGCCCCGATAGTGAACTCCTCGCCGCCGTCCGGCGAAAGGACTGTGATGGCGCTGTCCGCTATTGTTACCGGTCCGGAGCTTTCACCGCTGATGAGCGTACTTGAAAACGACCTGACCACCACCGTGTACTCGGGGTCGGTCATAAGCTGAACAGTCCACTCGTAGCTACCCGTGTTCTCGATGTTCGAAGCGATGGTCGTGCTCGAGCCGCCCGGCGCGCGCAAAGTGATGTTGACGTTGCCCTCCACATTGCTGGATGTCCAGAGAATCTCCCGTGTGGAACCGACACACCATGTTTCACCCCCCACAGGAGAGGTGACGGTGATTGTGCGCCTGCCCACAGTGAAGTCGGCGTCAGACATGCCGGAGAGTTCCGGATACTCCAGAGAGATCACACGGATGCGGCAGGTGGAGGAGTTCACGTCGCCGACATTCCAGGCATAGTAGCAGTTCTGGATGTTGTAGTTGCTGACCAGGGTCTGCCATGTGGCTCCGGAATCCGTGCTGAGCTGCACCTCGCACAGTCCCGTAACCTCACTCATGCTCCAGTAGATGCCGTACCTGTCTCCGTAGAAGACGGTCTCGCCGCCATTGGGGTTGAGGATATCCACCCACATGCCAGTGATCCGGACGAGGTTGTCGTTGGTGTCGCTGAGTGAGGGGTAGTCGACGCACGTCACCCTGAAATAAACGGAGCTCGCCGGCGGCCCGGTGACCGGGAAGCTCTCCTGCCCCCCTGTCGGGCCGGTCGCCGCAGTCTCTGTGAGAGTGGTCCACGTGGCTCGGTTGTCCCGGCTGATCTCAATCTTGACCGGGCCTTCCAGTAGCTGGCCCGACCACGCGACCGTCACGGTGCTTCCGATCACGAGTTGCTGGTAGGGATACGGCGAGGTCAGCGTGATGGAGCGCTCCGCGATGGTGAAGGCGGCGTCGCTGGTGTCGCTGGCTTCCGCATAGTCCACCGACCGCACACGCACGCGGCACTGTGTGGCCGCGGTCCCGGCCACGGCCCAGTCGTGGCTGCCGTCGTTGGGCGTGCTGGAGACAAGGTTCGCCCACGAGGAACCGTTGTTCCGTGAGATATCAATGGCAACCGGCGTGGTGAAGTTCTGCGATGACCAGGTAATGGTCTCCTGGTCCCCGACTGCCCACACCTCGCCGCCATTCGGGCTGGTCACCTGCACGGTGGGACCGGCGATTGTGAAGTCCGCGTCTGACGTGTCGAAACACGTAGGCACATCCACCGAACTGATGCGAACCCGGCAGTGCTCCGACGAGGGCAGGGCGGCGGTCCATGTGTACGAACCGTCATCTGGCGTGGACTCAGCGATCGTCTCCCATGTTGAGCCAGAGTTGCGGCTCAGTTCGATCTTAACATTGCCGGTGACGCCGTAAGAACTCCACGTAATGCTCTGGGCGCTGTTGAACGGCCAACTTTCGCCGCCAGCAGGCGATGTGACCGTGATGTCGCGGCTGATAATCGAGAAGTTGGCGTCGCTGTTGTCCGCGTAGTTGCCGCCGTTGCTCTCGATGCGGATCTTGCCGTACTGCGTGGCCTTGCCGGACACGGTCCAGTTGTACACCCCCATGTTTGCCGCGTTATCCACGATGGTGGACCAGGAGAACCCGCCGTCACGGCTGATCTGGATGTTGACCGTGCTTCCCTGCGTCCCGAAGTTCTCCCAGGTGATGGGGTACACTTCGCCGAGCCCCAGAACCTCGCCGCCGTTCGGCGTCACAACATAGATGCTCTTGCGCGCGGCGGCAATCCGGTACGTGGTGGGCTTCTCCCAGCCCGTTGAGCTGCGTTTGTACACAACCAGCCCGTACACCCCCTGCTCGGGGATGTTCACGGTGAAGTAGCGGTCGCCGGCGTTGATGCTGTCGTGACTGGCGCCCGGCATGTGACCGTCCTTGCTGAACGTGTTCCCGGCCTTGTTGTACAGGGCAAAACCGAGCGGACAGTCGCCCTCCATCTGGTCCAGATTGAACCCGTATTCGCCGGCCTGAAGATAGACGTCATAGACGTCCAGCACGTTGTGGGCAAGCTTCGAGTACGGCCCGTTCCAGGTGGTTCCCGGCCGGGTGTACATTGGCACAGCACGCTTGTGCTCGATGCGATAGTCCGCCGCGCCAGCGTTCGTGTTGATGACTCCGGCGTAGTATGTGCCGTACGGCGCTTTGCGCCCGTTGATCACCACAAAGTCGCAGAGCGTGCCGGCCGCCTGAGAATGCTGAATCCAGTTGGGCCCGAACCCCGTGGTGGAGTTCTGATAGTCCCCCACGCCCCAGAGTTTCAGGTCGTACAGCCCTGCCGTGGACGAACTGATCAGCCCCACCACGCTCCAGTAGGCGTTGTCCGAACCGAACGAAAAGCCGTCGCAGTTGTCGTACCGCGGCGACGGGGCGTCTCCCCAGGCATCCCTAACCGGCGGGGCCTCTCGCGGGAGGGACGTGTTCGCCGCCACGAACCTCGGACTCCAGACGTACTGCCGGTGCACGACGTTGTCAAAGGGAGTCACAGTTGTGGTCTCGTCTGTTTCGGGAACGGTGTTGTCGGCGTCAATCAGGACGCTGAGAGTGTGCCGCCCCCCACGCACCGCGAAGGGGCCGTAGTTGTTGATGCTGAGGACACTGCCCCCAGCGAGGCCGCTCCCATAGGATCTGGTGACCTCCTCTCCGTCAGCCAGAGTGGCGATGCTGAACGCCGGCGCCGCTACCGACCCGGTGTTCTTCACAGAGTAGTTGGCGTACGTGCTCATACTCTCGCCCGGCAGGGTGGAGGTAACCGTACAGCTTGTGGGCGTTGCGCCTGTCGTGTTGCGCGCAACAAGGGACGACGTCCAGCCGGACGGGGTGATATCGGTCAGGTTCGGAAGCGAGGCAAGGGCATACTTCGTGCAGGTCCCGAACCAGTTCTCGTTCCACTTGATGCGGAACCAGCCGCCGTCACCGGCGCCCCACGTGAACGGCTGGAAGTCCTTCGTCTCGCCCCAGTTGGTGCCCCAGCTGTTCTTGGCGATCCAGCACTGCTGGGAATCATCCCAGCCCACGATGGCGACCGCGTGTCCGCCCTCCAGCACGCCCGATGTGTACGTGTAAACCCCGCCGGAGTAGGACATGAAGTCGGTGTAGACATCAAAGCCCGTGCTCACCGGGCCGTAGGTCATAATCGCCCGCTTTGTCTGCTCGATGGTGGCGAAGTCCGTGCCGGCCACTTTCGCATACCCGGCGATATGCATAAGCTGAGACTGCCAGTCCGTACATCTGTCGGAGCAGGGCTGATCGTCGTTGGCCGTATAGGGGAAGCAGGTATCGGGAGGAGCCCCCTCGTTGATAAGCATGTTGTAGATGGGCCATACAGAGCCGCCCCCGCACGCAGTACCGCCGCCGATGAGACACGACATGATGAACTGCTCGGAGAAATCGGGGCTGGCCTGCCAGCCGCCAGGGCCGGCCTGAACCTTCATCGCGCCTTCCGATGCGGCGCACGCGGCAAAGATGTAGCAGGACCCGCAGCCGCCCTGGTCCTGGATGCGGGTGGTCCAGTCGTGGCCGTCCTTGTTGCGCCAGTCGAAGAAAGCAGGAAGGGGATCATCCGCCAACTCCACGGCGGACGTAGTGATCCCGCCCGAATCCGGCGAGAACTGCTCGCCCTTCGCGTCCAGCCCGCAGAGGTTCCCGGCGGGCAGCATCATCGGCTCCGTGGGCGCGGCAATCCACTTTGCGCCCTTCGCCTTGATTGCGGCGTTGATGCTGTCAACGGCCGCCCTGGCATCCGAATCCGCATCCGCCGCGGCGGAGAAACTGGCAAGAGCCAGCAAGAAGAAAGCAACCAGAAAAGAAACCGCGAATTCGCGGCGCAAGCGTACGCTTGATTGAACCACGGAACACCTCACTTTCCGAGATCGTGAGTCCTGTGCCTGTCCAGGCACCGTGCCCCTCCGGACTGCCCGGCAACCCGGGGAAGCACAACCCAAACCCTTGCCCGTCCGCGGATTGCGCGGCGCGGGACACCCTTTCCGCAAGCGGCGAAGGCGGCCATGGTTTCACAACCCTCGCCTGTCTCGCTGCGCCTGCCAGCAGACGGCCCGCGTCCAGTATAACATACCAGCGGCCCCGGGCGAACAAGAAATTTTCACAAATCCCGCGAGCCTGCGAAGCTGGCGGCTGGCGTGGTATACTTACTAATCCGGCAACTCAAGGTCTGTACGTGAGAACCGCACCAACAATCATTGCGCTTGGAACTTTGCTTATGACCCTTCCGTCTGCCGGCGGGCAGCAGCCGCACCGGTATGGAGTCGTGGTGTACGGCGGCACTCCCGCCGCGGTCGTCACCGCCTGCGCCGCCGCCTGCCAGGGGCAGCGCACCGCCCTCGTCGCGCCGGGCAAGCGGATCGGCGGGGTGGTGTCGGGCGGGCTCACGCGCACAGACTTCGGGCGGCAGGAGACGATCGGCGGCATGTCGCGCGAGTTCTTCGAACGCGCCGGGAAGCGCTATCACGAAGACATAGCCTGGTACTTCGAGCCGCACGTCGCGGAAGAGGTCTTCTGGGAGATGGCGCGCGACGCGGGGGTGGACGTCTATCAGTATCACCTGCTGAAAGAAGCCGGCGGCGTGCGGAAGGTGTGGCGCAGCATTCACAGCATAACCACCGAGAACGGGGCAGTGTTCGAGGCGAAGGTCTTCGTGGACTGCTCGTACGAAGGGGATCTGATGGCGCAGGCGGGCGTAAGCTACACCTGGGGCCGTGAGGGAACCGACAAGTACGGCGAGACCCTGGCGGGGGTGCGCCCGAAAGACCGCAACCACCAGTTCGATTTCCCCGTTAGCGCCCGCGACTCAATCGGAAAGCTCATGCCGGAGATCGGCTCCCAGCCGCGAGGCGAGATCGGCGCGGCCGACCGCAAGGTGCAGGCGTACAACTTCCGGATGTGCCTCTCCGATGACCCGGCGAACCGCGTCCCGTTTCCGAAGCCAGACGGTTATGAAGCGGCGCGCTACAAGCTGCTGGCGCACTGGCTGGCCGAGTTCGCGAAGGTGAACGGCCGCTCGCCGCGACTCAACGAGATTCTGCTGCCGGGCAAGATGCCGAACAACAAGTGGGACTTCAACAACCGCGGCCCGTTCTCCACCGACTACATCGGCGCAAGCTGGGAGTATCCGAACGCCTCGTATGCCCGCCGGGCCGATATATGGCGGGAGCACGGCGACTACACGAAGGGGCTGTTTTACTTCCTCGCCAACGACCCGTCCGTGCAGCCGGACCTGCAGGCCGAAATGAACAGGTTCGGCCTGGCCGCGGACGAGTTCGCCGACAACAACCATTTTCCGACGCAGCTCTACATTCGCGAGGCGAGGCGCATGGTGGGTGACTTCGTGATGTCCCAGCGGGACATCCAGACCGATCTCACCAAGCCCGACAGCATCGGCATGGGGTCGTACAACAGCGATTCACACAACGTCCAGCGCTTTGTTCAGAACGACGGCACGGTGCAGAACGAGGGCAACATGGAAGTGCCGGTGAAGCCGTACGAGATTCCCTATCGCGTGCTTCTTCCGCGCCAGCAGGAGGCGGAGAACCTGCTTGTGCCGGTCTGCTTCTCGGCAAGCCATGTGGCGTACTCGACACTGCGCATGGAGCCGGTCTATATGATCATCGGGCAGGCCGCGGGCGTCGCCGCCGATCTCGCCATCCGCGGCGGGCAGCCGGTGCAGCGCATAGACACGGGCAGGCTCAGGCGCATTCTGCAGAATCAGGGCGCCGTGCTTGAATATCCGCGCTAGTACGTCGTTGCGTAATCTCGCAACATAAGGCCGCGAGCTCGTTGCGACGCCCACAAGGGGCTATACTACGCGTCTCATGCTGCCGCGGACTTATGCAAGCTGGTACTAGGCCAGCCTGGGCAGCATCTCGCGTGTCACTTCGTTGACGAGCGGCTCGCCCGCCAGAAATCGGCGTACCTCCTCGGTGACAGCTTCTCCGAGCTGCTTCAGCCCACTTCCGACCATTCCGGCAAGGTGAGGAGTCAGCAGCACGTTCGGCAGGGTGCGCAGGGGACTGTCCGGCGCGGGCGGCTCCGGGTCGGTCACGTCGATGCAGGCGAACACTCTGCGCGTCCGCAAGACCTCGATGAGTGCCTGCTCGTCCACCAGCGCTCCACGGGCGGTGTTGATGAACACGCTGCCGTCGCGCAGAAGCGCCAGGTTCGCCGCGTTGAACATGTGACGTGTTTCGGGCAGGCTGGGCGCGTGAACGCTCACGATGTCCGAGTCGCGGATCAGACTGTCGAGGCTCTCTCGCTTGTCCGCACCCAGACGCCCGGCTTCTTCCGAAGCGACGAAGGGATCGTAAAGGAGGATGCGCGCACCCACCCCGTCAAGGATTCGCATCACATGCCGCCCAACATGGCTTGCTCCCACGATGCCGATGACCGAGCCGTAGAGCTCGCCTCCGGGCCATCCGGGAAGCTGTCCCCACTTCCCTTCACGCAGATGCTCGCGCAGCAGGAAGACGTTCTTGCGCGCCAGCACCATCATCGCTACCGTTGTCCACGCGACGTCCCCGGCGGCCACGTTAGCGCCGCTTGTCACTCTTATGCCTCTGTCCCACAACGCGTCGCTGACAAACGGCTTGACGGTGCCGGCGGAGTGCGCCATCAGGGCAAGTGAGTTCGCGCGGCTGAGTGTCTGCGCGTTCAGAGCGGGAGTGCCCCAGCCGGTGATGCAGACGCGGGCGCCGGCAAGCGCATCACGCGCGGCTTCGGCTGTGAGATCGTCGCCCCGGCCGGCCATTACGACTTCGCCCAGACCGTTCACGCGCTCCCAGCACTCGCTGGAGAAGATGCGGTCGCGGAGGGTTTCTGTGAGGAGAACAGCGATGCGTGCGGGCAACTGGCGAATCCTTTCTTGTACAGACTGTACGGCGCGGGCCCGGTTGCTGGCTGAGCCGCGCTTCCTGCTTCTTCAGCCGCGGCGGTTTCCCTCCCGGCGCCCGAGCGCCACGCGCCCTCAGTGCCGGCGTTCGGCAAGCACCGCGTCCAGCGGGTCCGGGCCGCTGCCGGGCTTCGAGAGCTGCTCTTCGACCCAGCCGTCCAGCAGTGCCTTACAATCGTTAACGATGGCGCCGTTGTCGCGGGCGATGTTCGCGGTCTGGTACGGGTCGGTTCGCATGTCGAAGAGCTCGGTTTCTTCGCGCGCAAAGCTCAGCGGGTCGTAGGTTCTGATGAAGAGGTGATCGCGCGTCCGCACAGCGCGCTGGACGGTGTAGAGCGCGTGCTGCCAGACGAGGTGCGTGCGCTCCATGCCCGGCCGCCCCATAAGCCGGGGCGCGAACGACTGCCCGTCCCACTCCTCCGGAGCTTCGGCCCCCATCAGTTCGCAGAGCGCGGGCGGGAGATCTACGTTATAGAGAAGCGAATCGCACGCGCCCCCGGACGGCGCGCCGGGCCAGCGGATGATGAGCGGGATGTGATGGATGCATTCGTCGGCGCACACGTGGTCGGAGTAGATTCCGTGCTCTCCGAAGGCGTCGCCGTGGTCGCCGGTCACGATGACGGCCGTATCTTCGAGGCCGCCCTGATCCGCCAGCTCGTTCAGTACGACGCCGGCGTGGTGGTCGACGTAAGCGACCGCGGCGTCATAGCCTGTGATCATGTGCTCGAAGTCAGCGCGGGAGTTGATGGCGCCTGGCATGAGAGGCAGGGGGCTTTCGTCGTTAGCGAACTGAGCGTGCGCGGTGAATGGTCCCTTGAGACTCTGGTGTGCGGCGATGGCGGCTTCATCGGGCCACTGCTGCGGCACGGGATAGTCCCTGAAGCGCTCCGACCAGCTCGCATCCATCCGGTAGCAGCGGTGCGCATCCCAGTAATTGATGTGCAACAGATAGTTGTCGCGGCCTCTGTTCTGTCTGATCCAGCGCAGCAGCGGCGCGTCCACCTCGTCGGCCGTCTCCTGCCCGCCCTTCAGGTTGGGGGTGTGGAACTCGGTCCAGCCGCTCATAAACCACGGGGAGTTGTGCCGGTCGGCGAAGTTGGAGAAGCTGATCGTGTCCCATCCGGCCGCTCGCAGCGTGCGCATCAGCAGGTCGTTTTCGGGCTCCGGGCCGCCGTAGCTGCGCGTCCTGATGCGGAACTGCGCCCCCGCGCCCACGTTCGAAATGACGCCGTTGCGGATGCCGAACCGCCCGGAGGTCCATTCTGTTCGCGACGGCAGGCAGGGCGAGCTGGCGCAGTAGTAGCTGTCGAAGCGCATGCCCTCCCGCGCGACGGCATCTATGTTCGGCGACGTCGGGCGGGCATACCCGTAGCAGCCCAGGTGATCCGGCCGCAGGCAGTCAATGTCGAAGAGGACGATTCTCAAGGGTTAGCCCTCCATCCAGCAAAACTCACTTCATCCGATCCTTCCCCTCCGTCAGCCACTCCAGCGAGAAGCGCGCGAACGTGATGGTCTGATACGAATCCTTCTCTCCGCACTCGTAGAGCAGGCCGATCTCACTGTCCGGAAGCACCGTCAGGCACGAGTAGGCCGCGTCGCGCGGGTCGAGCAGCTTCGCGACAGGCCAGGTCTTCCCCTCGTCGTAGCTCATCCGCACGGTCATCATGTTTCGGCGCAGGCTGGCGGGGTTGGAGAAGAGCAGGCGGCTCCTGCCGCCGTCCTTCGATGTCGTGTAGCGCAGGAAGCTCGCCTGGCAGACGGGCTCGACGAGCGTCTTGTCGCCGCGCATCTCAGAGAACGTCAACCCCTGGTCTTTGCTCGTTGCGATCTGACGGCAGAGCTGTTCGGCCGAGCTTCGCATGTTGAGCATCAGCGAGCCGTCTTCCAGTTCGACCGCCTGGCACTCATTTGTCCCCGGAAAAACGTCGCCGCCGATCTTCCACGTCGCGCCCCTGTCGTCGCTGTAGATGATATGCGAGCCGTAGTCTCGCGTCCCGAGCTGTGCGTAGTCGCAAGGGACGACAAGCCGCCCGCTCTTGAGCTGGATGCCCACCCCCGGCCCCGTCGCATACCAGGCCCAGTCCTTCTTTTTCGTGGACGCCGTGATCTCGACCGGCCTTGACCAGGTCGCGCCGTCGTCGGTGCTCTTGCAAATCCAGACCGTGCGCGTGCCCCGGGCCGTCCCCATCTTGATTTCGCCCTCGTTGTCCTCGCCGAGGTTCTTCGTAAGGGGCAGCCAGATTGTGCCCGACTCGCGTTCGACCACCGGGCAGGGGTTCCCGAACGTGTTGGGGCCGTCGGCCGCCACAATCTGAACCGGCCCCCATGTCTTGCCGCCGTCGAAGCTTCGGCGCAGAATCGTGTTGATCTCCCCGGTATCCGAGCGGCTGTCCTTCCGACCCTCGCAGAACGCAAGCAGCGTGCCCTTCCGCGACACGATAAGCGCCGGGATGCGGTAGGTGTGGTATCCGCCTTCGCCCGCGCGGAAGACGACGGTGCCCTCGGGGTCCTGCCAGGTCTTGCGGACGGTATCGCCGGCGGCGAGGCAGGCGCTGGCTCCCAGCATCAGCACGGTCAGGGACAGAATCATGGCGTGTGACATCACTTACGGGCGCTCCTTTTCGTCAATCGTGTAGATGGTGAGGCCGCCGAGGTCCTTCTTCCCGGCGGGAATCAGCAGGCTGGCGATGTATCCGATCAGCACGCAGGCGGCGATCCCCACGGCGGCATACAGGAAGAAGTGCACGCCGGTGCGGCTCTGAACCAGATAGAGCACAATCGCGCCGCAGAGCGCTCCGATGAGTGTTCCCGGCCCGTTGGCGCGCCGGGTGAAGATGCCCAGAATGAACATCCCGGCCAGCGCTCCGCCGGTGAGACCGAGAATCGTGATGAATGTGTCCCAGAGCGACTTGATGTTCGAACTCGCCATCCACAGCGCCGTCGCCACCCCGGCGGCGCCCAGCAGCACGGTGAGCCAGCGCGCGAGGTTGAGGCATCTCCGGTCGGGGGCGTCGGGATTGAATCTGCGGTAGAAGTCGGTGACAAGCGCGGTCGAGACGCTGTTCATGCTGCTGTCGAGGGTGGACATCGCGGCGGCGAAAAGCCCCGCAACCACCAGACCCGTAATGCCCGCCGGAAGCTGCTGCGCTATGAACAGCGGGAAGATGGCGTCGGTCTGCAGCGACGGGTTCAGCAGGGCGGGGTGCTGCCTGTAGAAGAGCCAGAGCGCCGTCCCCACAGAGAAGAAGATCAGCGCCGCCGGAATCGAGAGCGCGGCGTTGGTCCAGATCGCCTTGCGCGCTTCTTTCTCGTCACGCGTCGTGAGATAGCGCTGGATGACCGCCTGGTCGGACGTGTAGGGCACGAGGTTGCTGAGGATATTGCCGATGACGACCACCCACACCGCGGGCATCGTGATGTCCCAGGTCCAGTTGAACGTGTGGAACTTGCCCGCGGCCTGCGCGTCGGCGAAGGCCTTCCCGATACCCCCCTCGAGCCCCGCCGCCACGAACGCGAGGCTGACCAGCGCGCCGCCGAGCAGAACGATAACCTGAACGACATCGGTCCAGATCACTGCTTCGATGCCGCCCAGCACGGTGTAGAGCGTCGCAAGAACGCCCATCAGAAGGATGCAGGTCTGGATGCTGATGCCCGTAACGGCAGACAGCGCGATCGCCGGCAGGAACAGGACGACCCCCATCCGCCCGATCTGAAAGAGGATGAAGGACGCGCTGCCCAGCAGCCGGACGGCGAGGTTGAAGCGCTTCTCGAGGTATTCGTATGCCGTGGTGACGTTGAGGCGGCGGAAGAAAGGCAGGTAGTAGAACACCACCAGCGGCGCCACGAGCACGATGCACACATTCCCGAGGATGTACACCCAGTCTGTCGCATAGACCTTGGCCGGGATGGCCATGAACGTGATGGCGCTGAGCTGCGTGCCGAAGATGCTCAGGCCAGCCGCCCACCACGGCACGCGCCGCCCGCCCAGGAAGAAGTCTTCGGTGGTGTTCTCGCGCTTCGAAAAGATGAACCCGATGAGCACCATCCCGGCCAGGTACGCCCCCAGCACCCAGTAGTCGAGCGGGAAGAAGTGCCCCTTCTGCTTCAGGCTTGTCGCGGCGAGCACCCGGTCGGCGCGGTGGCCGGGCCGGTCTTCGCCGCCGGGGATGACGAGCGCGCCCTCCCACTCAACAACGTTCGCCGTCACGGGAGGCCACTCGGGCAACGTGGCGAGACGGCTCCAGGTGTCGGTGATTGTGTGGTAAGCAAGAACCGCGCGGCTGAAGCCGGGGTGGTTCTCCTTCAACTCCTGAATGCGCAGCGACAGCGATCCGTCGTCTCCTCCGAACACGAGCACATGCGAGGGGCCGTACGCCGCGCAGGGGGCCGCGTTGGAGGCAACGGGAAGATCGGCAACGCGCTTCCAGCCCTTGCCCGGCCGGTAGCAGAGCGTCTCCTTCAGGTACGTTCTGACGGGTTTGCCGTCAGGGCCCGCGCTAAGCGAGCAGCCGCCGATGACATAGATAGCGCCGTCCTGCGCCGCCACCGCCGAGAGCATGCGCCCCGTCCCGGGCATGTCTTCGAGCTGCGCCCATCCGCCGCCCGGCGCGTCGGGGTCGAGCACCCACAGGCTCCGCTCGCAGGTGGTGGAGTCCGGGTCGGTTGTGCCGCCCGCGAGATAGACCTTGCCGTCCAGCAGAGCCGCGCCGCAGTAAGCGCGCCGCTCGGGCAGCGGGGGCAGGCTCTTCCTCGCAATCCTGCCGTGCTTCCAGACGAGCAGAAAGACATCGCTGTAGTGCTTCGCGGCGTCCGCGCCGCCAGCGCAGATAAGCCCCTTCGGGGCACTGACCGCCCCGCCGTACGCCAGCGCGTGCGGCAGGGCCCCGGCGCTCTTCCACTGCCCGCCGCGATCCGTCAGCGTGTAGATGTCACCGTACCAGGCCTTGGTTCCTCCCGCGAAGAGCGAGACCGGCCAGTTGGTGCCTCCCGCAACGATGAGCGCGCCGCCGCTCGTGCCCGCAAACTGCCCCGAAATGGGCCGCGGGAGATCGGGCAGCGAACCCCAGTCGAAATAGCGGGGAGCATCTTCGGCCCGAAGAGGACCGGCAGCAAGCAGAACGAGAGCGAAGACAAGCTTGAGTGGCGTTGAGCGGCGCCTGACCATCGGCGATTCCTTTGCTGGTGCTTAGTTCGTCGCCGCCAGTATAAGGGCCGTACGCCGGACGGTCAACACCGGGGCGGGCACGCGAGGGGTGACGGACGGCCGACTGGGGTGCGGGGTACAAGAAAATGGCTGCCGAACTAGGGCTCGAACCTAGGACCTCCTGATCCAGAGTCAGGCGCTCTCCCAACTGAGCTATTCGGCAACGCACCATAAGTTTATACGCCCCGGGCGGGTTGTGTCAACAGGCGTCAAAAACAACGTCATTCCGAACTCCGTGTGAGGAATCTCTTGTCGCGCAACCTGCCAGCGGCCACGGACACCGGCGGGAGGCGAACGGCGAGATTCCTCGTCGCGGACTCCTCGGAATGACTGCCAGCGGATACGACGGCCCCCACGTCATTCCGGGCTTGACCCGGAATCCAGACGGGGCCGCGTTGCGATACCGGATGGGTGCTGAACCAGGTTCAGCATGACGTGCCGCCACAGCCGTGCGCCTCAGACGCTGCGGGCGAGGGCAAGCATGCGCACGTGCGCGGCGCCGGAGTGCTTCAGCAGCGCCGACACCGCCTGCGCCGTTGCGCCGGTCGTGACGACGTCGTCTATCAGCAGCACCCGCTTGCCCGCCACCAGTTCCGCGCCCCGCCTCAGTCCATACAGGCGTTTCGCGTTCAGCAGGCGCTCCTCGCGGCTCAAGCCCATCTGGCTCGGCCCCGCCAGCCGCTTCACCGGGTCAACCGGCGGACGCTCAAGATGCGCCGCCACCCGCGCGGCAAGCTCCCGCGCATGGTAGAACCCGATCTCCCAGCAGCGCAGCAGCCGTCCCGGCACCGCCGCGACCACGTCCACCTCGCGCCACGACACCGGCGCCGCGTCGAGCCAGTCCGTCAGCATCATGCCCAGCTCGCCCGCCAGGCAGCGCATGCCGTCGTACTTGAAGCGGTGAATCGCCTCGCGCCACACCCCCTCATACACCGCAATCTGGCGCATCGCGTCGCAGGGGTGGCTCTTGTCCCAGGGGGCTTCTCCGCAGTCCGGACACGAAGCGCGCACCCCCGGCAGCCCGCACCGGACGCAGCAGGGCGGCTCGATGATGCCGAGCATGTCGCGGCAACTCTGGCAGAAGAACAGCTCTCCGGCGCGCCCGCACACGCAGCACTCGGGCGGCCAGAGCAGGTCGGCCGCGCCCGCAACGCACACACGAACTTCCTGCAGCGCGCGACCTCCGGCGCCGATCTGTCCGGGAAGCGCCAGGCCCACCCTACGCCCAGTACTTCCGGTCGAGGCTCCGGTAATTGATGGCCTCCGCCACATGCGCCGTCGTGATCTCCTCCGAGCCCGCAAGGTCGGCGATCGTGCGGGACACCTTCAGGATGCGGTCGTACGCCCGGGCCGACAGGTTGAGCTGAGATATGGCCGCGCGCAGGACTTCGCGCACGGACTCGGAAAGCGCGCAGTGCTGCTTGATCTGCTTCGAGTGCATCTGCGCATTGGTGAAGATGCCGCTGCCTGCGTAGCGCCGATTCTGGACCTCCCTTGCCCTCTGCACGCGGTCGCGGATGGCCGAGGACGTCTCGCCGGCCTCCTTCTGCATCAGTTCGTCCTGTTGCAGGCGCGGCACCTCGATGTGAATATCGAGCCGGTCCAGAAGCGGCCCGGAGATTCTCTGCAGGTACTGGCGAATCTGTCGTGGCGTGCAGGTGCAGCTCACTTTGAGGTCGTTGTAGAACCCGCAGGGACACGGATTCATACTTCCCACCAGCATGAAGCGGGCCGGATATGTGAGCGACCCGGCCGCGCGGCTGATGGTCACCACGCCGTCTTCCAGCGGCTGGCGGAGCACCTCGAGCACGTCGCGGCGGAACTCGGGAAGCTCGTCCAGAAACAGCACGCCGTGATGCGCCAGGCTCACTTCGCCCGGACGCGGATGGGCGCCGCCGCCCGAAAGCCCCGCGTTCGAGATGGTGTGGTGCGGGCTCCGGAAGCCGCGCCTGGTGACCAGCGCTTCGTTCGGCCCCAGCAGTCCGGCGACCGAGTAGAGCTTGGTGGTCTCGAGCGCTTCTTCGAGCGTCATGGCGGGCAGAATCGTCGGCAGCCGCCGGGCGAGCATGGTCTTTCCCGCCCCCGGCGGCCCGATCATAATGACGTTGTGCCCGCCCGCCGCGGCCACTTCGAGCGCGCGCTTCACATTCTGCTGGCTCTTGACGTCCGAAAAGCAGACCGGGTATGGCGGCTCGGTGAGCGCCATGTCGGCGATTTCGGCGACGGCCGGCTCGCGCGCGAACGAGGTCGTGACGAGATCCATCACGTCCGACAGGCTGTGCGCGCCGTACACCGGGGCGCCCCGCACCACGGCCGCCTCGCGGGCGTTGGCGATGGGCACGATCAGCCGCCTGATGCCGTCCCTTTTGGCGGTGAGGGCAATCGGGAGAACCCCGGATGACGAGCGCACCCCGCCGTCCAGCGAAAGCTCGCCCACGAACAGGCACCCTTCAAGCTGTTCCATCTCCACCTGTCCCGTCGCCGCAAGGATGCCGACCGCAATCGGCAGATCGAACGACGGCCCCTCCTTGCGCACGTCCGCCGGAGCCAGGTTGATGGTGATGCGCCGCTGGGGAAAGTCGAAACCGGAGTTCCGGATGGCGCTGCGCACGCGCTCGCGCGACTCCTGCACGGCGGCGTCGGGCAAGCCGACGATGTTGAAGGCTGGAAGCCCTCCCAGCAGATCCACCTCCACGTCCACAAGATACGCGTCCACGCCCATAACCGCGCTGGATGTCACACGAGCAAGCATTGTCCCGTCCGAACTCCTTCTGTTACCCTAGCCGCACGTGCGCGGCGCGGCCATTATACCAGCCAGCCGGGGGATGTCAAAAGGCGTCGCATGCTGCTATCGTGTTCATGCTCTGAAGATCGAATCCACGTTCGCGCGGCGGCACGGACGATGGAACACAGGAGACTGCACTTGGAAGAAGGATTCACGGTCATCTTCGATGGCTCGAACATGGACGGATGGCAGCAGATCGGGCCGGGACGCTTCGTGCCCGAGAGCGACGGCTCAATCCGCTCCGAAGGCGGCATGGGACTGCTCTGGTACACGAAGCGCGCGTACCGCGACTTCGTGCTGCGGGTCGAATACCGCCCGGAGAAGCCGGAGAGCAACTCGGGCGTGTTCGTGCGCTTCCCCGACCCGAAGGGCGACCCCTGGAACCCGGTGAACCAGGGACACGAGATTCAGATCTGCGACCCGCCGAAGGATCCGAAGCATCGCACCGGCGCCGTGTACGACTTCAAAGGCCCCACCCACGTCCCCACCCGCCCGATCGGCGAGTGGAACGAACTGGAAGTCCAGGTCGTCGGCCAGCGCTACACCATCAGCCTGAACGGCGAGGTGGTGTGCGAGTACGACAGCGGCCGGTCGCTGGAGGGCTACGTCGGCCTGCAGAACCACAACGACGGCGACACCGTCTGGTTCCGCGCCGTCAGCGTCCGAGAGCTGGGCTGAGACGCGCCTCTTCTAGTTCACGGTCACGTTGAACGGCTGCGTGGCGGCAGGCTTCGCGTCCACCTCCCACGGCCGGACATAGTCGAGCCGGATCGTCGCGCTTCCCTTGCCCGTCGCTTTGAACGACCAGACCTCCGTGCCGCCCTTGCCCGGCACGGAATCCGGCGGCGCCTCGTATGTGGAGCCGGTGCAGGTGACGACCTTCGCGTCCGGCGCCCCGGCCAGCCGCCACTGGTAGCCCGTGGTATGGTTCGCGGCGATCCGGATCGTGAAGCTGTCACCGGCACGGAACGAAACGGCAATCGGCTGATCTCCCGCCGGGAGGTCGGGCACGTTGATGACAATGCCGTACGCGCCCCCACTGCCGCCGCCGCACGCTTTCTTCAAAACGAGCGCGCTCATCGCCGTCGCAAGCCCCGCTAGCTTCTTTGCGCTCGGTTCACTCAGGCGGTAGCCGTCCTTGAAGTCCCCGTACGTCGCGTGATACTCCTCGAACGAGTTCAGTGCGAGCCAGGTCACGAGCTGGTCCACGCGCCAGTCAATGGAAGGCCTCCTGCCCCGGTCGCCAGCGGCAAGCCTGGCGGGAGGCGACGGATCGGGGATGCTCCAGTCCGCGACGAGCGACCGGACCGTCTCCGCGAAGCCGGGTTCAGACGTCCAGCGCTGTATCGCGGCGTCAACGTCGCTCTCATACTGGCTGTGCCAGTTGCCAAGGCAGCCCGCCGCATGGTGCGGGACGCTGGCGTCCTGAACTGCGTGCAGCACGGGGGCGAGCGCC
>MTKZ01022755.1_pt1 | contig 16580 bp, 13 predicted proteins | sample 1042781 | NCBI WGS metagenome assembly MTKZ01 (sample SAMN06212207, study PRJNA360539) | anaerobic digester metagenome | biome: Wastewater treatment plant; material: sludge; isolation source: anaerobic digester fed with sludge from wastewater treatment plant | place: Denmark: WWTP Viborg ... | reverse complement strand
CTGGCTGACCTGCGCGCTCCTCGTGGCTCTGCCGGGAGTGGTTCTGGGCGCGGGTGAGGGCAATGCTCTCGCCCGTGCCCGCCTCGGCCGCAAGCTCCCCGTGTTCGCAAAGTCGCCCGCGCCCGTGCGCGAACTGCTGCACGCTAACCTTCTGAACAGCCCCGACGACGAGCGTCTGGCGCTGACGGTGCTCCAGGGACTCGTCAACCGCAAGCAGCCACGCATCTACATTACGCAAAACCCCGGATGGCACGGGCCAGCAGGCATCCCGCAGAGCGTCGAAGGGCTGAAAGCGCGCGGGCACGCCTTTCGGGATGTCGAGGATCCGCTCAGCCTTGTGGCGGCGTTCAAGGACTGCGTCCGCGGGGCTGCGCTGTATGAGAGCGATCTCAAGAACAACCCCGCCGCCCTTCACAAACTGAACGCCCTCACGCTGTACTGCGCGCTGAACGACGCGCTTCCCATCACCCCGGAACTGAACGAGAAGCTGCGACTGCCCGTGCTGTTCGACGCGCGCGGAAAGCTCAACGACGCGGCCGAGTCGTACGAGTGGGCGTACCGGGAGCTCTGGCCGAAGGCGAACCATCGCGCGCTCGCGATCACCTGTCCCACTCACATCGTGTTGCGCGACTACCTTGTCGCCAACCGCATCATGCCTGTCTGGATCAGCTCGGAGATGAGCGGCGCGGCCGAGGAGATGTGCCTGCGGTTCCTGAATGAGACCGAACCGAACTCGCCCCTGATGGGGTGCTGGGGAGGGTACGGCGAGGAACCGGCCGGGCGTGTTTCAGAGGCGGACCTCCAGCGTCTTGCCAGTCTCCGGGGCAAGTTCATCGTTGTCACGGATGGGTGCTTCAACCTCACCGTCCACTCCGGGCTGCCGTTCCGCCTGCCCGCGGCCAGGCCGCCCCGGCCTGCTGCGGCGCCGCTCACGGGCAAGGTGTACGTCTGCTTCACCTTCACGGACGGCGACAACCTGCAGTATCTGCAGCAGTATTTCCGAAGCGCGCAGTGGTGGGGCAACCCGGCGCGCGGAAAAGTCCCGCTCGCATGGTCGCTCAGCCCGTCGGCGGCGGAGCTGATACCGGACGTCGTCGAGGACCTGATGGCGACAAAAACGGACAACGACGAGTTCGTCTGTTCGACGGCGGGAACCGGACTGATGACGCCCGCGCTGTACGGCCGCGATCTCTACGCCAACCACTCCGCCCTGTACTCCGAGTATCTCAAGCTGACGGGTCTGGGGATGAATGCGTCCGGATTGCGCGCCGCGCATCTGGGCGATACCAGCGGCGTGCCGTGGACGCGAGCCGACTTTGACGAATGGGCGAAGGCGATTCCGGCCATGGACGGCATCCTTGGTGACTACGGCCCGGCGCGCGGGGTGTTCTCGTCCGATGCGGCGCTGTTCACCTCAACCGGCACGCCGGTTGTGCGCGCCGTCGTTGCGCCGGGCCACGGAGCGCCGGACGAGAACAGCGCGAAGGAGTTCGCCGATGCGGTCCGTTCCGCCACCCCCGCCGCGCGCCCGTCGTTTGTGCACGTCTGCCTGATCAATTGGTTCAACTCCCCGCAGGTTGTGGCCGATGCCGTGCGGCTGCTGGGTCCGGACTACGAGCCCGTGCTGCCCTCCCGCCTTTTCGACCTCCTGCGCGCGTCGCGAACGAAAGGGTCCCGTTGATGCCGCCCGAGTCCCTCAAGACCAAACGCCAGCGCGCAGCCGACATCGTCCGGCTGCTCAAAGAGACCTACCCGGACGCCTGCTGCACGCTCGATCACCGCAGCCCGTTCGAGCTGCTCTCGGCCACCATCCTTGCCGCCCAGTGCACGGACGCGAAGGTCAACACCGTCACGCCCGAGCTTTTCCGCCGCTGGCCGTCGCCGGAGGCGATGGCCGAGGCCGACGCGGCCGAAGTTGAGGCGCTTGTCCACCCGCTCGGGTTCTTCCGGCAGAAGGCGAAGTCGCTCATCGAGATGTCGCGCGACATCGTCGCACTGCACGGCGGCGAGGTTCCGGACACGCTGGAGGAGCTGACCGGGCTGCGCGGGGTCGGGCGGAAGACGGCCAACGTGGTGCTCGGAACCTGCTTCACCGGCGGCGGCGTCATCGTGGACACGCACTGCCGCCGCATCAGCCAGCGCCTCGGTCTCACTGCGTCCGACGACCCCGTCAAAATCGAGTTCGAGCTGATGAAGATTATCGACAAGGACGACTGGCCGATGTACGGGCATCTGATGGTGTGGCACGGCCGCGCCATCTGCATCGCCCGCTCCCCGAACTGTCCGGAGTGCTCCGTGCTCGAGCTGTGCCCCGATGGGCGCAAGCGGCTCGGCCTGAAATGACAGGCCGGGAGCGGTTCCTCGCGGTGATGGACTACGGCCCGTTCGACCGCGTGCCCAACCACGAACTCGGCGTCTGGCCGCAGACCATCGAGCGCTGGCGCGGCGAGGGGATGCCCGAAGACCTGCACTTCGACTGGTTCGCGGGCGAGCCGAAGCTCGGGATGGACCGCCGCGAGTTCATCAACGTCAACTTCGGGATGATCCCGCCATTCGAGCACAAGGTGCTGGAACGCACCGAGCGCCACGAGGTGTTCCGCGACTCGAACGGCATCGTGCGCCGCGCTCTGATCGAAGGTAGCATCAGTGGCGGGCGCATGTGCATGGACCAGTACCTGTCGTTCCCTGTCAAGACGCTCGCGGACTTCCGCAAGCTCAAAGCACGCTACGTCGCAGACCTCGACTGCCGCCACCCGGCTGTTGAGCGCGACAAGCTCCTGCCGTCGTGGAAAGAGCGCGACGACGTCCTCGTGCTCGGGCGCAACTGCGCGGCGACCGGCTTCTACTGGCGCGCGCGGGAGTGGATGGGCACCGAGAACCTCTCTTTTGCCTGGTACGACAACCCCCGCCTGGCCCACGAGATGATGGAATTCTTCTGCGATTTCACCATCGAGGCCGCCCGGCCCGTCCTGCGCGAAACCGACGTCGAATACTTCACGCTGAACGAAGACTTCGCAATGAAGACCGGGCCGCTGCTCTCCCCCGATACCTTCCGCACCTTCATATACCCCCACCTTAAGCGCCTGGTCGAGTTCCTCAAGTCGAGCGGCGCGCGCTACGTCTGGCTCGACTCCGACGGAAACCCGAGCGTGCTCGTCCCGATGCTGATGGACGCCGGGATCGACATGCTATGGCCGCTCGAACGCGCGGCGGACATGGACCCGGTGCGTCTGCGCCGCGAGTTCGGGCAGGGCTTGCGGCTATCGGGCGGCGTGGACAAGCGCGAACTGGCGAAGGGCCCGGAGGCCATCCGCGCGCATCTGCTGGAGCTGCAACCGCTGGTGGAACAGGGCGGCTTCATCCCCACCGTGGACCACACCGTCCCGCCCGACGTGTCGTGGGACAACTTCCGGTATTACATGGACGCCAAAGCGCTCCTGCTCGAGGGGCGTCTGTAGCGTGCCTTACTGCTTGCGCAGCACCAGTACGCCGCCGGTGGGCATGTCGGTGTTCACCACCATGCGGCCGTCCCTGCACTCGAAGTCCTCCTGACGGTCGCTTTTCATGAAGCAGTTGTAGTAGATGCCTCTGTACGCGCCGTCCGCCAGCCCGTGCACCTCGAGCCGAAGCTGGCCGTTCTCCGGCGGGTTCGAGTTGTGTATGTGGAGTTCGCTGAGCTGCTTCGGAATCTCGATGGCGCGCGACTGCTTCGTCGCCAGATACACGAAGGCCCGCTTCTTTCCCACGATTCGCAGATCCGGGTTGTGGAACGACTCGCCGAACGGAGCGAAATCGCCTCCCGTCAGGTCATCGCGGTTGTCGTTGTAGTATTTCAGCCACCCGGCGACCTGTTCGCGGCGTTCCTTGCTCATCCTTCTCAGGTCGCCCGAAATGGCGGGCGGGCCAAGGAAAAGGGACGTCATCATGTGCCGCCCAACCTGCTCGTGATGAGCATCCCCCAGCCAGTAGACGGGGTCGCTCTTGGTCAACACACCGTCCGAATACGCCCGCAGCGACACTCCGAGCAGCCGGTTCGCGTGAAAGTCGTCGGGGCTGTACGTCGTCTCGTAGACGTTGGCGTGCTGCTTTGTGAAGATGTTTGCGAACGGGATGCGATACTCGACTGTGGCCTCGGGGTTCGCGCGGCGGGCCCGCTTCCAGATCTCCGCCTCGAGCAACTCCAGTCCCCGATGAAACTCTGGCACGTCGTGCGTGTGCGGTGCGTCGCAGGTGTCGTAGAACGTGTCAACGAAGTCCATCCAGAGCCCGTCCGCCCCGTAGTCGCGGATGGCGCGCTCCAGGCTGCCGGCGATGAACTCGCGCGCTTCGGGGCTGCGAGGGCACAGGTTGCGGTCGTAATCGCCGCCCGGCCACTTCACGCGATAGTCCCTGACCTTGTCGAAGGCTCTGGAGCCTTCTCCGATCCACGTCGGCGCCGCCCACAGAATGACCCGCATCCCGTGCTTCTTCTTCAACTCGTCAATGGTCTGGCGCAGGTTGGGGAACTTGCCCGGGGCGCCTGTGTAGTCGCCGTAATCCCCGCTCTTGTCCGCCCAGCTTCGGGTCGTGGACCAGCCGACGTCTATCACGAACTGCCGCACCCCCATCTCAGCCGCCAGCGCGGCGTTTTGAGTTACCGTCTTCTCGTCAATGGCGTCCGAAAACGGATACCGCGTCGAATAGAGCGGCTTGCGCGCCCCGTCCGGAATCGGGTTCGGCTTGTATCCGGACAGCTCACCCGCGCGCGAGGCGTAGGCTCGGACGGTGTCAAACCAGCCGGAGCGCTCGCGATCAAGGTACATGTGCGCCGCGTGCTCTGTCTTCATCAACTTCGCGTCGCCGAGCACGCGCAGTGTCACGAGATAGTTCAGCCCGTCGCGCCGCCCGGCCACCTCCGACACGCAGCCCTGATCCAGCCAGCCCGCGGCGAGGCGGTTGTTGCCGTAATGATCCACCGCCACAAGCAGCGGAATTCCGAGGTTGGGCCGGGTGACGATGGAGAAATCAATCTCGGGCGTTCTGCGGAAGATGGAGTGCGCGGGCGGGGCCTGAGTATCCCAGACCGCCGTGATGCCTTCCAGCGGAGCCCGCACCTCGGCCTCGATCTTCAGAAGGCGAAAGGCCGATCCGCCGTCGCGTGACACGTTCACCCGCCAGGCCTGCGCGCCTTGTGGTGTGAGCGTCATCCGGAAGCCGCGTTCGGTGACGGCCTGCCAGCCTTCACCCGCTCGAATCGCCGCCGGCGTCGTCCAATCGCCGGCCGGAGGCTCGCATTCCAAGCGCATCCGCACGTCCAGAGACGCGCCGGTGGGAACCGAAACAAATGCCCCCGTGTGTCCCGGGGTCGCCGCGGCAGTCACAATGGCCGCTATTGTCAGACAGAACGGTACTCTCATCAATGCCATCCTCTTTCCAGCATTACCGGCCGCCGCCGGTGTCTCGGGCAGCCCTGCAACGGGCGCCTCCTGGTGTCCTCACTGTATGACACATGCCGGGGCGGCTGGCTAGCGGCGGCGGAAACTCCCATCGCTGTTTCAGCGTCTTATCTTGTGGCTACGCCGGGCGTGGATGGTACTCGCAAAGACGCCTGGAGTGCGTACCGGAGGACCGACCCTTGATCAAAACCAGACCCCTGCTTTACGCCGCGCTCGTTGTGCCCGCGGTTGCGCTCGCGTTCGTTCTGACGGCCGTGCTCGGCTATCAGACCGTTCTGCGGCAGTTCTCCCGTCCCAGCCTTCGCGTGGACGCTTCACGGGCCGAGGTCATCCGTCAGATGCGCGACCTGAACCGGTTCGAGACCGCATCCTACTCCATTGACAAGGTTGTGGAGGCAGGCACGGACGGCAACGCCTTCCAGCAGTTCTTCTTCGGCGACCGCATTCTGCTGATGGCGCAGGGCGAGGTGACCGCCGGGTTCGACCTGTCGCGTCTCGATGACAAAGACATCTCTGTCAGGGGGAACACGGTTGTCGTCCGGTTGCCAAAGCCCGAGCTGCTGAACGTCCGCCTCGACAATGCCGCCACCCGCGTCTATGACCGCAGGCTGGGCTTGCTCTCGCGGGGCGACAAAGACCTGGAGTCCCGCGCGCGTCTTGCGGCGGAGGAGTCCATGCGCGATGCCGCGGGCCGGGCGGACATCCTCGAGCGCGCCGCCGCCAACGGCGAGAGGCAGGTCACGGCGCTTCTGGAATCCGCGGGCGTGCGCAACGTCCGCGTCATCGCCCGTCTGTAGCGCCTCCCGCCCCGGGGCAGGAAAAGCCCCGGCGGGCGTCGAAAGCTCTCAAACCGTCACCAGCGCATCCGCCAGAATTCTCACACGCTGAGACCAGGCGGCCATGCGCCTGTCGTGACCCGATGAGAGCATGATCCCGGAAGCCAGAACCCGTCGCGCGGGCGCAGAACCAGAAGGCGATAACAAGCAGAGCGCTCCGTCGGGCGTCCGGCCTCCGGGCGCCATGGGCGTCCGCGCGCTAGTGCTGGGCCTGCTGCTGATTCCGCCCAATAGCTGGTGGGTCACCCACATGGAGAAGGTCCGCAACGGGCCGTACCCCACCTCCATCAGCCTGTTCGCTAACGCCGTCTTCCTGCTCGTCGTGCTCATCATCGCCAACAACTTCGTGCGCCGCGTGCGGGCTGCGTGGGCGCTCAGTCAGGCCGAGCTGATGGCCGTCTACACGATGGTCGCCATCGGGTCGGCGCTGTCGGGGCACGACTTCATTCCCGTGCTCATTCAGCTCATGGGCCATGTCGCCTGGTTCAACACGCCGTCGAACCAGTTCGTGGAGATGTTCGGCAGGTTCCAGCCCGACTGGATGGCGATCAAGGACACGCGTGCGCTGGCGGGGTACTACGGAGGCAATTCCACCCTCTACTCGGCGGTGGCGCTTCGCGCCTGGATGATCCCCGTGGCCTGCTGGAGCGCCTGCATCCTCGCCATGTGCCTGGTGATGATGTGCCTCTCAATTCTGGTGCGCCGGCAGTGGGTGGAGCGGGAGCGGCTGACCTACCCGGTCGTCGAACTTCCGCTGCAGATGACCGCTCCGGGGGGCGCTCTGTGGCGCAACAGGCTGTTCTGGATGGGTTTCGCGCTCGCGGCGGGCATTGACCTGCTGAACGGGCTGCACTACATCTGGCCCAACATCCCCGAGCTTATCGTCAAGCATCAGGACATGAAGCCGTTCATCGTCAACAAGCCCTGGAACGCGGTGGACTGGTTTCCGATATCCTACTACCCGTTCGCCATCGGGCTCGGTTACCTGTTGCCGGTGGATCTGCTCTTCTCGTGCTGGTTCTTCTATCTGTTCTGGAAGGGGCAGATGGTACTGGCGAACGCGCAGGGGTGGGATGCGACGCCGCAGTTTCCGTTCATCCGCGAGCAGGGCTACGGCGGCTATCTTGCCATCATTGTCATTCTCGCCTGGAATGGCCGCCGCTACATTGCCAGCGTCTTCCGGCGCGCCTTCGGCCGCGAGACCGAGCCGGGCGATTCCGAGCAGGGCATCAGCGACCGGGCCTGCCTGCTGATCATCGGGGCCGCATCGGTCTTCCTGGTCTGGTTCTTCGTGAGGGCGGGCATGTCTCTCTGGCTCGCGCTGCTGGCGTGGTTCCTTTACTTCGCCATGTCCGTTGCCATCACCCGCATCCGGGCCGAGTTGGGGCCGCCGGTGCACGACGTCCACTTCTCCGGGCCGGACAACATGCTCAGCCAGGGCATCGGCACGGCAAACCTCAGCGGGCGCGACCTCACCGCGCTCAACTGGTTCTGGTGGTTCAACCGCGCCTACCGCAGCCACCCCATGCCGGTTATGGCGGAGGGCCTCAAGGCGGCGCACAACACGCGGTCGGCCGAGCGCAGGTGGGTCGCGTTTATGCTGGCGGCGGTGTTGCTCGGCACGCTCACTGCGTTCTGGTCGTTCCTCGATTGCGCCTACCGCTACGGCACGGCGGCGAAGTTCTATCAGGGCGTGGGGTTCGGCTGGGAGAACTACAACCAGCTTGCGCTGCGCTTCACCGGGCCGCTTCCGGCCAATGTGCAGGCGAACTACGCCATCGCCGTAGGCTTTGCAGCCGCGCTCGTGCTGGGGATACTCCGAAACACCTTCTTCGGCTTCCCATTCCACCCCATCGGCTACGCGATCTCGGGAAGCTGGTCCATGAACCTCGTCTGGATGCCCATGCTCATCGCCTGGGTGCTGAAGAGCAACATCCTGCGTTTCGGAGGGCTCAGGCAGTACCGGTTCTTCCTGCCGTTCTTCCTCGGGCTCATCCTCGGGCAGTGCGTGGCCGGAAGTCTCTGGAGCCTGGTGGGCCTTGTGCTCGGCATCCAGACGTATAGTTTCTGGGGAGCCTGACTCCCTGGCCGCGCTACGCCGGTCTGGCGGTCACCCACTGCGCTCGCGAGCGGCGTCCACGAACGCCTCGAACAGCCCCCGGAACCGCTCCTTCACGTCGGGGTCTTTCCGGCGTTCGGGATGCCACTGGACGCCCACCAGAAACGGGTGCCCGTCAAGTTCGATCGCCTCGATGAGGCCGTCGCCCGCCCGCGCCGTCGCCTTCATTCCGGATGCTATCTCGGCATCGGTGACTCCCTGATGATGGTACGTGTTCACCTCGGGCTCCTGCGAACCCAGAACGCTTGCCAGCAGGCTGCCCCGTGCTGCTTCAATGGCGTGGCGGATGCGCTCGCCTTTGGGGGCCCTGTGCCGGACGCTGTCCCCAAGGCAGCTCGGAATGTCCGGGATCATTCCGCCGCCCGCCGCGACGTTGAAAACCTGAAAGCCGCGGCAGATGCCAAGCGCCGGAATCCCCTGTGCGATCGCTTCCCGCGCCAGAGGAAGTTCGAAAGCGTCGCGCGGATCGTCTCCCTCCAGCTTGTAGCGCTGGATGATCTCTTCGTCCGTCAGCTCGCGGTCCGCCGCGCGCCGGGGATAGAGCGACGGGTGGATGTCGTATCCCCCGGTGAAGACGATGCCCTGGCACCGCGCGGCTGTCTCGCCGTCTTCCGGTGTCAGAAGCACCGTCCTTGCCCCGCACTCGCGAAGCGCAATCCGATAGTCCGCCCGAAATCTGCGCGAGGCAGCGCTCGCTCCCGATGTAACGCCGATCAATGGACCTCTTGCCGCCAATTCGTCCCCCCGGTATCGTAAAGTGTCTTCTGTCATTCTAGAGCCCGGCGCCCAAAGTTACCAGCCCGCTGTTTCGGTTGGCGTATAATCCCAGTCGTGTCACGCGCGAGCACAATCGAGGTATTCAACATCTCCCGTCTGACATACGGCGAGGGGCTTGCCCTTCAGCACAGGCTTTGCGCCGAGATACGGGAGGGCCGGCGCGCCGAAACGCTGCTGCTTCTGGAGCATGCTCCGGTCATCACAATGGGGCGTGCGGCGCAGCCCGGCCATCTGCTGGTGTCGCGTCAGGCTCTTGCAGAGAGGGGCGTTGAGTTTTACGAGTCCGAACGCGGCGGGGATGTCACCTACCACGGGCCGGGTCAACTCGTGGGCTATGCTCTGCTCGATCTCAAGGGCCGCGGCCGGGACATTCACGCCTACCTCCGGGGCCTGGAGATGGTGCTCATCCAGGCGATTGCTCCGTTCGGGCTGACCGGAGAGGCGACGCCCGGGCTGACCGGCGTCTGGGTGAACGGCCGGAAGATCGCCGCGATAGGGGTGCACGCGCGCGGGTGGGTCACGTCGCACGGGTTCTCGCTGAACGTGGAAGACCAGTCCGAAGGCTTCTCGCTCATCGTTCCGTGCGGGCTGCACGGCCGCGAGGCCACCTCAGTCGAGCGCGAGACCGGCCGCAAACCCCCAATGCGGGAGGCCCGCCACAACTCTGCTGCTGCATTTGCGCACGTATTTCAGTGCGAAATCGTGGAGATGCCCGCTTCTGCGCTTGCGCCGCTCGGGGCTGCCTAGTTGCCGGCCGCCTGAAGCACGTCGTCCGGGATGTCGAAGTTCGCATAGACGTGCTGTACGTCGTCGTGGTCTTCCAGACCGTCCATCAGGCGCAGCACCTGCGATGCTTCTTTTCCCTCCACCTGCACGGTGCTCTGCGGGATCATCGAAAGCTCGGCCATATTGAAGGCGATCCCGGCATCCGTCAGCGCCTGGCGCACCGCCGGAAGAGCCTCCGGCGCGCACTCCACCTCAATCGAGTCGCCCTCGGTGCGGATGTCCTCCGCGCCCGCGTCCAGCGCCGCAAGCAGCACATCGTCCTCTGTCGTGGAATCCGCGGGGATGGAGAGCACGCCTCTCTGGTGGAACATCCACGCGACCGAGCCGCTCTCGCCCAGGTTCCCCGCACACTTGTTGAAGATGGTGCGCAGGTCGGCCACCGTGCGGTTGCGGTTGTCCGTGAGACACTCGACCAGAACGGCAACCCCGGCCGGACCGTATCCCTCGTAGCGCACCTCTTCGTACTGCGCGCCCTCGAGTTCGCCCGTGCCGCGCTGAATCGCCCGCTTGATGTTGTCGGCAGGCATGCTCGCGTCCCGCGCCTTCTGAACGGCAATGCGAAGCCGCAGGTTCGTGTCCGGGCTCCCGCCGCCCTCCCGGGCGGCTACGATGATCTCTCGCGCGACCTTTGTGAAAATCTTTCCGCGCTCCGCATCCTGCTTGCCTTTGCGGAGACGGATATTATGCCATTTGGAATGACCGGACATCCGACCTGCCTTTCAGTCGGGGCGATGGTGCCTTCGGGCCCAACGCCCGCACAATTTGCCGAAGCGAATTATATCACCCAGCGTCAGGCACGGTCAAAAAAGCGCCGCGGTACAAGCCCGGGCGCGGCTATGGAGGACTTCATGAACTCAACAGATCGCGTTCGCGCGGCGCTTCAACTCGAACAGCCCGACCGGGTGCCGGTGCTCGAATTCATCATTGATGACACAGTCGCCCGCGCGCTCATTCCGGATATCCGCGATCAGTCCGATTTTATGGATCGGATGGATATGGACGGCGTGGGCTGCGGCGCTTCGTTCCGCGTTGTATGTGAGCACAGCGACGGCACGTACGTGGACGAATGGGGTGTCACATACAGATCCGGCGGCGTGGAAGCCGTGGCGCACCCCCTGCGCGGGCCTGTCTCGAGCATCGCTGATGCGCGCTCTTTCACACCTCCCGACCCCGATGCGCCGCACCGCATCGAGAAACTGCGCGACATTGTTGCCCGTTACAAGGGAAAGCGGGCAATCTGCTTTCATCACCGCGCGGCGTTCATGTGGTCGGCTTATCTGACAGGGCTGGACAACCTGCTCGCCGCGCTGGCCTGCGAGCCGGACTTCGCGGAGTATCTCATGGACAAGGTGCTGGAGACGAACATGCAGATCGTCCGAAACGCCATCCGCGCCGGCGCCGAGGTGATTGTGCTGGGCGACGACTACGCGCACAATCACGGGCCGCTCTTCAGCCCCGCCATGTTCCGGCGGCTTATTCTGCCCCGGCTCGCCCGGATGGTCCAGATGATCCGCGACGAGGGCGCGCTGTGCGTCAAGCACTCCGACGGCAACATCTATCCTCTGCTCGATATGATCGTCTCGACCGGCTGCCACGGCCTGAACCCGATTGAGCCTGTCGCCGGGATGGATCTTGCCACTGTCAAGCGCCTGGTGGGTGATCGCGTCTGCCTCGTCGGCAACATTGACTGCGGAGAGCTGCTTTCGCACGGAGGCGAGGAGCAGGTCGAGGAGGCTGTCCGTCAGGCCGTCGCGGACGCCGCGGCGGGCGGAGGCTTCATCCTTTCAAGCTCGAACAGCATCCACAGTTCGGTCAATCCGGGCAATTTCGCCGCGATGCTGCGCGCCGCCCGAAAGCACGGCTCGTATGCTTAGCGCGGCTGCTCCTGCGTCTGGAGCTTGCGGACGTTTTCCGCGAACCCGTCTGCGTATATGCGCGCCAGCCGTTCGCGAAGCGCCGGATCGCCCGTCACCACAATCAGCCGCGTAACCTCGACCGTGCCGAGGTCGAGCTTTATCGCCTCGCTCTGCACACTCGCCGCGACGTCCTTCACCCCGTCCGCCGAAACCTCGAACGCCTTCGGGTTTTTCATCCACGACGGCAGTGTGAGAGTGACGCTCGACTTTTCCACCGGCCTGATTACAGTACCCTGGCGATCGTTCACATAGTCGTCGTTGACCACAACCACCAGCATGCTGTCCAGCCCGCACGCAAGCGCGCGAACCCAGAGGCGCGGCGCGTGCGTGATGGGCACATCAACCGGGGCGCTGCGGGTGATCAGTGGGCCGGCGGTTCTCATTTCCGCGGCCATAAGTCCGACCTCGCGCCGCAACTTCCGCGTCGCCTCATCCTCCGCTCCCAGTCCGCGGGCCGGCCTCCCCGGCACATACCACCAGTAAGAGAAACCCTTGGCCCCCGCGGCAAGCGCGTAGTAAAGCTCGATGCGCTTCTCCTCCGGGGTGGGGCCGCGGAACTGCCCGTCATCGCCGTCATAGCTGTTCGCATACAGAATGATGTGCAGCGGATTGGGCGCGCAGGCAAGCTTGCAGATCCGCGACTCAGCGTACACAAACCCCGCCTTCGCATAGAGCGGCAGGCGACCGGGCCCCCCCTCATAGGCCTGGCGCAGGCGAGGCTGGTAGTAGGGGTCGGCGGCGAATATGTCCGGCACCTGCCCGTACACATACCAGTTGTGCGGTGTGAATGTGAGATCGAGGTTCAGCATCGAGGGTGTGCGGGGATCGAGCGCGCACAGGTCGCGGGCGCGTTCTGCAAGCCCCTGCGCCAGGCACCCAACCTGTTTGCCCGCGGGAACATTCTCGACGCGATAGTCGCCCGTGTCCGGCTCGTCGGCAAGGTAGTAAGCATAGGGATTCGTGGTGCCCTGCTTGCCCGGAGTCTCGATGACGCGGCGGATATCGGCATCCGCGAGCGCCCCGCGGCCCGCATCGCTCTTGAAATACTCCTGCACAGCAGCGGATCCCACGCTGACCATGTGCAGGTTCAGGTTGAGCGACGCCATCTCCTGAACGAAAGACCGGCCGGTGTCCAGGTCCGTGGCCGAACCCGGACGAGCTCCCCACACCCCGTAGCGCATGTCTTGAGAGAACGCCCTGCGTGCAGCGGCCGCCATCGTCCCGTCGTCGAACACAGCCTGAAAGCAGTAGAGCCGGGCGTGCTCCAACTTGCGGACGGGCCTGAACACCACAGGCGTCGTCTGCAGCTCTGCATCATGGCCGATGTCGCAGGATGCAGTGACGTCCTGCCCGTCAAGCAGAATTCTGCCGGGACTTCCTGCCTTGCCGTCCCGCTGGACGTAGAGCCAGGCGCAGGCCAGGTCCTCAGAGAACGCAATGTCCGTGATGCGGGCTGTTGCGTGCGTGCCCGGCACGGCCACTTCCACCTGACCGCCTCCCTCAAGTTTCAGTGTCAGACGTGCGCCGCTCTCGGGGAGGTGGCGCCGAAGGCGCACGGTCACCTCCATAGTCTGGCTCGGGGCAGCTTGTGCGGGCTGCGCCCGCCACCAGATCGGTTCGCCGAGACCGGCCAGCTTCGCAATCTGGTCCTGCGGAAGGCTGGAGAAGTAGATGCTGGCGGCGTAAACCTGCTTCTTGAACTTGCGCTGGTCCGAATATGCGATGGCCTGCTTCAGCGAGATTCCGTCGAGAAGTGCATCCTCTATCCTCACCTGAGACTGTCCGCCGTTGCGAAGATAGACATGGATGCCGCCTCCGAGCACGGGACGCGAAAACTGCCGGTCCGGATGCAGCACCGGGTCGAGGGCCCCCGCCGACATGGACGCCCAAAGCGCATCTGCCTCAGGATACGCAACATCAGCCCTGTACTGAGCCGCCAGTACTTCGACTGCCGCATTGGCGGCCGTTGTCCCGGCACACATCAGGGCAACAGCCGCGAGTGCAACCAGACCTCTCGAAAGCAAAGGCTTCGTCATCGGGATGGTCCGGCCTCAGGCCTCCGCTGTCATCAGCACCCCGAGCTTCTGCACCGGCTTCCCCTCGACGTCAATCCGGAACACCGTCGCCAGTTTGCTCGGCGCCTTTTCGGGCAGGCCCTTCAGCACCAGCCGGTCCGCGGACTGCTCGAACGCGACCTCGTCTCCCCCCAGCATTCGCACCGAAAGCACCCTGTTCTTCAGCCCGCCGATTACCAGTTCGGTCCCCGGCCAGCAGCGGCAGTGGAAGTAGACCGCAGACCCCTTCCGCGTCCATGTCCCGGTGATCTGCCAGTCCATCTCGTCCACCGGGTCGGCGGCGTCGTACACCGATTCGCCGCAGCGCTCCAGCCACTGCCCCACCTTGCCGAACACCTTCCGGTACACCTTCAGAATGCTTCCGTCCGGCGGCGGCCCCATGTTCAGCAGCAGGTTTCCGCCGCCGCTGGCCACCTGCCGCAGCATCGCCACGACCGCGCGGGCGCTCTTGTAGTCTTTGTCAATCGGCGTGTAGCCCCAGCTTCCGTTCAGCGTCATGCACGCCTCCCACATGCGGCCTTCCGTTTCGGGAGTGATGTGCTGCTCGGGCGTGCCGAAGTCCTCCGGCAGACGCGAACGGTTGTTGATGATGATGTCCGGCTGAAGCTCGCGCGCCATCGCGTTCAGCTTGTCGGATTCCCAGGCTTCCGCTGTCATCAGCGGGTAGGGGCAGTCGTACCAGAGCAGGTCTATCTTGCCATAGTTCGAGCAGAGTTCGCGCACAAGCCCGTGCGTGAAGTCCACGAACCTGCGCCGCGCGCCTTCGTCTTTGTGGCTGGCCGCCGCGTCGGGGTGATGCCAGTCGTTCAGCGAGTAGTACAGCCCCACCCGCAGCCCTTCGGCCCGCGCCGCCTCAACGTACTCCGCCACCAGGTCGCGCCCCGGGCCGCGGTCCACCGAGTTGTAGTCCGTGTGTTCGGTCTTGAACAGGCAGTAGCCCTCGTGGTGCTTGGCTGTCAGCACCATGTAGCGCATCCCCGACTTTCGCGCGAGTTTCGCCCACTTCGCCGCGAAGTCCGGCTCCGGCTGCCAGGTCTGCGCCAGCTTCTCGTACTCCTCGATGGGCATGCGCTCGCGGTTCATCACCCACTCGTGCCGCCCGATCTGGGAGTAAAGGCCCCAGTGGATGAACATCCCGTAGCGCGCCGCCCGGAACCACTCCAGCCTGCGCTGTTGCTCGCCATTCCGATTGTCAGTCATCACGCCTCCACGATCTGCGTTCTGTTACGTATCATCTGCGGTCTCTCCGTCCTGTAATGCTTCCTGTCCGGCGGCGATGACAGACGATGCCCACGCCATCGTCGCCGCGGCTGCCGACAGCGCTTCGGCGTACTCCTGTTCGTCCACCGGTTCGGTCTCGCCAGGTTATCTGCTCAGAACCGCGTACGGCGTCAAGCCTGCGGCTGCGGCTGCTTCCTTCAGAGGAACAATGCCGTCCGTGGTCAGATCAATCAGTGCCTGCAGGCTGTGGGTGAATGGGAACTCCAGCCCCAGATAACGCAGCACGGCCTTTAGGCTCTTCTCTGCCTCCTGTTGCGCGTGAAAGCACAGTTGCTCCAGCCTCGCCCCTTCTGGCAGAGGCGCTCCCGCCAGCGCCATGTCTGCGCGCGCGTATTCGATCCAGCGCTCGGGTGAGTCGGCTCGTGTGGCGTCATGCGGCATAGAGTTCTACACCTTCCCGCATGATCTCGCGATACACGAGTCCCGGCGAGTCGCCATACCTTTCCAGGTCCGATGGAGTTGCCACAAGCACGTCCACCGCCACACCCGTGCCGAGCAGGCTCGGGTAGATCGCCTGCGCCGTATGACGGCGGTGCGCGCCATCCGGCATCACCACGAGCAGGTCCACATCGCTGCCCTCGTGTTCCTCACCGCGGGCGGCGGAACCGAAAAGAATGATCCTTATCGGATCCACCGCCTCGACGATGCGCCGAATCACCTCGTCCCGCGCCTGCTGGGATATCGCCATCCCGGCTTTCCTCCCGGCGTTTGCCCCCTCAGAAGTTCGGCAGCCTCAGCTCCGCCGCCAGCATCGGCCCGAACGGCACGTGCGGCTCCGTCTGATACCAGTACGCCACCGAACTGTAGTCGTCGCTGCGGTCGTTGGCGTGACCGTGCTCAATCGAAACCCGGATGTCTTTTGTGAACGGAATCGGGTCCAGTATGTGATAGCGGTACACGCACACCTTGCCCCAGTCGTTGAAGCTGTCCTCCAGCTCGCACCAGCTCTGGCCGTTGTAGAGATGCGCGTTCTTCTGCATTCCCCACGCCTGCGCCAGATAGTCCTCGCTGCCGGTTCCGTGCATGTCGGGCGGGAAGGTCCGCTCGCCGTCGCGGTCTATGAAGATCATGTCGTCGCCTTCGCCCCACCAGCCCTTGGCCTGATGGTCAATCGAGAAATTGACGCCCACGTAGTGCCCGCGGCCCTTCGCTTCCATGATCAGGTAGTTCTTGTCGTCGGTCAGGTTCACGCCGTCCGGCCCGGCCTCGCGAAGAGCCCACGGCCGCGACATCCAGAAGCTGCCCTCGCCCGTCCATCCGCTGCAGGGGTTCTCGCGCCGCCAGTTGGCGTGGAAATGCAGCACGTCGTCGCCCAGAGACTTGTGCTTCTGATAGTCAACGTAGAAGTAGAACGC
>MTKZ01000416.1_pt1 | contig 16582 bp, 14 predicted proteins | sample 1042781 | NCBI WGS metagenome assembly MTKZ01 (sample SAMN06212207, study PRJNA360539) | anaerobic digester metagenome | biome: Wastewater treatment plant; material: sludge; isolation source: anaerobic digester fed with sludge from wastewater treatment plant | place: Denmark: WWTP Viborg ... | reverse complement strand
ATTATGCCGTGATCAGCCCTAAGAGGGGATCGCAATTTCATCTGGATTATTGGGGCGCAAAAGAGAACGCCCATATCAAGTTCGTTCTGGGAAAGGCACCCTGGTGCTGGACCTCTGACCTGTTGCAGCCGATGCTTCCTGCTCTGAGAAAAGAGAGGGTCTGGATCATGGCCTATGGCACGGACAGAGATATGCTGGGAGCAAGAGAGGCCTGGGATCTGGCCCTGCAGATGGGCATAAACTACTCCGATAGGCTGCACATCCGGCTCTGCCGTAGATAAATCGGGCCAATTTGCTGCCATGCCCTAGAGATTTCAGCTCTGGCCATTCCAATAGATCCCTATTTTTTCTGCAAGTTCTCTATCTGCAGATCGATCTCGGAGAGAAGGGTGAAACTGCTCTCTTTGTAGTCATCAAAAGAGTCCTCAGGAGAATGCATTCCATCTCTGACCAAAACCCTGATTCTATAGTCTCCTGGGGCCTGGCTGCCGGAGGCCCACTGCCAGGTGGGAGAGGCCGACCAGCCGGTCATATCCCGTCCATTGAGCAGGAATTTGTAGAATATCTGGTCGCCCTCCCGATCCGCCGCCCCGGCGGTCCAGGCAACTTTCGCCCCCTGGGCCTGGGGGCTGGCAATATCGGGAAGAAGCGAAGCCAAAATGGGCGGCTGATTGGCGGCAGAAATCTCGAAGAAAGCCTCTTTAAAGGCATCGAAGTCCCCGCCCGAAACATGTTTTCCATCTCTGGCCTGGCCGATTATGGTATGGATTCCTGGCCGGGCTGATGAGCTGTTCCAGGTCCAGGAACTGGCTGTGGACCACTCCCCTGCCGGCATTCCGTCTATCAGGAATCCATAGTAAATGGTATCGCCATCCGGATCAACTGCGGCTATAGTCCAATTCACCTCCGACCCCTGAGGCTGAGGGCTGGGCCGGTCGGCCTGAAGCTCTGATATCTCAGGGATGCCATTTGTGGAATTCAAAACGAATATTCTCTCCAGGGAGCTGTCAGAGGAGTCCAGGGAGGCATTCTCTTCGTCCCTGGCCAGAACGGATATCGCATAATCGCCGGCGCTCTCGGAAGAAGTATTCCAGCTCCAAGCAGGAGAGGTCGACCAGCCTCTAGTCTCCTGACCGTCCTTTAAAAACCGGTAATAAACCGTATCGTTATCCGGATCAGCGGCCCTGGCAGTCCAGTTTATGCTGCCACCCGGCTCAGCGGGGCTGCTCTGATCGGATGTCAGATCCTGCAGGACTGGCGGCTGATTGAGGGAAGCCAGAGAAAAGCTGCTATTGATCATATGATCAAATGAACTCTCGGAGGCATGATTTCCGTCCCGGACCAAAACACTGATCTCATAATTGCCAGGGGAAAGGCCGGAAGTCGGCCAGATCCAGCTACCTATCCTGGACCAATTATTTGCCTCCTGGCCGCTCACCAGGAATTTGTAGAAAATCCTGTCTCCCTCAAAGTCGGTGGCTTTTGCCCTCCAGAAGATGGCCGTCCCTGGCGGCTGGGGGCTAGGCTGGTCAGGGATGAGGGCCTCCAGAATGGGAGGACGATTGACATCGCTGGAATTAGAAGAGGCATTATCCCGGGCCTTCTCTGCCTTTTCCGCAGCCAGAGCGGCAGAAGATGATGCCATATCAGTTGCCTCCGGCTGAGAATATGACCTGGCAGCTTGTGCTGTCGCATTAGATTCATTCCCTTCGGAGTATATCTCCACTCCATCAATCTCGACCGCATTCAGGCTCTGCATAGAAGATTGGGAGACTGATGGAGCCGTCAACATGCCGTCCTCTCCTGCTGCCTGTGTCTCGCCTGAAGCTGCAGCCATTGTGGAATTGCTGCTCTGATTAAAGCCATCCGGAGAGCTCTGATTCGATGCATCTGCATTTGCTATGAGATCATTCTCAGCATCGATCTTTTTTGAGGCAGCGGCAGTCTCAGGCTCCTGCGGCTCTTTTGCGGTAGGCTTAGACTCCTTCTTGCTCTGAGGCTTGCTGGCCTCTTTGCTGCTGGTTTCGCCGCCACCACCCCCACCGGAAAAGAACATCTCTCTGCCGCTTATCTTGGCGGTGCTATTGTTAGGAGGAGAGGATGCAGTGGCATTGAGGGCTATGCCGCCGGAGCCGTTCCGGCCGGGGGGCGGGCTCTGAACCTCCTGCAGGCTGGAGGCTGAGAGATTTTCCTGAGGGCGGCCTTCTTTGGCCAGAGTATAGAGGGCACTATCATTGCTGGCGGGAAGATCGGGCATAGGCTCATGAAACCGGGAGGAGATGGACGGCCAGGAGAGATCCTGCGGCCCGAAAGACAGAGCTATGGCCCCAATAAAAAGGACGGCCAGGAACAGGACGGCATAGGCGGCTCGACGGCCGGTTATGCTGCTCTGGCGAGATGAATTGGGCCCTGGCCTCAGCCCGCTTCTGGGCAGAAGAAAGAACCTTCTGCTGCGGGGCAGATCGGACCAGCGCATATAGGCCATGAGGAACAAAAATAGGGACAGCATTGATAGCAGCGTAGCCAATGAGCCGCTTTGCAGACCCCGCGGCGTGGCCCAGAGGACCAGTCCCAGAAGCCCGGCCAAGAGGACGGATGCGGCAAGGCTCAGAACCGCTCGCCCACGTAGGCTGAGTTCGCCCTTGCCGGGATAGGCCCAGAGCAGGGCGAGGTATCCCGGAACCGGAAAGACAAGTATCAGAGCGAGAGCAGAAAGCAATCCCTTCCAGGACGGGGGCGAGAGATGGACCAAGGCCAGGGCTATAATGGATATCAATAAACAGACGATCAGGTGCCGCGGCGCCGGCCAGGCCAATCTCAACTCTATTCCGCCTCGGGCAATGGATAAGGCATCATATCCTCTTGGCGATAAAACCTTTTTCCTGGATTTCGTCAAGCCGGATTTGGCCGAGCTTTATTCTTTTCAATTCACCTCTAGCTCTATTCCCACCGGGCAGTGATCCGCTCCCGTGACCTCTTTTAATATAAATGCCGACTGCACCGAATCCACAAGATTTCGGCTGACAAAGAAGTAGTCTATTCTCCAGCCCACATTCCTCTCCCTGGCCCTGGTCTTCAGATCCCACCAGGAGTAGTTTTCCGCCTCAGGGTGGAAGATGCGGAAGGTGTCCACAAAGCCCTTCTCCACCAGCCGGTCCATCCAGGCCCTCTCCTCCGGCAGAAATCCGGATATCTTCTCATTGGCCTTGGGCCGGGCCAGGTCGATCTCCTTATGGGCGGTGTTGAGGTCACCGCAGACAATAATCTTCTTTCCCTGGCGGCTGAGCCGGTCTATGTGCTCCAGGAAGAGATCATAGAACTGCAGCTTGTAGGCCAGCCGCTCTGCTGAGGCCTTGCCGTTGGGAAAGTAGACATTATAGAGCAGAAATTGGCCGAAGTCAGCAACTATGGCCCGGCCTTCATCCTCCAGACCGGCGATCCCCAGGCTGCTTTTCACTGCAAGGGGCGGAATTTTGCTGAAAAGGGCTACCCCGTCCCGGCCTTTGCGGGGACCGGAGTTGAAGTAGCAATGGTATCCGGCCATGCTCTTAAGCGGGGCAGGAACCTGATCTTCCCCCACCTTGGTCTCCTGGAGGCAGAGCACATCAGGGCTGTCTTTCATCATCCAATCAACAAAGCCTTTCTTGAGAATGGCCCTCAGGCCATTTACATTCCAAGATAGCAGTCTCAGCGTGGTCATAACAGGATACTACTCCTTCTTCGACATAAAGCAGTCATCTGCGCTCTCCCATTTATGGAAACTCATAATTGCCTTCAAATTCTGCATTTCCCTTCCAGATCCTTCACTGTCATCTCCTCAGCTCCATCCAGATGTTGACAAAGGCGACGCTGATCAGGTTCAAGGTAGTGGCAGCAATCCAGATGCGGGACTCCAGAGGACTGAGAAAAGCAATCCAGCCGGACCATAAAACGATGCTGATTATGGAAAATGAGGCCAGGGTATCTATGGCCAGAAAGAGCCTGGGCCGACCGATGAGCCTTCCCGCCTGGGCAATGATGCAGTACTCAATGGGCGAAGCCCGGCCGCCCAGATGGAAGGCTATGCGCGCCAGGTTCATGGAGAGGTCAATGGCAGCCCAAGCCATGATCATCGCTCCCAGGATAAAGAGAGGAGAAGAGGCCTGAGCCCCGCCAGCCCGCCAGCAGAGCAGGCCAAATAGCATCTTGAAGGCAGAGAAGGGCAGGCCAATGGTCAAGGCCTGAAAGGCGGGAGTGGTAAAAAAGCTCTCCTCGATTGCCACCTTGGCCCCTCTCTCCTGCTCTGCCATATCCTCTGACCCTCACCCATCTCGCAGGCTATCCGATCTTATATCCTGCCTTTTCAATTGCCTCTTGCAGATCCGTCCGGGCTAACTTGGCTGGATCATAGCTCACACGAGCCGTCTTTGCCTCCAGGTCGACCTCTGCCGAAAACACTCCATCCAGGCTCCTCAGAGCCGTCTCCACTGCCGCCTGGCATCCGGCGCAGGCCATGCCTAAAACCTTCAATTGCACTTCTTCCATCTCTTCCACCTCCTGATCATCACATCCCCAAGCGGATGTGTTTTGTCTCCATGTAGGCCTCCAGCCCCCAGCGGCCCAGCTCCCGGCCTAGACCACTCTCCTTCCAGCCGCCGAAGGGAGCCTGCAGGTCCACCACATTGTTGACATTGACTCCGATTCCTCCCGCCTCCAGACCCTCCGCCGCCCGGATGGCAGTCTTAAGGTCGCTGGTGAAGACATATGCGGCCAGGCCATAGGGGCTGTCGTTGGCCAGGGATATGGCCTGCTCCAGGCTCTTGAACTTCATCAATGGCGCTACCGGCCCGAAGGTCTCCTCCCGCATCACCTTCATCCTGTGCTCTGCCTGGCCCAGCACTGTGGGCAGGAAGAAGTAGCCTTTCTCATAGGCCACTCCCTCCGGCTCCCTGCCGCCGAAAAGAAGCTCTGCCCCCTTCTCCAGAGCATCGGCCACATGATCTCTGGTCTTATCCCTCTGGGCCCGGCTGAACATGGGGCCCAGATCCACATCAGGATCCAGGCCGTCTCCGATCTTGAACCTCTCCGCTCGGGCTACAAGCTCATTGGTAAAGCTCTCAGCCACCTCATCTGCCACATAAATCCGGTTGACGCTGATGCAGATCTGTCCCATATTGGAAAAGGCCCTCTGGGCAGCTGATGCCGCGGCTGCCTTTATGTCCGCATCGGCACAGACGATGAAGGGAGACTGGCCCCCCAGCTCCAGGGAGACCCGCTTTATGTGGGCGGCTGCGGCGGCCATGATCGATCTTCCCGTGGCTGTCTCTCCGGTAAAGGCGATCTTGCGGGAGATGGGGCTTTCCACCAGCTCTGCCCCCACCTCTTCTCCCGGCCCGTGCACCACATTGGCTGCCCCGGCAGGCAGGCCGGCTTGGCTGACAGCCCGGACGAACTCGGTGGCCGACAGGGGGGCCAGGCTGGGTGGCTTGGCCACAAAGGTGCACCCGGCCGCCAGGCAGGGAGCCACCTTCCAGGCCAGAAGGTCCACGGGATAGTTCCAGGGGGTGATGAGAGCAGCAACCCCTATGGGCTGGCGCAAAACTATGCTCCGGCTATGCGGGCCCGTCATCCATTCCCCAAAGTTTCTCTTTCCCTCCTCGGCATAGTAGTCCAGCACATCTGCCGAAGAGAGTACCTCGGCTTTGGCGAACTTGAGAGGCTTGCCCTGCTCCAAAGTGAGAAGCCTGGCGATTCTCTCGGCCCGCTCCCGGACCCTGGCTGCCGCCTTATGCAGGATCTCCCCCCTCTTCTGGCTTGATTCCGCCGACCAGAGGGGAAAGGCCCTTTCTGCTGCCTGGAGGGCCAGCCGGGCATCCTGGCGACTGCCTGAGGCGACCTCTGCTACAGCCTCCCCATTAGCCGGATTGTAGATGACCTCCCTCCTGCCGCTGCCCTCCTCCAGGGGCAGGTCTCTGCCGTTTATGAGCATCTGGGATTGGAACATGAGATGTTATTGACTGCGGCGGCAGATAACCTTTGCTTTTGAAAAGAGCTGTTTCATGGTTTGGAGGCGGAAAAAGTATTTAGGCTTGGATAGCCTGGCAGTTGCTGCATGAAGCGCCAGGAAAAGGGGGAATGCCTTCTCTGAAAGAGGATCTCTGGGTCATGTCCTTCATGGGCCGGGACAGGCCAGGGGTGATTAGCGATATTCTAAAGGAGCCCGCCAGGTTCAATGTGAATATCGTGGACATGGACCAGAGGGTGATGCAGGGGGTATTCGTCATGTCTGTGGTGGCAGATTTTGCCTCGGCCAGCATCACCGAAAAGGAGATGCAAAGCTGGATGGCAGACATATCCAGGCAGATGGGAATTCAGTCCAGCTTTCTGCCTCTGGGCCAGTTCAAAGGGCGTCGCCGGTCCAGCAAGAGCCTGCATGTGGTCACCATCCTGGCCAGGGACAGGGTGGGCATCATACGCGATGTGGCGGAAAGTGCTGCCGCCAATAAGATTAATATCGAGAGGGCCTCGGTCACCGCCCGGGGAGATCTCATCTCCATTGAGTTTCTCATGGATTTTGCCGACTGCGAGGAAGAGGACTGCAAGGCCAAACTGAAGGCAGAGTGTGAGCGGCTGGGGCTGGATGTGGTGATTCAGGATCTGGGCCGCTCCAGGAAGGAGAAGCGGCTCATAGTCTTCGATATGGACATGACCATAGTCGACTTTGAGATCATCAACAAGCTGGCCGGATTTGCGGGAGTGGACGAGCAGGTGAAGGCCATCACTGAAAAAGCCATGAACGGTGAGATGGACTTCAAGGAGTCTTTGCGCCAGAGAGTTCGTCTGCTCCGGGGAATGCCGGAGAGCACCTTGCAGGAGATAGCATCCGACCTGCGGCTAACGCCGGGCTCGGAGGAGCTGCTCCATCATCTCAAGCAGCTTGGCTACAAGATCGCCCTCATCAGCGGCGGCTTCACCTATTTTACCGATGTACTCAAGCAGAAGCTGGGCTTCGACTATGCCTTTGCCAATGAGCTGGAGATCAAAGACGGCCTTCTCACCGGAGAGATCAGGGGGGAGATCATAGACGCCGAGGCCAAGGGGCGGATCATCTACAAGCTGGCCGATCTGGAGAAGATCAGCCCGGACAGCATCGTGGCCGTGGGCGACGGCGCCAACGACTGCCTCATGATCAGAAATGCCGGCCTGGGAGTGGCCTTCAATGCCAAAGAGGTTTTGAAAAAGGTCTCCGACGGCTCTCTCTCCCGGGAGAACCTGCTGGGCCTGCTCAATGTGCTGGGCCTGGTGGAAGAAGAAAAAGAGAGCCCTTAAAGTCAGAAGCCGGACTCATCCCCGGCCATTGCCCGCTCCATCTCTCTGGCAATCATCGCTCCTGCCATCCTCTTCTGAACCGTTGCTGCCAGAGCAGCTGCGGCTCTCCGGCGGGAGTATTGGTCCACCTGCCAGTCCAGCCCCTCATATCCCACATCCATGAGCATCAGCCCCTCCGCCGGGGCGGTGGGGGCGCCGTGGTTGGACTCCGGTCGCAGTAGCTCCGAGAACCAAGCCCAATCCTTATCTTCGGAGCCCATCTTCTCCAGAGCGCCGACCATTTTTCGCACCATATTCCAGAGAAAGCCATCCGCCCGGATATCGAAGATGAATAGCCCGCCCTGCTCAGAAATTTCCAGCTTGCTCACCGTTTTAACCGTGTCCACCTTGGAGGAGGAGAAATTCCTGAAATCGTGCTGGCCCAGGAGCTGCTCAGCGCCGCAGCGCAATGTCTCCAGATCCAGTCCCGGATGCCAGAGGAGGTATCGATACTCCCGCCACTGGGCGTTCCAGCGGGCGGAAAACCCTATGGGGGCTACGGCCCAGGCCCAGCTCCAGATGTCGCGGGGCAGCCGGCCGTTGACACATCGCGGCCGGGCCAGGGGAGCCTTGTCCTCATCGATCCAGAAGTCAATCACCTGGCCCAAAGCAGAGACCCCCCGGTCCGTCCTCCCGGCATAGCAGAAGTCGCCGTGGATGACGCCTATTTTCGACAGCGCCCGCCTGACCTCGGAATCGACAGTGACCAGATCCGGCTGGCGCTGAAAGCCGTAGTAGGACTCCCCCAGATAGGCCAGCTTCAGAGCGATCTTCATCTACACTTCTCTGGGATCGGTGATATAGCCGGTGATGGCGCTGGCGCCAGCAGTAGCAGGCGAGGCCAGATACACGTAAGCCTGGGGGCTTCCCTGCCTGCCCACGAAGTTGCGATTGGATGTGGCCAGGCAGCGCTCGCCCGCTCCTAAGAGGCCAAAGCTTCCTCCCATGCAGGGCCCGCAGCAGGCTGACTCCACCATGGCCCCCGCCTCCATGAACCTCTCCACCAGTCCGGCGCGAAGCGCCTTCATGTACTCTATCCGGCTGGCAGGGACAACGATCATGCGCACGCCCTTGGCCACTGGCTCGCCCTTCATCATCTGGGAGGCTAGAGCCAGATCCTCGAAGCGGCCATTGGTGCACGATCCCAGGAAGACCTGATCGATCCTGGTCTCGGGCAGCTGGCTGATGGGCCTCACATTGTCCACATTGTGGGGCAGGGCCACCTGGGGCTCGATCTGGCTCACATCCCAGGCCCGCTTGGAAAGAGAAGCATCCTCGTCGCTTTCAGCTATTCTCTCTTTGATTGCCGCCCTGTCCTTCACCCGCTCCTCCAGATATCTTACGGCCGTCTCGTCTGCATCGAATATCCCCGCCTTGGCCCCCATCTCAATGGCCATATTGGAGACGGTCATCCTCTCCGGAATGCTCATCCGCTGCGCTGCCTCGCCCTTGAACTCGCAGGCCAGATAATTGGCTCCGTCTGCCCCGATATCCCCTATGATCCGCAGCACCACATCTTTGGATGTCACTCTTTCCGAGAGCCGGCCATTCAAGATCAGCTGCAATGTCTGGGGAACCATGAACCACAGCTTTCCGGTGGCAAAAACCGAGGCCATGTCCGTTGAGCCTATGCCCGTGGCAAAGGCCCCCAGGGCTCCATAGGTGCAGGTATGCGAGTCAGTGCCCACGANNTCATAATTGAGTATGGACTGCTCCTGCGCGAATTTGCGCAGCATTATATGATTCTCCGCCGCCTTGAGGCTGTCTGCGGGCACCTGATGATCGAAGAGCATGACTATCCTGGCCGGGTCCCAAACCTTGCCCCCCCGGCCCGCAATCTCATAAAATCCCTTGACCGCCAGCGGTCCGGTGATATCATGGATCATGGCCTTGTCCACCCTAGCCATGACGAATTCGCCGGCTCTTGCCCCTTTTCCTGAGGCTCTAGAAAATATCTTCTCCGACAGGGTCTGTCCGCTCATGTCAAGGGCCATCTCATTTATGATAAATAAATCTTGACCTCCTCCTAAAGACCTCTTCCTCATCAGATGAAAACTCTTCAGACCATTTCAAAGCCTTTAAATAAATAAGACCCTATCAACGATGTACACAAGAATACAATTTAGTCAAGGAATGGAGTGTCCGGGAAATGAAGATCAAGTATCTGCTCGACGAGGAAGAGATCCCCAATAAGTGGTACAATGTAGCCGCCGATATGCCCACCCCCCTCAGCCCCCCTCTGCATCCGGGAACGCTGGAGCCCCTCAAGGCCGAGGACATGGAGATGATCTTTCCCAAAGCCCTCATCCGGCAGGAGATGAGCACCGATCGCTGGATCGACATCCCGGAGGAGGTGCGGGAGATCTACCGGCTCTGGAGGCCCACGCCTCTTTACCGCGCCGCCGGCCTGGAGAAGGCTCTCAAGACCCCGGCCAAAATCTACTACAAGTACGAAGGCGTCAGCCCGGCCGGCAGCCACAAGCCCAACACCGCCGTGCCCCAAGCCTACTATAATATGAAGGAGGGCATAGAGCGCCTGGCCACGGAGACGGGAGCGGGACAATGGGGCTCGGCCCTTGCTTTAGCGAGCTGCCTCTTCGGCCTCAAATGCACCGTCTATATGGTCCGCTCCAGCTTCGACAGCAAGCCCTACCGAAAGAGCGCCATGCGAGTCTGGGGAGCAGAGTGCTACTCCAGCCCCTCGGACAAGACCGAGTTCGGCAGAAAGGTCCTGGCGGAGATGCCGGATACGCCAGGATCTTTGGGCATAGCCATTTCCGAGGCAGTGGAGGATGCTGCGACCCACAACGACACCAACTACTCCCTGGGATCGGTGCTCAATCATGTCCTGCTGCATCAGACCGTGGAGGGCCTGGAGCTGCAAAAGCAGTTTGATATGGCCGACGACTATCCCGATATCATGTTCGGCTGCTGCGGCGGCGGCAGCAACTTCCCGGGAATGGTCTTCCCCTTCATCCCGGACAAGATGAAGGACAAGAAAGACCTGCGCCTGGTGGCCTGTGAGCCCTCCGCCTGCCCCACATTGACTAAGGGGCTCTATGCCTATGACTTCGGCGATACCGCGGGCATGGCCCCGGTGATCAAGATGTACACTCTGGGCCACGATTTCATCCCGCCCGGAATTCATGCCGGTGGCCTGCGCTATCATGGGGATGCACCACTGCTATGCAATCTGGTGCATGATGGCCTGATCGAGGCCACTGCTCTGCAGCAGACCGAGGTCTTTGAGGCGGCTACCCTCTTCGCCCGGGCCGAAGGCATAATTCCTGCCCCTGAGGCGGCCCATGCCATTAAGCCGGCTATAGATGAGGCTTTGCGCTGCCGCCAGAGCAAGGAGGCCAAGACCATATTCATCTCTCTGACCGGCCACGGCCATTTCGATCTGGCTGCCTATGATGCCTACAATGACGGCAAGCTGGTGGACTACGAATACCCGGCGGACCTGGTGAAGCAATCGCTGGCCAAGCTGCCCAGGCCATGAGCCGGGAGAGGAAGGCAAAGATAGGATTTCTCATCAATCCCATAGCCGGCCTGGGGGGCAGAGTGGGGCTGAAGGGGACAGACGGCCTGGCCGGTCAGGCCCTGGCCAGAGGAGCGGTTCCTCAATCTGAGGAGAGGGGCAGGGCTTGCCTTCAATCCCCCATCTGGAGATCGATGGACATCCAATTTTTTACTGCCGGAGGAAGGATGGGGGAGGATGTCCTAGCCGGAAGCGGCAGGGAATATGAGGTAATTCACAGTCCGCCTCCTCAATCAGGAGCAGCAGATACCATTGCCGCCTGCCAGCAGTTCGGGAAAAGAGGGATCGATCTCATCCTATTTTGCGGCGGGGATGGAACGGCAAGGGATATAGCCTCGGCCAATAGCAGCATTCCCATCCTGGGCATACCGGCAGGAGTTAAGATGCACTCCGGGGTATTTGCCATCAGCCCCCAGGCGGCGGCGGAGCTGGCTGCCGGATATCTGGTGGGTGAGCTCAAATTAAGGCAGACGGAGATAGTGGATGTGGACGAGGATCTCTATCGCTCCGGAGAGCTGGCTACCCGGCTTTATGCCACTGCTCTGACACCCTACCAACCGGCTCTGGTCCAGGAGAGGAAAAGGATCTACCTCTCCGGAGACGAAGAGGAATTCAAAAATCAGATCGCTCTCTTCGCCGCCGAGTTCATGGGAGACGGCTCAGCTTATGTTATCGGCGCTGGAACCACAACCGCCAGGATAGCAGAGAGGATGGGCCTGGAAAAGACGCTTTTAGGAGTGGATGTAATTCAGAATGGCCGCCTGATTCAGAAGGATGCAGCAGAAAAGGATCTTCTGGCCCTGCTGGATAAGGAGGAAAGGGTAAAGATCATCGTCAGCCCCATAGGAGCCCAGGGATTTATACTGGGCAGGGGCAGCCAGCAGATCAGCCCTGCCGTATTGAGGCGGGTGGGTGAAGAGAATCTGATCATAGTCTCCACCCCCCATAAGATAGCCGAAATACCGCGACTGCTGGTGGATACGGGGGATGCCGATCTGGATGCTCTTATCGCCAAGAAAAGATTGGTGGTCGTCGGCTACCGCATGGCCCAGAGGAAAGAGACAGTCGCGGCATCACTATGCGGATAGCCTAAAAGCTGACAAGCAGATTTATATTTTGGGACAAGCCGGAAGATATCATGAACGCTGTGGCTACCTTTATCATTCTGGCGTCCTTATTGCAGACGCCCGCCTTCGATATGCAGGGTACTGTAACCAGAGTAAATTCCCCCACCAGCTTGGTCATAGGCAATGAGACGGTTAATAGAACAGTTCTCCTGGAGGGGGTGGACGCCTCCGGCCTGACCAATTTGAAATATGACTATTTGATGAGGGACCTTCAGGGATATCTGCCCAAAAAGGAGGTATTGGTCAATGGCAGCCAGGTATACTTCGATCTGGTGGCTGGCTACAACTCCCAAAGCATCAATGAGATGATTGAGAAGAAGATCTCCCTTCTGGAGCAGATGCCGGACTATTTCTGCCAAGATTATGAATGCTGGCAGGAGCTTTAGCCTTTACTTGGCTCTACTGGGTATAAAACTGCCAGGCCTGGATGATATATTTCCCATATAATATCCAGATTAAAACAAATATCCCAAAAATGATGTAGAGGTTGGTGATATACACCAACCACTGCAGAAGACGCATCTTCTTTTCGGGCGTCCCAAACCAGTCTGTTGCCTTTCGCTCAAACCAGTTGGCCATCGTCAAGGATTAAGCAGTTGCCTTGCTAGCGGCTTCAATCTCCGCTAGCTTCTTGGCTTCTTCTGCTGCTGCTTTCCTTTCAGACTTGCCCTTGAGCATCTTCATCTTGACCAGGTTGTCCCTTTCCATCTCCTCCAAGGCCATGCTGATGAACTTGATGGTGTCCTTGAGATCAGGAACCACCTTGAACTCCAGAGCATTGACACGCCTCTTGGTGCTGTCGATATCCTCGACCAGCCTGATCATGGCGGTCTCAACCTCTGCAGCCAGGATGATCTTATCCAGGAGCTTCTCATAGGAATCAGCAGCTTCGTCAATAGCCGCACTGGTCCCAATGATGCCGTAGCCTCGCTCGAACATCTTCTTTTGCACGGCCTCTGCCGCGATCTTGGGAACCACTACGCCCATGATGTTTCTGGATTCAAGCTCTATGGTCGGCTCCTTTTGCAGGGAGTAAGCCACGCTGTTGATGGCAACTGTGCCCTCCACAGCCGTGGCCATTTGAAGCCTCTGCTCGGCTACGAGCAGAGCCTCAACCAGCTCTTTCCTGACTGTCCTGGCCTTGTTCAGCACCTCGAAGAACTCAATCATGAGACCGTCGCGCTTCATTTTGAGGAGCGAGTGACCAGTTATGGCGACCTTCATCCTTCTTTTAAGGGCGATAAGCACTGCCCTGGTCGGTTTTGTTCCTCGAATTACAGGCATGGTCTCACTCTGCTTTCTTCGCTGCGCTGGCGTATTTGGGATGGTATTGCTTGATGTATTTGTCGTCAACCCTGGTGAGCATAGCCTCTGGCAGATCAGCCAGCAGATCCCATCCGATCTGGAGGGTGTCGAAGATAGACCGATCCTCGTCTCTGCCCTGATTAACGAATCTCTTCTCGAACTTGTCTGCGAACTCCAAGACCAGCTTATCGCGCTCGGAGAGAGCCTCTTTGCCCACGATGGCCGCCAGGCCGCGCAGATCATTGCCCTCTGCATAATAAGCATAGAGCTGATCTGATACTGCTCTGTGATCCTCGCGGGTGTGGCCCTTTCCGATACCGGAGTTCATCAGCCGGGACAGCGATGGTCTGATGTCCACAGGGGGATAAATGCCCTTTCTGTGCAGCTCTCGGGAGATGATGATCTGGCCCTCGGTGATGTATCCGGACAGATCCGGTATGGGATGGGTGATATCATCGCCGGGCATGGTCAGGATGGGGAATTGAGTGATAGATCCCTTCTTGCCCCTGATGATTCCTGCCCTCTCGTACTGGATGGCCAGGTCGGTGTACATGTATCCGGGATAGCCGCGTCGTCCGGGCACCTCTTCACGAGCTGCTCCCATCTGGCGGAGAGACTCGCAATAGTTGGTCATGTCCGTGTAGATGATCAGCACGTGCATGTCCAGGTCGAATGCCAGATACTCGGCAGTGGTCAGTCCCAGCCGGGGAGTGAGAATTCTCTCCACAGCCGGATCATCGGCCAGATTGAGGAACACCACGGCCCTCTCCAGAGCGCCGGTTCTCTCGAAGTCGGCCAGGAAGTGCTGGGCCTCTTCGTTGGTGATTCCCATGGCGCAGAAGATGACGGCGAAGGACTCGGCTTCGCCAAGAGCCTTGGCCTGCCTGGCGATCTGCAGAGCGACGTCGTTGTGGGGCAGACCTGCGCCGGAGAAGATGGGCAGCTTCTGGCCGCGCACCAGGGTGTTGGTGCCGTCGATGGTGGAAATGCCGGTCTGGATAAAAGCACGGGGCTTCTCCCGGGAAGCGGGATTGATAGCCGCTCCGGCAATATCTCTCAGTACCTCAGGCACAATTTCCGGGCCGCCGTCTCTGGGCCGCCCGGAGCCAGACAGAACGCGTCCCACGATGCCGGGTGACAGTGGCATCTTGATGACGTCTCCAGTAAAGCTGACTGCGCTTTCCTTGGACAGACCGCCGGTTCCCTCGAATACCTGAATAACCACAATCTCATCAGAGGTATCCAGCACCTGTCCTCTCTTCAGCTCTCCACCAGTTCTGATCTCGACGAGCTCATTGTAGCCCACTGGCTCGGTCTTCTCAACGAAGATGAGTGGTCCGGAGATCTCAGTAATAGTCTTGTATTCCTTGGTCATTTTGAACCCTCCTCACTTCAGCGCCTTGAACTCGGCTTCCATCTGAGCCATAACCTTTGCCAGGATGGGCTCATACTCTGCCTCCAGCCTCACCTTGGCCAGAGCATCCTTGGATGGAACGGATGTGATCTGGGCCACAGGTATGCCCTTCTGAACTGCATCGAAGGCCAGATCCCTGTACTTCAGGATGGCTTCCAGGAGATCGAACTGCTTCTTGTATGGCGCAAAGGTATCCACGGGGTGGAATGCGCTCTGGGCCAGCCAGAAGTTGATGATCATCCTGGCCACTTCCAGCGTGATCTGCTGATCTTCAGGCAGGGCATCGGAACCGACGAGCATCACTATCTCTTCCAGCTCAGCGTTCTCCTGCAGTATGGCCATAGCCCTTCTCTTGTTCTTGTTCCAGTTGGGGCTGACGTTCTCCACGAACCAGGGCTCGAGAGTCTGGTCATACAGGGAGTAGGAATCCAGCCAGTTGATGGATGGGAAGTGCCTGCGCTGGGTCAGCTTGGAGTCTAGGGCCCAGAATACCTTGACCATTCTCAGGGTGTTCTGAGTAACCGGCTCGGTGAAGTCTCCGCCAGCCGGGGACACTGCTCCCACGATACTGACTGAGCCCTGGCCGCCATTTAGAACTGCCGCACGACCGGCACGCTCATAGAAGTCGGCCAGTCTGGCGCCGAGGTATGCAGGATAGCCTTCCTCACCAGGCATCTCTTCCAGACGGGAGCCCATCTCTCTCATGGCCTCTGCCCACCGGGAGGTGGAGTCAGCAGTCATGAGGCAGTCGTAGCCCATATCTCTGTAGTACTCTGCGGTGGTCATTCCGGTGTAAATGGAAGCCTCACGAGCCGCCACAGGCATATTGGAGGTATTGGCGTAAACGATGGACCTCTCCATCAGGGGTCTGCCGGTCCTGGGATCCTGCAGCTCGGGGAACTCATGGAGCAGATCGGCCATCTCATTGCCGCGCTCGCCGCATCCCACATAAATCACAATATCAACATCTGCCCACTTGGACAGAGTCTGCTGCATAACCGTCTTTCCGGTGCCGAAGCCTCCGGGAATTGCTGCCGTTCCGCCCTTAGCCAGGGAGAAGAATCCGTCCACGACCCTCTGTCCTGTTCTGAGGGGGATGGTCGGTGCCAGCTTCTCAGCGACGGGCCTGGCCTGTCTTACCGGCCACTTATGCATCATGGTGAGCTCAGTGCCGTCCTCCAAGACGCAGACGGTCTCATCGACGGTGAAATTCCCGCCGTGGATCTCCTTAATGGCGCCGCCCTTGGTCTTGGGTGGGACCATGATCTTGTGATTGATGAGCAGCTGCTCCTGAACCTCACCGAAGGCCTGGCCAGGCTTTAGAACATCGCCCTTCTTGGCTGTTGGCTTGAACTCCCACTTCTTCTTGTGGTCTATGCCATCAACGAATAGGCCTCGGCTGATGAAATCTCCAGACATCTCTGCCAGCTTGGGCAGCGGCCTCTGGATGCCGTCATAAATTTGGGTCAGAATGCCTGGACCCAGTTGTGCCACGAGTGGAGCACCCGTCTCCTTGACGGGCTCACCGGGCCTAACTCCGCCCGTATCCTCGTATACCTGAATGATATGTTTATTGCCGGAAATGCCGATGACTTCGCTCATCAGGCCTTCCTCGCCGACCAGGACCAGGTCGTACATGGAAGCTTTCAGGCCTGTGGCCTGAACCAGTGGTCCGGCGACTCGCTTTACTTTCCCTACTTCCATAAATCAACACCTATTGCCCTTTTAATCTTCTCTCTCATCTCTGTGCTCTGCTCGGTTCCGATAGAAATTACGGTAGGCTTGATAGACTCGGAAAGCTGCTCCTGGAGCCTCTTGGGCAGCTTGTTGTAATCCGATTGCTTCAAC
>MTKZ01019296.1_pt1 | contig 16601 bp, 11 predicted proteins | sample 1042781 | NCBI WGS metagenome assembly MTKZ01 (sample SAMN06212207, study PRJNA360539) | anaerobic digester metagenome | biome: Wastewater treatment plant; material: sludge; isolation source: anaerobic digester fed with sludge from wastewater treatment plant | place: Denmark: WWTP Viborg ... | reverse complement strand
GGAAACATCAACGTCGATGGCGACGAGACAGTCGACGTCACCCTCACGAAGAAGACCTACACCCTTACGGTGAACACCGTCGGTGAGGGAACGGTAACAAAGAACCCGGACAAAGCCACATACAACCACGGAGAATTCGTCCAGCTCGCGGCCAATCCCGCGGAAAACTGGATTTTCACAGGCTGGAGCGGCGACTTGACCGGTTCTACAAACCCCGCAAACATCACGATGAACTCAAACAAGACCGTGACGGCAAATTTTACGAGAATATACACCGTTACCTTCAACGTTAGCGATAACCAGGGAGCCGTACAGGGAGCTAACGTCGCCTTCAACGGAGAGAACAAGAGCACCGACGCACAGGGAAAGGCGGTCTTCACAGGAGTGCTCGCAGGCAACAAAGCATATACTGTGAGCAAAGAGGGCTACAACAACGCCNNTCATCACGATGAACTCAAACAAGACCGTGATCGCCAGTTTCATGATTAAGCAGTACACAATTACTGCAAGGGCCGGCGCGGGAGGAAGTATTAGTCCATCCGGCGATGTGAAAGTAAACCATGGAGCGAATCAGTCATTCACAATTACTCCGAACACCGGTTACAATATAGAAGATGTAAAGATCGACGGCAGTTCGATCGGTGCGGTAACAAACTATACTTTCACCAATGTCACAGACAACCACACGATAGCGGTCACTTTCAAAATAAAGACATACACTATTTCCGTATCTGCCAACCCGTCAGAAGGTGGAACGGCCTCCGGCGGTGGAACTTTTAGTCATAATCAGCAGGTCAACCTGTCAGCGACACAGAATGCGGGTTATCAATTTTTGAACTGGACAGAAGGAGGATCGGTTGTAAGCACAAAGGCAAATTACTCCTTCCCGGCCACGGGGAATAGAACACTCGTTGCCAATTTCAATATGATCAAGGGAACTATCGAAATAAGCGATAAAACTATCGATGGCTTCGGCCAGATCGAAGTTTACGCCGAAAACTTCGGATTCAATGTTGGAGCCATAGAATACGTTTTGAGCTATGACCCTGCAAAGCTTTCAATACTAGCCATGGCAAACAATCCGGAGCTCAACTGGACTCTACAAAACCTCTTCAAATCAACCGATGGAATCATTCATTTCGTGGGTGGAGGTCAACCGGTAGATCTCTCCACAAGAAAGAAAATAGCGACGATAACTGTTTCAGAAGTCTCGAGTGGATCTACTACGATCGGTTTCACGAAATACATTTACAACGATGTCGAAGTTGAAACGGCAGTCACCAACGACAGTCAGCCTCCTGAGGAAATAAGAAGTCCCCATATCACGCTGGTTCCAGGAACTATAACGATAAATTAGGCGGGTGATTCGATTGAAAAGACTCATATATTATGTCTTTATTTTGGCAACCGTGCTGGTTGCACTGACAGGCTGTCCACCAATAAACAAAAAACCGGTTGCTTCAAATGTGAGAATCACCGGCCAGACGGTAAGCGGGCAGAAATTGAAAGGAGAGTACAACTACACAGATCCGGAAAAAGACAGTGAAGGAGCTTCGAAATACAAATGGTACCGTTCAGAAAACGCCATCGGAACAAACCTAACAGCTATTGCCCAGGCTACCTCACGTGAATATCAGCTCACGTTTCAGGATGTAGGCAAATACATTTACTTCGAAGTCACTCCCGTCGATATAAAAGGTAAGACCGGCGATCCTGTAATCAGCCAGGCATCGACGATAGTTGTTGCGGGCCCCTCGTTCGAAATAGTCGATACCACGCTCGTCAACAACAGCCTTGGAAGTATCATTATAAAGGGAAACAATCTCGGTGAAATCAACGCTTTTGAGGTTGTTCTTGAATTCGATGATAGCTATATGACCTGTCCGGGAATAGTTCAATCTCTGGTCGGAGGCCTGATGATAACCAGACAGCCAGAAGACAACATAATCCACGTGGCGATTGCCGGACTAAAAGGCATCGATGTTCAAAACACAGAACTATTGAGAATATTCTTCAATGCTTTGGACAAAACCGGCACAACGGAGATATCTTTTTCTCAGTATCTGAGCGAAGGCGGCGTCAATTTCAAAACAGATGTTATTCCCGCAGTTGAGGGACTGGATCTATCCGACGTCGGGATAATCACCATTCAATGAGGGGGTTTGAAATGAAGAAAACACTGATGATTTCGATGATTCTTTCCATAATTGTGCTGTTTCTGGCCTCTTGCGTTAGCAGTCACTCCTCACACAACGACAGCACTTTTAAGTTGGTAAGGCAAGCCGGTGGATTTGATCTGTACGTTAGCAGGGGAATTGATGCTCTGGAGATAACTCTTTCTGGAGCCCATATCTATGCTGAAAACATCGTCCCCCTGCAGGATGTTCTGGTGATAACGCGTCAAGATACAAGCGGAACAACGATTGCACTCTCGAAGTTCAGAGATCTCGATTTTGCCGAACCGGTTCTCGCAATTCCATTTGAAAATCCCGGTTCGATCACGGTCTCGAGCTACGATACGGTTATCCTGCCAATTAAAAAAGCTTCGTTCTTAACACAGAACTCAGTTGCTCCCGATCTGATTGGAGATTATAACGGAGACGGCTATATCACACTGTCAGACTTCGCGGCATTCGCCCCGGCATAGGGGTTCTCAGCTGGATCAGCCGAATACGACGAAAAGTACGATATCGGTGCATCCGAAAAGCAATACCTGGGTATATGGCAGAAGATATTCTCCTTTTCCGGTCTTCCCGACGGATCAATAACCCTGGCCGACTTCGCGGTCTTCGCCAACAACTACGGCTTCGCCAATCCCTATCTCGGGAAATGGACCTTTACAGGCTCCATCGACTACGAAAGCGGGACTTACGGCAGCGTAAAGGCCGATGGAAACGGTACTCTGACTATCGGTCAGCAAAACTGGCAGATGTCCGGACCGGTAGAGCTCACTGCCAATTCCACGTACACCGACGAAGAGGGGAAGGAAGTGAGCGATACCTTCGAAATAGAAATCGCTTCCGTAGATGTGCAATTTTCATCTACTGAAATGACCGTAACCGGAATTATAGCCAACCCGCTGAACGGTGTTGAATACGACGTTCTGATGAAAGGCAAGCTCAGAGTCGAGGGCAACGCAATTTACGCAGAATCTAACGGTACGGGCGACGGTTATGGCATATTCCTTCTCAATCCCACAAGGAAGATAGGTGAATGGACGGCCCATAAATAGTAACCCTTCAGGAGGTAAAGATGAAAGTAAAGACACTGGCTATTCTGGCTATTCTCTTCATCGCATTGACTCTGGGGGGATGTTTCTGGAAGAAACATTCCGACCCGAAGAACGCCGTTCCCGTTTTCGGGACCTGGAGATTGGAAGGAAAGGTTAAGAGTGGCAACACGACTATCAAGGGAACGGGAACCATGGCGATAACGCACCAGGACGGCAACAATCTGGAAGGCTGGGGAAGCACGATGCCCCCGGGACTGGAGCTGATAAAAGTCGACTTCACCGGTATCATAACCGACAAGCCGGATAATTTCCTCACCGTCACCATGCAGCTACGGTATCCGCCCGTGGTTGGTGAGATGAGAGATGTTATTTTGAACGGTAAAGTTACAGTCACGGCAACCGGTACTTTCGTCAACGACGGCAAGATCTTCCTTGACAGTCTGGCTAGAGAGATCGGCGAATGGACCGGGACTTTGAAGAAATAGTTGTCCAGGTATTCTATCGGCATGTCTCGATTTCTCAGACAAACTTCATTTTTTGGGGGAATTGTAATGAAAAGACACGTGTTGATCGCGATTTCAGTTGCTGTTGTTTTCCTGCTGACTGCATGTCCTTATGTTCAAAGGCAGAACGATGCATCACTTACAGGGATAAGTATAAGCGGCAATCCTTTGGAGAATTTCAATCCACAGGTCAACGAGTACACCGTTGAGCTGGCTGCCGGGACGGTCCAGGCTCCGATCGTCACGGTCACACCGAGCGTTGAAGGGGTCGTAATAGATATAGATAACGCCGAAACGCTTCCGGGTACGACAACGATAACGGTAACAGCGTTAAACGGTAAAGACAGGTTGTTCTACCACATACACTTCACCGTTCAAAAGAGCACCGATTCTTCTCTATCTTCACTCCTGTACAACGGGACGGCAGTTACGGGATTCACACCCGAAAGGTTCGATTATGAAGTGATTCTCCCTCCCGAGGTGTTATTGCGTCCTGTGGTCTCAGGTATCACGAACAATCCGATGGCATCGATTGAGGTTGTACAGGCCGCTACTCTGCCGGGTACAGCCACATTAATAGTTACGGCGGAGGATGGCGAAACCACATCGACATACCGTGTTATATTCATTCCAAGCTACAGGATTGAACTTCTATGCGATCCAGAAGACGGCGGCAATGCGATCGGCGCCGGAGTTTTCGTTCACGGAGATACAGTCAATCTGTCGATCTCAATCAACGAGGGCTACGAATTCGCCGGCTGGACCGAAGATGGAGTACAGGTGAGCGGCGATCCAGACTACTCTTTCGAAGCGATTGGCAACAGAACACTCGTGGCGAACTTCACCCAGAAGACGTACACACTCACAATAAATGTAACGGGTCAGGGAGCGGTAACCAGAAACCCTGACAAAGCCACATATGCACATGGAGAGATCGTTCAGCTGACCTCCAATCCCTCGGAAGGCTGGAGTTTCACAGGCTGGAGCGGAGACCTGTCTGGTTCAACAAACCCCATCAACATCACGATGAACGCAGACAGAAACGTCACTGCCAGTTTCTCATCCATCCAGTACGCGATAGCTGTATCTGCAAATCCCGAAATCGGAGGGACGGTAACGGGTAACGGCACTTACGACCACGGCGAGACGGTGAACCTCACGGCCCTCGCCAATTCCGGCTATAGTTTCGTTAACTGGACCGAAGACGGAGTACAGGTGAGCGGCGATCCGGACTACTCGTTCGAAGCGATTGGAAACAGAACACTCGTGGCGAACTTCACCCAGAAGACGTACACACTCACAATTAACATAACGGGTCAAGGAACGGTATCCAGGAACCCCGACAAACCCACATATGCACACGGAGAGATCGTTCGGCTGACCGCCAGCCCTGCAACAAACTGGAATTTCAAAGGCTGGAGCGGAGATCTGTCTGGTTCAACGAACCCCGTCAACATCACGATGAACGCGGATAGAAACGTCACTGCCACCTTCTCAACCATCCAGTACACGATAGCGATATCTGCAAATCCCGAAGCCGGAGGGACGGTAACAGGGGGCGGAATTTACAACCACGGCGAGACGGTTAATCTCACGGCCCTCGCCAACCGCGACTACAGATTCGTGAACTGGACCGAAGCGGGGATCCAGGTCAGCACCAACTCAAATTACTCGTTCACTGCCAGGAGCGACAGAACACTGGTGGCTAACTTTGAGGAAGAGGTTGAAACTGGAGCCTTCAAAGTCGCCAACTCATGGGGAATCGGGGGATGGGAAAATGTACCAGACGGCTTCCTGTACATCACATACGAAGCCATGAAAAAGAACCGCGTTGTATGCTTCATAACAGATCCGAGAAACGGTTACGAGCCCAGGGCGATTGCCGTGTTCGAAATATCCCATCCTGTCAGGGATGACTGCCGGGTATATGTGGGTGTCGGCGATCCCGCTTCGCCTTTGAGAGAAAAGAGCTTCGATGTTTATGATCCCGATTACCGTGGCGGACCGTTGCCCTTCCCGGAGAACAAAATGGTGCTCGATATAACGGAATTGCTCCCGTTCAACGATGAAACCGTGTACCTGAAAGTCTCCGACTCTTCGAAAACCTCGAGTACGGGCGTTATAGAGTCATTCTCGGTCGAGGTGTACAACAACTACCCGTCTGGAATTCCCACTGACGTTTTCACTTCCACGCAAACACCGAAGAACACTGTGAACGACTCGAGCGTGAATGTGCAGATCCCCAGCGTGACTTATGCTTCGAGTCCGTTCTACGATCTCCAGTACGACGGTGGAGCGGGGATTTCTCCGGAGCTACTGGCAAGAATGAAAGAACAGATGGGTATATACGAAGAGGGAGTGAATTACAACGAGATAATAGATGGCTTCGGCACGGGCCTAAGACCGCCAACGGAAGAAGAATGGGAAGAGATAAGTATCAACTGGCGCGAAGCGAAGGGTTTCATCACTCAAGACGCATTACCGGCCATGATCGACTACTCCAGTTCGATCTATTTCCCGCCGATAGGCAACCAGGGCAGCGAAGGTTCCTGCGTCGCTTTCTCGATCGGTTATTATATATCTACGTTTTACGAGGCTCGAGACAGGGGCTGGAACTTGAGCGGAGCACAATGGGTGGGCGACAGCAAAGGTTCTCCAACGAATTCATACCAGAACAGGATCTTCAGTCCAGATTTCATTTATCACCAGATAAACAACGGCGTTGACGAAGGCGCTCACTATGTCAACGCGATGAAAGTGATCTCAAACATAGGCATAAGCAGCTGGAAGGAAATGCCCTACAGCACGAGCGATCATACTTCCTGGCCTTCAGAACCGGCCTGGCGTGAAGCACCGAGATACAGAAGCCACTCTTCGGTTATGGAGGTCCTCCAGATAGCAAGCGATAAAGATATACTGACTCTGAAATCCTACGTCAATTCCGGCTATCTGATATCTATATCGATAGATGCCAACAAGTATTCCAGCATGACATCGAACGATGTCTGGAACAGCTATAACTACACCAACGTGAGGACGAACCATGCCAATACCATCGTCGGTTACGATGACAGCATGAGCCGTTAACGGCGATTCTTGAAAAAGAGAAGGGAGTAAACCAAGTTTTACTCCCTTCTTTTTGTGGCTTGATTGTCAATTCTAGCTTATAGCTCAGTGTTTCACGAGTCAATCTCTAGGGACATATGTGCGTGTAATAGGCCACCAGGTTTTTGGGTTCGTTCATCTCTATCACAATTATCCTGGAAACGGAGAATCTATCGTGGTTGTTCATATCCCAGTGACTGAACTTGAATTCTTCGACATCTGGAGCGGTTATCTCCACTTTTGAATTCATAGGGTACCAGCCTGCCCCATCGACATCGGCAAGGTTCGGGGGAGAGGTCGATGTTCTCAGGTAATAACTGGCATCGAAGTCGATGTACAGATCCACGGAACTCTCCATTTTTATGTTTCTCGCAAGTTCATCTGAACCGTCCGACCAGCCTTTAAATTCCGTTCTAGCATCTTTTCCGGGGACAAAGGGACTGTAATCGAATTCCTGACTCTGATCCACCGAAAGGAGAACGGTCGTGTTCTTTGTAGTTTCATACACAACCGGTAAAAAATACTCCACCCCGTCGATCTCGACAACCGGCGATACGCCGTTGTCGTGAAGGGAAGAAATTCTCAGGAATACCGGCGGTACCAGAGTTTTGAACGTCCATACCGGTCCCTCGACAGTATCTGTTCCGTCGGTAACGGTTATCTTCCAGTAGTAAGTGGTATCGGGCTTGAGTGTACCAACCGAACGAGAGGTTCCGGAAACGCCTTTGGCAAAGAGCGGGGGGGTACTCTTAGTTCCGAAGTAAACATCGAACAAAAGATCGTCGCCGTCTGGATCTGTACAGCTCCAGGACAAAGTCGTATCCGTGGGAACTCCCGTTTCCTGATCTAATGGCTGCGGATTGAAGGGAACTACGGGAGGTCTGTTCGTATTATCCACCGTCAGTAGAAATTCGCCCGTGTCGCTTGCTCCCTTCGTGTCCGTTACCACGATACTGACAGTGTGTTCTCCGGAACTGGCGTAATCGGCCGAATAACTGTATGTGCTTCCCACAACCTGCCCGACGCCGGAAACGAGTTCAAAGCTCAACTCATCGCCGTCTTCGTCATGCGCATAATTGAGAAGATCCAGCGAGAGAGTCTCGCCCTCCGCCATTCGCTGATCGGGGATATCTATCTCCGGCGGATTGTTGTCGTTATACACAGAGATGACGAAGGAAGCGCTATCTGAACCATCGTTACCGTCGCTCACCGTTATAGTAACCGGATGATCGCCAATATCGGCCACCTTCGGACTGTACGCGTATGTGTTGCCGGTCAGGGTACCTACACCGCTGACGATGGAAAAACTCAAAGTGTCGCCGTCCGGGTCGCTGGAAAAGTCTAGCAGATCGAGAGTCAACGTTTCGCTGTAAGCCATCGACTGGTTTGCGATATCTATCGAAGGAGCCCTGTTTTTGTTCCTGACTATTACCTCAAAACTTCCCGATACACTGTTACTTCCGTCGGAAATCCTTATCTTTACAGTGTGTTGACCGGCATCGGAAAAGCCGGGAGTGTACGAGTAGTATTCACCCAGAACCGCTCCGACTCCGCTGACAGTCTCATAGACCAGCCCGTTTTTTTCGCCGGTCGCCACAACGTACGAAGCGAGCGAAAATTTCAACTCGTCGCCTTCATCGACGTATTTGGCCGGTATAGACTCAAGGTACAGACTGACCGATTTATTGCACGAGCTCACCAGTAAAACCACTAAAGCAACCATCAAAATCGACCACAATATAGGCTTTCTGTTCATTCTTAACCTCCAGAAATAATCACCCTTCAAAGCGAGGAGGGTTTTAAATCTTCAATGACACTCCGGTTTTCTCGAAGCGATATCGAAAATCTCGTTTTGAACACACAGCATCAAATCACTCCGAACGTTTTGAGCGTAATGTTGAGCATTATAATGAAAAACACGGTGAACAGGGCTCCCATGATCAGTTTTATCTTCGCGGCCGCGTTCGTCGATGTCATGTACTCCTGGATCTTCTTCGTCGAAGAACTGAAATACGCGATAAGCGTTATAGCGATTATAGGCACTGTGAAGCCGAGATTGTAGATCACCAGGAAACCGAGCGCATCGGCCGAGACTCCGGCGCTGTTGATCACATAAACTATTGTCGGGAGATAGACCTGTCCGGTACACATGAACTCAACGAAGGATACGAGAACACCCGTTACGAGAGAAGCGATCCAGATGGTTTTCGCCCGGGCGTTTTTGCGTATGATATCGTGGGTCTTTTTCTTCAAACCGGCCGAGAGTTCGAGAACGGCCTTTTTGCCTTTGTAGTGCATCCTGTAGAAATCCAGGATAGATAGAACGGCGAGAATGCCGGTGAAGACGGCCATCGCCGGATAAAAAACTAACTGAAAGATCCTGGAGACACTTTCCAGGTACCCTACCGCACCGAGAAGGCCGGTACCCATCGCCAGATAGGCGCCGAAGATGCCTATAGCGAAGAAGAAACCGGCTATGAGTATTTCGTTCCTACCCCTGCCAACGTAATAGAGGTAAGAAACCAGGAATATCAGTACCACGAAAGCGCAGGGTTTAATGCCGTCTATAAGGCCCGCGCCGAGAACCACCAATACGCTGAACTGTTCGTACCTGTCTTTCAGTCTCTGACTAACGTCTTCTTCGAGCTCTTCGATCTCCTTGAGCTTCGTCTCTCTCTCTTCCTGTGAGTAGTTTTGCATACTCTTCAGGAGCCCGTCGGGGTTCATGTTCGATGGATAAAAGGCGTCTTTGCCTATAAAAATCAGGGGATACAGATCGTATTCGCTCTCGGGGATATCGTACACTCTGGCGTATTTGAGCTTCAACTCCTGGTTCTTCGCCTCGGTGAGCATGAATTTATTCAGCACGACATCGTCGTCGATTTCGTATTTCAAACTGTCGAGCATCATCTCGGCCTCGAAGCACTCCTGACAGGTGGCTACACCGAAGAAATCTATCACCACCGCTCCGTGAGCGATTCCCGCTAATAAAACAAGTGCGAAAAGTAGAACTCTCTTCATCGATTATCGACCAGCCCTCAATTTATATTTTCTTTTCCAAGATTCTCGTCGAAAATGTAGAAGCCCTCCTGCCAGTAGTCGAGAGGACAGATTTCCTCCTCAGAATCGAAAACGTTGCCCGAACCAAGTACAGTTCCCTTGAATTCAGTGCCGCCACAGCCACAGTCAGTGCAGTTCTTCAGATAGAGGTCCAGTCCATGTCTGGCGTTGTTATAGAAAAGATTGTCGGTGATCGTTGCCGTGGAGGTGATGTTGGCCAATACTCCGTTGTCGATATTCTCGGTGATCGTGTTGCCAACCAGCGAACCGACCGCCGTTCCGCTGAGCGAAACTCCTACGGTGTTCTTTCTGAAAATGCTGTTTTGAACCAGGTAGTTCAGGCCGTTGGAGAAATTGACCCCGGTACCCGTTCTTTCGAATACTGTGTTCTCCACGACGAGCGTCGCTTCACCGTAGGCGTATATGCCCACGAGCCTCGTGCTTAGGTACTCGTCGTTGCCAACCCCCATGAGGCTGGTTATATAGCAATCGGAGACCCTCACTGTCTTACCGTCGCCGCTGAAAGAGATACCGAACCTTCCGCCGGCGATGTAGGAATTGACAACCTGGCCTGAAGACCTGGAGAAGTTGATAACCGAACCGCTAGACTGGAAGGAGAGGTTGTCAACCACGATGTTCTCCACGCCCCTGATGAAGAGAACGGGCGACGACTCGTCGGCAGCCTGAATAATGACCTCGTCCTTCGAAGTCCCGACCATCGTGATGCTCTTGTTCACCGTTATGTTTTCCCTGTAAGTTCCAGGGAGGATCTTGACCGTATCACCATCTTTGGCAGCGCTTATGGCTTCCTGAATCGTCGCGTACTGGCCCATCGCTCCAACGGTCAGCACGCCTTCCGCGACATCCGGGGCCTTCGATATAGAGATCTTGAACGTTCCCTCGCCAGTCGCACCTTTAGAATCGGTTGCCTTAATGAGAACAGTGACCGGTTCTTCCTGGTGGCTCCCGGCGGCGTATGTGAAGATTCCCGAACTCACGCTGCCTGCTGCTTCAGCGGGCAACTCGAAAGTTATCTCGTCTCCGTCCGGATCGCTTACAAAGTTTTTAAGATCGATCGTCAGCGATCTGTGTTCCTGAACCGACTGATCGGGGATCGCGACCACCGGGGCGTTGTTGGTCGCCTTCACGTTCACCACGAAAGATACCTTGCTGGAGTTGGCGTTCTTGTCTTTTGCATTTACGACAAGCTCGTTGAGTCCGGAATCGATGTACCTGGCCTGAATGAAAAGGAGCCTCTCTTCTATCCAGGCGAAGCCCTCTTTGTACTTTCCGGAGAGTTCGTACTCAACCTCGGAACCTTCCGGGTCGACTATCAGAACATGAAGCGGGAGATTCAGAGACTCGCCCTCTATCATGTTGAGATCGGGAATGCTACCCTCGGGCGGGAAATCCTTGGAGTTGACGGTTACCCTGAACTTTGAACTCACAGGTTCGCCACCCTTCGTAAAGGCGGCTATCTCAACCGTCTGTGCGCCGGTCAGCGATCGGTCGGCAGACAGCTCGTATTTGCTTCCCACGACACGGCCCACACCGGAAATCAAAGAGAAATAGACCGTCGAATCACCAGCGAATTTGGCGAAGTTTTTGAGATCGATGGAAAGAAGATCGCCTTGAACGACTCTCTGCTCGGGAACTGAGAATTCGATCTTCGAACCGCAGCCCGATAACAATACAAGAAGAGCTAGAACGATGATTGTTGAAGAAGCAACCTTTCGCATGGGTCCACCTCACAGGAGTAAAGAAAGTTAATCACGATAAATTATATCACCAACAGCCCTGCATAGCAACAAAGGACCCGCGGCCTGAGCCGCGGGTCGTATCGCAGATTTCAATATCGATTAATTAACCCTGAGGTCCTTCGTACCAGAAGCTCGTCGCCACGACGGTCTCGTTGCAGCATTCGTCGTAAGCCGCAAGAGTCATCGTAACGGTTCCCGGTGCGGTCATGGAGCTAAGATCCCAGGTGGTTGTACCTGCCGGTTCGAAAGTGATCCCCTGATCGGTGAACGACGGCGGTACGTACTGAGCGGCTTCGAAGTTGGCCTGCGGGAACACCGAGATATCCGGCAATGTTCCGTGGCTGACCCAGATGCTTATCGAATCGAAGCAGTTGTCAGTCGCATCCCAGGTGATAGTGTCTATAAGGTCGAAGGTGAACGTGTTGACAACGGGCGCCTTGTTATCGACGTTTCCGATCACTATACCCTTTTCACTGATGTTTCCGGACGTATCCCAGGCAACGAGAGTCGCAACCAGGGTCTCGCCACAGTCAATGTCTTCCAGGTACCACCCGAAAGTACCGCAGAGAGGAACTTCACAGCCACACTCGGCAGTTATCGGGTACTTCGTGTCGGTGCTGCTCACTTCGATGTAGGCAACGGCTATCGTCGTACAGTCGCCGCAGGTCAGGCAAAGATCGTCGATACAGTAGTCGAGATCTACGAACTCGGCGCCACACGGATCTCCAAGAGGATCGTTGGTGAACGTTATATCCGGCGGCATGTTGTCGATCTTGAAGGATGTCGCAAATTCAGTCGGTTCACAACCGGCCTCGTCGTACGCCGTGACTGTCAGTGTGACTTCCGTACAATCGAGCAGCTTGCCGTCCAGTTCCTTAAGATCCCATACGAGCGAGTGGAAGCCTTCTACGTCAGTTGTCCAGACCTTCAGGCCATTGGGCAACTTACCGTGTGTGACTTCGACTACCAGCTCGTCGAAGCAAGTATCCGTCACAGTCGCTTCGATCGTGAGGGTCGCGTTCTTGGTAGTGAACTCGTCCTTACAGAACTTGAGCGGCTCGACCACGAGATCGGGGAGTTCGACTTCAAGCACCGGCTTGACGTTGTCAACTACCATGTACAGAGACTTGTTTGGTTCTCCGTAGGACTCTTCCAGGTAGCAGCAGCAGCCGAACGCGTAGAACTCGACTTCAATCTCTACACAGTCAAGGTTTTCATCTTCTCCGGTTATGGTACCGGCGTAGGTCAACGTGACTGGATCGAACTCGATCTCCCAGCCGTCCGGTACTGAGACTTCACTGTACGAGGAATCGAAAACTTCGTACCATGCAGTCGTACCGTCGGTCATTATCGAGGCATATCCGAAGAAGTAACCATCGACGTAGAGGTCGAGCCAGCCGATCTCACAGCCACCATCGTCACAGATCGTGCAGGGGAAGGAGTTGTCGGTCATCGACCACGTCAGTGTCACTTCGGTCGAACATGGAGTGAGATCCCACTCGAGCGTCGTTTCCGGTGGAACGTTGTCCACGGTGATCGACGCATAGTCGCTGACTTCATCGGTACAGTCGGAGATATCGTCTGCCGTCAAAGTGGCCTCGAACGTATCGCAGTCGATCAAAGGCAGGCAGAACGGTATCAAACCGATCGTGACGTCTCTGTCGAGCAAGTAGCAGTCCTCCGGTGTGAAGGTATCCCACCACAGGCTGAGGTGCTTCGGATCGTAGGTGTAATTGCCTACGGGTCTTTCCATTATTTCGTTTCCGCATGGATTGAGCGGGTAGTTGGTCGTCAACCAGACGTCGTCGACACAATTCTCTGCGACTATCCAGACGAGCATCAGGCAGGTGGCGTCTGTGCAGAGTTCGCCATCGAAGAAGCCTTCGTCTATGAACTTGTCGAGATCGAATTCGGCTTCGCTGCCTATAACTTCACCGACAGTAAGCGCGTTGTAACCGAGCCCGAAGACACCGAGGGCAACGAACGGTTCCATGTTGTCTATTACGTTCTCGCTTATGAGTTCGTCGTAGCTGTAATTACCGCAAGTATCCACCGCAATGGCTATCGCTTCGAGATATTCGCAATCGACCGCGTCTTCAAATATCCAGTCGATGGTTCCGGCAGCGGTAGTAGTCGCGTAGATGCTCATTGCTTCGTCCATATCGAGCTTGTCGAGAGTGGCTTTGTCAACAATTAGACCTTCATCCGGCCAATCGAGATAGCCCTGCTTCACCGCGATGACAACGAAGTCGAGGCAAGCGTCGGAAGCGTCCCAGGCGAGGACCGCAGAAGTGGCGCATTCTTCCGGTTCGCCGCAGTCGGCAAACGTGAGTTCGATCTCGGGCTCGACGTTGTCCATCGGGTATGGAGATGTCCAGCTCTTGGTCTTGGAATTGACAGTGCCTTCGCAGTCGTCGTAAACGACTATCGTCGCCGTGACCGTTTCACAGTCGATGGCTCCGAGCGTCCATGTTACGTGACCTTCAAGCTGCTGAGGATCGACGGTATCAACTGCACCGTGGCTCACTACGATCTCGAAGTGAGTGAAGTCGCCCTGCTCGTCAACGATTCCCCAGTAAAGCTCGATCTCTTCGGACCAGCAGACCGGCGGGCAATCGATGAAGTGGCACCAGGGGCCGAAATCGACCAGCGGTGGGACGTTGATTCCGCATTCCTTTTCGTACTCTTCCACTATACAATAATCATCTTCGACTTCTGCGTGGAGAGTGTACGGACCATCGATATCCTTTATAGTGCCTTCGACAGTCACTTCAGTTCCGGAGAGTGCGAACCAGCTTCCGGGAGTCTTTCCTGCCGGCAGAACGAGGGTCGCACCGTCAACCCAGAGCTTACCCCTCTGGAGGCCGACGTTGTCGGAGAAGGTGACCGAGAAGGTTGTTTCGGTTATTCCTTCGTTGACGCAGCAGTTCTCGATTACGATCTCGGCTTCCGGTTTCTCGAAGTCGATCACCACGGTGCAGGTGGCATCGAGCTCTACGTCGGTGGGCGTAACTACCGTCCAGTAAAGGTCGGTCTCTCCGCTGAGTTCGGGAGTTACCATACCCTCTTCGATCAGGATTCTGACTTCGAGAGTGCCGTCTTCCGGATCTTCGACGAATGTGAAGTCTTCGTTGGTGAAGACGGTTTCGTTGATAGTGAGCGTTATCTCAAATTCGGCCGGGTTCGTGACAAGCAGATTGCCTATCAACAGACCGGGTTCGTAACCCTTGAAACAAGGATCGCATGGATTTTCACATTCGCATGGCAGACACTCGAGATATGGATCGGGATTCTTGACCAGGTCGCAATCCAGTACATCCCAGTCCTCGATTCCACAGTCCACGCAGCCGAGGGCGCCGCATTCGGGTGTGAAGAGAAGAACAACGAGGTTGTACTCTTCTCCGATATCCATGAGAGGCATAAGATCAGGAAGCTCTATGATGACCGTTTCGGTCGTCTGGGACTCTGTAGTGAAGACGTGCTCGGCTATTAGATCGCCAAATGTCAGCATCTCCTCGAGAGTTCCCACGAAGTCCGTATTCACAAGGTAAACTCTCGCGGTGATCTTGGAGTCGTAGCTGATCGTGGCTTCTACCTTCGCCGGTAGTCCCTCGCTAACCAGGCAGTAGCCATCGACTATGGTGATCTGGCTTCCTTCGATGTCAAGCTCGACCTCTTCCAAAACAGACAGGGAGTTCTTGACGAAGAAGGCTATGGAATCGCTGGCAGAACTTCCGTTAGCGTCTGTAGCAGTAACGGTTATTTCGTACTCTCCACCGGGTATCGGGTTTCCAATACCGTTCTTGAGAGTCGTCTGGGAAATAGTGTAGATCCATGGTGCGCCCCAGTTGTCTTCAGGTATTGCTACTTTGTAGAAGAGGCCGGAAGTCACATGCTTCACGATGTACTCGGCAGCGGTAAGATCGCCGTCGGGATCATCGACTTTTACCTGGAACCTGATCTCCAGATTCGTTGTACATGGCTGGAGAACCATGAAATCTTCCGTCGTGAGGCTCAGGTTAACGATTTTCGGTGCGGGGCCCACGATTTCCTTGAAAACGGCTCCGACAGTTATGTCTGCATTCATAGTTACCGTCTTGGGAACTTCAGCTGATTCTACTTCCCCGATTACCCACTTTTCGAATTCCCAACCGTCTGCAGGAGTCGGAGTCAGCTGAACTGCCGTGCCCTCTTCATACTTGTTGTCGGCCGAAGCGGGAACTGCAGCAACCGTTCCATTTCCGGTAACGTTGACTGTGAGCGTGTACTTGACTACTGGAATCTCTTCCTCAAATACAGCTTCAACGGTCGTGTCGGCATTCATGGTGACTGTCTTGGGGACATCGGTTGATTCGACTCCGCCAATCACCCACTTCACGAACTTCCAGCCGGCAGCGGGAGTCAGGGTCAACTGAACATCTGTACCCTCTTCGTACTTGTTGTCGGCAGAAGCGGGAACTGCAGCAACCGTTCCATTACCAGTCACGTTGATCGTCAGGGTGTACTCAACTGGTGGAATCTCCTCAAAAACCGCCGTAACGACTTTGTCCGCGTCCATCTTAACAGTAGTTGGGTTACCTGTTACGTCCGTTCCATTGATAACCCACTTACTAAATACCCAACCAGCAGCTGGATTGGCAGTAAGCTCGACGTTCGTATCTTTAGCATACTTGCCCGTTTCAGACTGCGGATTGGCAGTAACAGTGCCATTCTCAGCATTGATCGTCAGGTTGTAAAACACTTCTGGTTTGGGACAGCCAGTAAGCATCAACACAACAATCAAAATGCTGAGCAATGTGGTTAACTTCAAGAGTTTCTTTGCCACTGCACACACCCCCTATAAGGCGTTTTGGTTGTGAAGTATTTTGCTAAGAACATAGAGACCTGTATTTACCAAAAAATGCATCCCGTACAAGAAAATTCGATAATCTAATCTAACAA
>MTKZ01106741.1_pt1 | contig 16606 bp, 15 predicted proteins | sample 1042781 | NCBI WGS metagenome assembly MTKZ01 (sample SAMN06212207, study PRJNA360539) | anaerobic digester metagenome | biome: Wastewater treatment plant; material: sludge; isolation source: anaerobic digester fed with sludge from wastewater treatment plant | place: Denmark: WWTP Viborg ... | reverse complement strand
CAATAGACCAACAGACTGACGATGTTGTTGTCTCGGATGCGGGCGCGATCGTGATCGGATCAAGCGTATGTCCCACGAATCGTCACCGGAACCTTGCGACCCTGCCAAGGGCGACTGCTCCGAAAAGTGCTCGAGGTGACACGAATTAGCCAAAGAGAAACAGAAAATGCCAGATGGAATGCCGCGACGAGGGCAGGGCGCTATGATCCGCGCATGCTCAGGCAGCAAAGCCCGACAGTTATATATGGTAAAAGTCTGGTACGAGGTGGATGAGACACAATGAGTTACATCCGATGTTTGGGTTCGACGGCACTCGCCGTCTCCATGTTTCTCACTGAACCTTCCGTTGGGCTTGCCCAGATGCCGGGGCACGTCATCGCACGCGACGGAGACCCCGCTCCTGGCATGCAGGGCGGCGTCACTTTCAAGGGTTTCAACAGCGTCGTCATCAACAACCTGGGCGCGACTGCCTTCGTCGGCGGCCTCCAGGGCCCCGGCGTCACGGCGGACAACGACACCGGCCTCTGGGCTGGGGCGGCAAGCTCGCTCGGCCTGGCTGCACGGGAGGATGCGTCGGCCCCATGGGCCCTGGGTGATACCAGGTTCGCACAGTTTCAGTTTCCGTCGCTCAACAACCTTGGGCAGGTCGAGTTCTTCGCACACCTCAGAGGCAGCGGTGTCAACGCCGGCAACGGATACGGCACCTGGGCCGGCCTGCCGGGCTCCATCCAGCTTGCGTATCGCAACGGCGATCCGCTGCCCGGCGTCAATCCTGCATTCAACGTGTCAACCGGAGCGTTCCCTGTTTACAGCAACACGGGGCAGGTCGCCTTCACCGGCATCTATGACGACCCGAACCTGCCCGGCAGCCAGTTCGGCATCTGGGCCGGAGCCCCCGGCGTCATCTCCGCGGTCGCCGTTCCGGGTCAGCAGGCTCCGGGCTTCGCGGCCGGGGTCGAGTTTCGCAACGCACTGTTGCCCGCCATCAATCCCAGCGGGCAGATTGCGTACGCGGCTCGCGTGGAGGGCCCCGGTGTCACCATCAACAACGATGCCGGCATCTGGCTGCGCAGCGGCGGCAGTTCGGGCGTCGCGGTGCGTGAAGGCACTGCTGCTCCGGGGACCGGATCGTTCGTCGCCTTCGGGGACCGTTTCGGAGAACCGGCCATCAACGCATCGGGCGCCATTGCCTTCGCCAACACGCTTGCCGGAATACCGGTGAACGGCGACAACGAGCGCGCCCTCTACGCCGGCCAGCCCGGCAGCCTGAGCCTGATTGCCCGCGAAGGCGGCACCGCGGCCGGCACATCGCCCGGCGTGGTCTTCGATGATTTCGGAGACCGGCCGTTCATCGGCGGGTCGGGCGCGGTCGTGGCCCAGGTCAAGCTGCGAGGCGACGGCGTCACCACGGACAACGACGATGGCATCTGGGCCAATCCTGCCGGCGCGTTCACCCAAGTGGCCCGCCAAGGTGACGCGGCCCCTGATACCAGTGCCGGCTTCTTCACCTTGGGCGCGCCGACCGCCAACTTCCACGGTCAAACCGCGTTTTCGGCTTCTCTGGCGGGCAATGGCATCGATGCCTCCAATGACTCAGGTATCTGGGCAGTCGATCCATTCGATCGACTGGTGCCGATAGCACGGGAAGGCCAGCCGTTAAGACTTGGTCCGGGCGATGACCGAACGATCAGCGGGCTCCAATTGCTCGCCGGATCCGGCGGGCAGGACGGGCGGAGCAGCAGCTTCAACGCGGCGTCGCAGCTCGCTTTCAGTGCCGCCTTCCTGGACGGCACGTCGGCCGCGGTGGTTGCACGGGTCGGCGGGACTGCGCGGTTGAGCGACATCGCACCCGTCCTCGGCGCGGCGGCGGCCCACGGTTATGGCGTGGGGACGCCGGCGACGGCTGGGGATATCATCTCCGTTCTGGGCGATTCCGGCTACATCCGCTTTGCCGGCGCCGCCCCTGCCGGTGAGACGGCGCAGATTCTGCTCGATTTTTCCGGTACCGAGATTGGCGTGCAGGTCGCACTGGCGGAAATCGCCGTCGGCGGCGACCTGTATGGTTATTCGTTCACACACTTAGCCGGCGGCGACTTCCAGGCTATGCTGCACGTCCCGAGCCTTGGATCGGTGCCGCAGTACTTCTACTGGAACATCCTCAACATCGGTGGTGTTGACTTACAGCGCGTGCAGTTCATTCCAGAGCCCGCGACGCTGCTTCTGCTCGTCGTGGCGGGCCCGGTCCTCGCACACAACCGGAGTCGAAAAGAAGCTTAATTGGGTACGATGGATACCTGCCGCGGTGGCGGTGTCCCGGCGTTTTTCAGGTATATGATCAGGGAGAAGACCATGCGGAACGATGTGATGACGGGATTGTTGTGCCTCGCGGCTTCGTGGGTGCCGGTCGCCTCAGCGTCGGCGGCGGCAATGGAATGGAACACGCTGTTCGAAGCAGCGTCCGGCCCTCCGTATCCTTCGAGCGGGCGCGTGGAGTTTGGCTTACGTGAAGGCTTGCTGCTTCCTGCCGTTCAACGTTCACAGATCAAGGTCGGTCTCGAGAATGTGCTCGGCGACGGCTCGGTCATGCCCGCTGCCCTGCTGGGCGGCGACAATGGCGGCGGCGCGGGGATCGGACCGCTTGCCTCGCTCAACTTCTCCGTCGGTGATGCCGTTGGCGAGAGCCTGAACATCGACATTCTCATCGAGGCCTTCGGCGACGGGTCCGTGCGTCAAGGGGCAGTCATGCAGGATTTCCATTTCAACACCGCCGGTTTCAGTCTCATGTTTGACGTGATCCCGGGGGATGGCAGCGTCCACAAGCACGTCTGGCTGGGCAACATCGCCTCGGCTCAGCCGTTGGCATTCGTCGACGCTGAAGCCACGGTATTGGGCGATGGCTCGGTCCGACTGCTCCTGGGCCTCAACCGTTTGCCGGGAAACCAGATCCTGAGCGAGCCGGTGGTGGCGATGAGCCTGTCGGCCGACTTTGTTCCCGAGCCGGCGACCGCAGTGCTGCTGGGCATTGGCTCGGTTCTGCTGCCAGGCCGACGGCGCGAGAGGAGGCTCATCGTCGCAGCGGACCGCAAGCCCTGACCCGAGACGAGATCTTGCCCAAACATCCGGCTTCGGGTAGACGTATTCGCCATGAGCCAATTCCCTGACTACCCGAGCGGTATTGGACCATCAGCTTATTCCCCGCTTCCCGGCGCATCGCCCCCGCCCAAGACGTCGGGGCTTGCGATCGCCTCTCTTGTATTCGGTATCGGCGGGCTGCTGACGTGCTGCACGATGCTTTTCGGCATCATCGGCCTGGTGCTCGGGCTGGCGGCTTTGCCGTCCATCAAGCGCGGCGAGGCGACCGGCAGAAGCCTGGCCATCGCCGGCATCGTTCTGAGCATCATTGGCCTGGTTGTTGGCGTCGCCTTCTGGCTTCTGGTCGCTCTGTCACCGAACAATATTCCGGTATCCGGTCCGGAAGTCACCGCCAAACAGCGCAATACCCTCCAAGCGGTCGGTGCCCTCAAGGACGGCGAGACGATCGAGATGTTCCATCCGACCGGCATGTTCTCAATCAAGGACGGCGGCGGTCTGTTGACCGACGGCCGGCTGGTCATCTACGGCAAGGGAACTCAGATCCGGGAATGCCAGTTGGCTGATATCGCGAACGTTGATTTCACGCCTGCCGAGAATTGGCTCGGCGAAGGACAGTTCGTGCTCGACCTGGATGACGGCCGGACCTTCTCGTTTGTGATTGATGGGCAACAATCCGGCGACAAATTGTTCCATCGCACACTGAGCCGACTGGTAGCGGAGGCCAGGAAGAAAGCCGGCAAGCCAACTCTGACACCCGGGCCGGAAGCAACGGAATGACCGGGCCTCCATGGGCTCGCCGCTTCTAAACGACGGGCATGGTCACCGTCCCGCCAGGGAAATGGCACACTGTCGGGCAGTGCGGTTTTATTACGAGGAGGCAACTTGATGAAGTGTACTTGGCTTGTCCCGAGAGCGGCTTATCCCGCGGTCGCGGTTCTCATGCTGCTGGCGATCGGTTGTCAACAACCCCAGGTCCGGGAGGCTCTGGACCTCAAGGGGCTGACGAGGCTCGACTCGGCCAGAGGCGTTCAGGACTCTAAAACCGATCTGCTGTGGTATGACGCGACGCTGCTGACCGTCGAAGGCCGGGGCTGGACGGACACCGAGGATTTCTATGATCGGTTGCCGGCCAAGGCGAAAGATCTGGTGCGTAAAGAGGTCTGGGGACTGAGCAAAAACTCCGCCGGATTGTGCGCCCGTTTCGTGACCGATTCGGATCGGGTCGCCGCCCGCTGGACGACGACGTCGAAGAACATGGCGATGGATCACATGCCGGCCACCGGAGTCAGTGGCCTGGACCTCTATGTGAAAGACGGCGGCCGGTGGCGATGGGTTGCCATGGGGCGGGCGCGGAGTGCGCCGACGAATGAGGTCGTGCTGGCCGCGGACATTCCGGCCGGGGCACACGAGTACATGCTGTACCTGCCGCTGTATAACGGCATCAAGTCGCTGGAGATCGGCGTGGCTCCCAAGGCCGCTTTGGCTCAACCCCGTCCACGCCCAGCCGGGTTTGACCGACCGATGTGCTTCTACGGAACCTCGATTACCCAGGGCGGATGCGCCTCACGGCCGGGCATGGTCTACACCGCTATCCTGGGGAGATGGCTGGGCCGTCCGGTGATCAACCTCGGCTTCTCGGGCAACGGGCGGATGGACCCGGAACTGGCCGTGCTGCTGGGCGAGATCGACGCGTCGGTCTACGTTCTCGATACCCTGCCGAATATGACCAAACCAATGGTTGAGGAACGCCTGGAATCATTCGTGAAAGCCCTTCGCAAGGCCAGGCCGCAGACACCGATCGTGCTGGTCGAGAGCGTGCCGTACCAGGGCGAAGCGTTCCTGACCAAGCAGCGGCAGGCGGTCGCAGACAAGAACGCGGCCCTGCGAAAGGCATATGAGAACCTCAAGGCAGGCGGCGTCGGCAACCTCACTTACGTGGCCAATCAGAACCTGACCGGCACCGACGGCGAGGGTTCTGTCGATGGCTCACACCTGACGGATCTCGGCTTCTTGCGATTCGCGGAGGTTCTCGAACCAGTGTTACGAAAGGTGCTCCGGGAGTGAGTGAATAGCGGAAGATCCAGGAGGTAGGGCAGCGTCGCCCTCGGCCATGAGCTCTCTTCGAGCCTGAGCCTGAGGCTCAGCCTCAGAGNNAGGCGGGCCGAATGGAGGTCGCCAAGGCGACCGAGACCTGCCGTTTCGTTGGTCGCCGGGTTCTCAGTAGGGCACGGTCAACAGCGAGCCGGCAGGTCCCCGTGTCGCTGCGGCTCCGCACGAGATCTCCTTTCTTTGGGGGCAGAACAAAGGGCCCTCACCTTCATACAAGAATGAGGGAACAGCACAATGCCAGTATCGCCAAATACGTATAAGCCATGCGCCATCGCGTGATATGACCTGCGTAACCGATCGCCAACACAGCGATACTGATGAACACCGCAGTGGCACCCCATGGCATTGCTGCAAACCAGTGCAGGCTGGTGTCCGGAGTCTGGCCCGCGGCGATTGCATTGCGGCAGGCCGCCGCGATCCTGATCTGGGTCAACTGCATCCCGAGGGCGAGCAGCGAGCTTGCCACAAGGAGCGGGCCTGCCACGGTATGGATGCTTTTCCTCGCCATCATGGACTTGCCCCTCGTTGTACATGCCACCGCCACTGTCGATTTGAGAGGGGGACGGGACACGTTGTTGGCCGCTGACATGCACTGTCCCATCTGCCGCCTTGCTCCACAAGGCGCCGACGGGGGCGTCGGCACCACTCGCCTGACCGACCCCCGAACCTCACCGCGACACAGGGCGATCGGCAGGTCTGCGCCGTCTTCGGCGGCTCCGACCATGCCCTACCTTTGCTCCGACCATGCCCTACTTCAGGTGCTTGTCAGCGAAATCCATGTACCGCTGCCAGTCGTATTCGGTCAGATCGTGCTTGCCCGTGCGGACGTGATAGCCGATGGTTCCCATCACCGGATGGTCCACCGGCGGCATCTCTTGTGCAGGCAGGCCCTCCAAGCCCAGCAATCGATACACGGGGTCGGCGCCCTTGGCACCGAGGAATTCGCCTTTGGGATCGGCCCAGCGGTCTTCGAAGGCACTGGCCACGTAAACCGGCCGCGGGGCCATCAATGCGATGAGCATGTGCGTATCGACGGGCAACTCGGCCTCGCGCCCGTTGTACTTCCTGTAGTTCTCGCAAAACCAGTGCGGGAAGCGATTGTTGATCATCTCGACCGTTTCGCCGAACCATCGTCGTTCGATGGCCGCACCACCGCAACCCGAGTTGTTCGAAATGACAATCGCAAACCGCTCATCTTGTGCGCCGGCCCACAGCGCGGTCTTGCCAAGCCGTGAGTGGCCAAGCACAGATACACGTTTCGCATCGACATCGCGATCGGTCTCCAGGTAATCCATCGCCCGGCTCAGGCCCCAGGCCCAGGCGCCGATGGCTCCCCATGAGTCCGGCCTGCGCCCTTCAGGTGGATCGAACGCCGCGTGTACGCCGTTCTTGAAGCCGTCGTGAAAGTCAGGGTCGATGTCCCCGTAGTAGATTGTGGCTAGGCCGTACCCTCTTTTGATAATCTTCTCGACCGGAGATCGTGATCCCTGGTCCGCTCTCGAGGCCTCGGTCACCCGGTTGTTGACGACACCGGGTCTGTGGTCCGCTGCCCAACTGGTCGTGAGTCGGATCGCCGGGTCCGAGTGAGTACCCTGATTACCCGAGAAGTTCAGGAGGAGGAACATAGGGGCCGGTTTGGGTGCCGCGTTCGGGAGATACATCAGGATGTCCATCGAGGGGCCATCCTGCTTGCCGGTGAAATAAACGGTCACCTGCTTGCGGGTTGCCGTGCCGTCGAGAGCCTTCGCTTCGTTGTCGGAAACCTTGAATGCCATCTCTTTCGGTTTGCCGGGTGACCGGCCGTAAACGTGCGTGCGGAACAGCTCGAGGATTTCAGGCCGCCGCTTGTTCTTCCACATCGTCGCATCGGTCACCTTCTCACCGTTTCGCATGGTCAGCAAGTCGGGCAGGGTGTACTCGCCGACCTTGGCCTCGTCGTAGTTGACCTCCGGTTGCGGCGTCACGATCAGCTTGATCGGCTTGTCGGCATCGCGTGTCACCGGGTAGTTCAGCAGGTCCTTTCCGCTGACCGTTTCCGCGGCGGCGCCTTCGCGCGTCACTCTGTACCGGCCCGACGAGTTGACCGTGAACCACTCGGGCCACTGGTTGATCCGGGGATAGTCCAGCGGCATTTTGAAGTAGTCCTTGTGCCGCGGCCGGTCGAACCGCAGATGCCCTTTCCAGGGCGAGCCGGTTTTAAGCCAGATGCGGATCGAACCGTCGGCTTCGCGGACCGCTCCGAGTTGTATGTCCTCGCGCCAGGGTGCAACTGTGATGCCCTGTGTCTTCCACAAGGCGTACATCAGACACGTACGGGTAAGGTTCCCGTCGCCGTGCCAGCCTTCGGCGATGCCGTCGTCGCGCTGCCGCTCAAAGAGCGTGTTGATCCGCGTGTCGATCCACTGGACCGCCGCGTCAGTGGGGATTCTGGCGATCAGGTTGATCGCACTTTCGAGCGGGTCGGCCAGGTCGTCGGCGCTGCCCTTCTCCCACGGATAGGTCATGTACTTGTGCAGATTCGACAACGCTTTCACGACGGCGTCTTGATAGCGGCTCTCGCCGTCAACCAACGCGACCGTCAGAAACGCGTTGTAGACATAGCCCCACCCGTCGCTGAGGTCCTTATTGACGACCTCGCCCGTGCTCGGGTTGTAGACGTTGTACATGAAGCCGTCCTCGTTGACGCCGTATTTCAGGATGTTGTCCAGAACGGCGTACATCTCCGGCTTGTACCGTTGCAGACGGTCAGGGTCCTTGCGGGCCGCGATCAGGTAGGCCTCCGAGAGGCCGCCGAGAATCTCACAGCCGTGATCGCGCAGCCGGAGGCTGTCCTTCTTGATCAAGCTGTCGTGAAGCAGGTAGTGGTCTGCAAGTCGGAAGCACCATTCCTTGTACTGGTCATCGCCGGTCATCCAATACAGCCGCCCCATGGTCTGCAACAGGTCGCCGTTGACTTCCACGTTCGTGGAAGGGATCTTCCCTGCCGGCGAGTCGTGTGTCGCGTGTTTCCAGATGTCGGCGATCATGTGCTGCATCCGATCGAGCCACTCGCTCGGGCCGAGCCACTCGGTGATCGGAATCAGCCCGTCCTTGCAGTACTCGGCGGCGCCGAAAATGATGCGGTCGAGATCGGGCTGCTCGTGGCGGAACGCCTGCGTGGCGAAGAGGAAATCATCCGGCAGCGAGTCCAGCCGGTTGCACAGCTTCTGCTCCTGCTGCAGGATGTGGCGAACGTCCCGCTTGAGGTAGTAATTGTCGGTCATGAACGCCGTCAGGACCATGAAGGGGTAGTTGTCCGCGGCGCAGTCCTGAGCATTCCACCAGAAGTCGCGGGTGATGTTGCGTGGAAACAGCCCGCTGGCCGGGTCGGCGTAGGTCAGCCAGCCGAAGGTGTAACGATTCGAGAAGCTCACCACCTTCTGGCTGAGCCGGGCGTTCTCTTCGGCCTGTTGCCAGGAGTCGGCCTGTCCCAGGGTTGTCCCGGCCGTCAGCATGAGAATCATGAGTATGTGCTGCATGGTGTTGACCCTTCCGGTCTGATTCTCCAGGGAAAGAGGTCTGTGTCGTCAACCGCACTTGTCCTCCGGCTCAACCGGCCGCGGCCGCCGCGGCGGCGGGCTGCGAGGCGGGCCTGGGGATCGCGATTTCCACCGTCAGCGGCTGGTCGACACCCGTCAGGAAGTTCAACACCTTGTAGGCCACCCTCTCNNGTCGAAGACGGCTTTCAGCTGCGGCGCACGGCCGATGAGCAGATTGCGGTACCACACAATGGTCCGGCCGGCATCGAGGGCCTCGCGCAGGGCGGGCAGGCTCTTGTCCTTGGCCAGCACGAGGGTCATCGTGCGGTGCCCGGCGGCTTCTTGTCCGTCCGTCGGGGCGGGCTCGTGGATGTCCGAGCTGCCCATCATCGGCAAGCCGCGGTCCGTCGCCATCCGATGGGCTTCTGCGTAGTATTCATCGCCGTTGCAGATCTCGATCGCGTGGAGTTGACGTTTTTCCAGCAGGCGAGTCTGTTCCTCGCCCCAGCGGCCGCGCTCCGGCCCCTGCCAGCCGGGATGGTTCCACATGATGAAGGCTTTCTGGGCGGTCGCGCGGTCGAAGACCTCGTAAAAATCCTTGACGTCCAGCGGCTGGTTGTCCTGTGTGAAAAACACGTTGAAATGCCCCGGCGGCGTGTCGCGCGTGATCTCCGCACCGCGGACCAGCAGGATATTCCGGTGCCGTGCCAGCCCTTCGGCCAGTTCATAGGGCCGGTTGTGGTTGCCGATCACTTCCTCCTTGTGCGGCCGGTATTCGACGTGGTCGGTGATCGCGATGGCGTCCAATCCCTCGCGCCAGGCCTCGTCCACACGTACCGTCGGCCAGACGAGGCCGTCGGAGAAAACGGTGTGCATGTGAAAGTCGCACTTGAGGATCTGGTATCCCGGCGGATCGGGGAAGCGGATCTCCTTGCGGACTTGTGCGGTGGCCGGCGCGACCAGGAACAACAACGCGACAACAGTTTTGTATCTCATTACCTCGAACCTCTTTTCTGAACATGCGGCAATCGATCATCAGCGTGCCATCACGCAACCGGTGCGGATTGTAAGGCCTCTCGCGGCCGGCGGTCAAAAAAGGGGCAGGACGGCTTTCTGTCTCGGGCCGGCGCTCAACAGTACAATGGAGCGGTTCCGGCCCCGCAGCGGCCGGAGTTTGCGGCCCCTTCTCAAGGACCGGATGATGAAAGCACATTGTGCGGCATTATTCGTGATGTTGTTTGCCAGCACCGTCGCTACGGCGCAGCCGGACCCCGGCTTCAGGACGCTCCTGATCATCGAACCGACCAAGGAGCATCCGCGGCATTCCGAAGGCGATGTGATCGAGCTGAAGGACGGCCGATTGTGCCTGGTTTATTCACGTTTCAGCGGCGCATCCGACGACCACGCGGCCGCCGAGATCGTCATGCGCACATCGGCCGATGCTGGAAAGACATGGTCTGATGACCGCGTGCTGGTTTCCGGCGAAGGCAGGATGAACGTGATGTCGGTCAGTCTGCTGCGGCTGCCGAGTGGGGAGATCCTCCTGTTCTATCTGCGCAAAAACGCGCTGGATGACATGCCGATGATGGTGCGGCGTTCGCACGATGAGCTGCAAACGCTGAGCGAGCCGGTAAGGGTGACCGTCGATGACGGGTATCACGTGGTCAACAACGCCCGCGTGGTTCGGCTCTCCACCGGCAGGCTGGTGGTGCCGGCGGCGCTGCACCCGTCTTCGGACCGCGACGAGAAGTCTTTCTCCCCGAGGGGGGTGATGCGGGCATTTCTGTCGGACGACGACGGGCGTACCTGGCGGGTTGAGGAGAGCGGGCATGGGGTTCAGCCCGACCCGTCAGTCACCCTGCAGGAACCGGGCGTGGTGGAGCTCAAGGACGGCCGCCTGCTGATGTGGATACGCACCGACCGCGGGACGCAGTACGAGTCGATCTCCGACGACAAGGGCGAGCACTGGAGCAAGCCGGTGCCCGGCAAACTGGCCTCTCCGCTGAGCCCCGCCACCATCGAGCGCAATCCGTGGACCGGCGACCTGGTTTGCGTCTGGAACGACCATTCCGGCCGTCACGTCTTCCCGGCCGGCAAGCGCACGCCGCTGTGCCTCGCCGTCAGTCGCGACGGAGGCAAGACCTGGCAGCCCAGCCGGGTGATCGAGGGAGACCCCAACGGCTGGTACTGCTATACGTCGATGAGCTTCATCAAGGACCGGCTGATCCTGTCCTACTGTGCCGGAGACTCGAAGGTCGGCGGACTCAACCGGCTCAAGGTCGTGGCGTTCTCACGAGCGTGGCTCGATATACAATAGGTTCCGGGGCACGGTGGTCCAAGTCCTCTGTACTCGGGTGCTTGCCGAGCGAGTCCGGACAATCGCTCATTCTTGGAAGGGCAGCCTCTCCACAACGTCCATCCATTCCTCTTGCTCCGAGGCCGTGACAATCAGTTCGAGATCGCGAACGTACTGGCCGATCGTGCCGCCGAGTTGGTGGCCAAAGAGCAGGTCGGCAGAAGATCGGTGTTGCCGTTGCCACGTCTGCACCAGAACCATGAAGCGGATATCCTGGGTGAAGATCACGCGACCGAGTTGACGGGCTCGCTCGAGCAGTTCATCGTCCGGAGCCGCCTGAAGGCCATCCTCAATCGCGGTGATCACGTCTGCGCCTCGGCGGCGCAGTTGATCGCTGATGGACTGTGGGACATGCACATCCATGTACAGCCGCGTGGCCATTTACAGGCGCCCCATGGCTCGCATGCGCGCCAGGAGGTCGGACTTTGGACGGCCCTGCGAATCTTGCGCGAGTTGTGCCTGTTCTTCCCTGATTTCGCGGTCGATTTCCGCTTGGTGGTCAAAATAATACGCCATGGCAGCATGGACCTCGGCGGGCGTAAGGGCGGGATGCTGGCGGCACATCTCCTCGGCCGACCATCCGTGGGCCAGGTAATCCATGGCAACCTGCGCAACACGAATTCGAGGCAACCGCCCAAGGCAAGGAGCCTTGCCGGGTGTGGCGTCAATGTGAGGGTAGTTCAGGCTGACATCCATTGCGGTACCCCAGGCTCTGAAATCCCATCACCTGTTATACTGTGCAGCGTGGCGGGACACCAAAGGTGCGCAGATCGCCACGAGACGATGAGGCTGCGCGAGGTCTGCGCCACAAGTCATTATTCATAATGAACTTACATCCCCGAGAACCAAACTGGAAAGGGCTATTCTTCGCCGAAGATGGAGGATCCTTCCAGATCCATCTCGGCCGTGTCATCCGTGCCGGCCAGCGCCTCAAGGGCACTGATGGGATCTTCTTCGCCCTTCGTGGTAGCGCCGGCAGTGGCCGGCTTGGGGGTGGCGGGTTTTTTCACAACTGCCGGGCTTCGCGTTTCGAGACGGGTGTGAACCGGTTTGATGTCTCTGGGTTCACCGTTCACCCTTACAGTGAAGACGACGGGNNTACGGGGCCGACAACCAGGTGATCGCCCGCCGCAAGCTCCTGTTCGGTGACCCGCTTGTTGTTGACGTAGGTGCCGTTGGCGCTGCCGAGATCCCGCACCGCCACGGTGTTGTTGGTTACCATCAGAATCGAGTGTTTTCGCGAGATTTCCGGAAGCGGGATGCGCAAATCGCACTCTTCGCTGCGCCCCACGAGAGTTTTGCCCGGCGAGAGGGGAAACTCCTTGCTCGTGCCGTCGTCTTTGAACATTACCAGCACAACGTTCATGACGCCACCCTGCCTCAAGTTGCCTGGCAATCAGGTCTTGTGCGCTGCTCGACACCCCCACGAGTCTCGCGATGCGGATGTCCCCTGACGGGACCGGCAGCGCGCCCAATCCACACGCGGCGGAGCATCCCTGAACGGCCATTCGTGAGGTGGATATCAACTCACTTGTTGTGCCCAGTCCGCCCCGACGCTGATTAGTCTACCCCTTGGTGTCATTCCTGGCAAGGCTTTTTGGGCTTCGCAACTCACAGACGTGGCACCCCCAGCAGGGGGTTGGGAGCGGAAAAGCGAGTCTGCTGGCCTTCCATGGAACCGATCTGTGACGCACAGATTGAGAAACCCGACTTCTCCGGCGTCCTTGCCAGGGCGGTTAAACGATTCGACACCGAAAGGCCGAGCCCGCGGGCCTGTCGAATGCAATCCTCCGGAGCGCCTCGGCCCGAGCCGGCGAGGCCGAAAGGATGCCTCCAGCCGAGGGGACACCCTGGCGGCGGTGCCCCCCTGTTCCACGGGACCGGAAAACTTCCGACCGTCGGAGGTGGAGAGGGAAAACCGTCTGATCGGTCGTCGGAAGCGCGTTCACTTCCGAAGAGGCGCTTGGATGGCTTCCAGGAAGCGTTCGCCGAACTGCCGACTTTTGATGGCCCCCACCCCTTTGATATCAAGGAACTCATCCGGAGACCGTGGCTGGCGACGGGCCATTTCGCGGAGCGTCTTGTCGCTGAAGACCATGAACGCGGGAACGTTCAGTTCGTCGGCGATCCGCCGGCGAAGGTCCCGGAGCCTGCCGAGGAGCACCTTGGCCGCGGCATCGAGCGGCTCACCCTTGCCGGACAATGGCGGCAGGCCCGTTGTTCGTGCGGGTGCCCGCTTTGGACGGCCCGCGCCATCTGTCCTTCGTTCTCGCCGCTGACGGCCGTCGCGTCGACCCGGATCGGAAAGCCGGGCCTCGGCCTGCGAACTGAGCACCCGCCAACCCTCCGGCGTCATCTTGAAAACGCGGTACTCGCCCTCGATCCGCAGGAAGCCCTGGTCGGCCAGTTGGTGCATCCACATGATGAGCACGCCCTTGGGCCAATCGGTGATCAGGCCGAACGTGCTCAGTTTGTCGTGTCCGCGGTCCACGATTCTCTCGGTTGGGGTCCCCATCAGGACGTCAGCGACATATGCGGCTCCATATCGCTCGCCGGTCCGCACGATGCAGGAGAGGATCTTCTGGGCGGTCACGGTCGAATCCGGGCTATGCTCGAAGGTTCCCGTACAGATGTCGCAGGCATCGCAGGCGGCACGATCCCACTGCTGGCCGAAGTAGCTGACCAGCCGTCGGTGCCGGCAGCTCATGCCGGTGCAGAAATCGTACATCTCCGAGAGCATGCGGAGCTTGTTCTCGAGGTCGGTCGATTCGTTCTTACGAATAATGCGTTGCCACGTATGGAAGTCGCCGCCGGTATAGAACAAGACGCAGTCGGCGGGCAGACCGTCGCGACCGGCACGGCCGGTTTCCTGCTGATAATGCTCGATCGACTTGGGCATGGCCGCGTGGACAACGTAGCGGATGTCGGCCCGATCGATGCCCATACCGAACGCCACCGTGGCCACGACGACGTCCGCCTTGCCGGTCGAAAAATCATCCTGGGCTTGCGTTCTGACGTCGTCGCTCATCCCCGCGTGATATCCGATCGCCCGCACGCCGGCGCGCTGAAGCTGTGAGGTGAGGTTGTCAACATCGTCCCGACGAATACAGTACACGATTCCGACGTGTCCACGATGCCGCTTGATGACGCTCAATACGTTTGCCGAGGCGCTCGTCCGACGGACCACGCGGTAACGAAGATTCGGCCGGAAGAAATCGCCGACCAACATCACCGGCTGCCGCAATCCAAGTTGAGCGATGATGTCGTCTCGAACCGTCGGCGTGGCCGTGGCAGTGAAGCCGTGTACCGCGGCATTTGGAAACCGGACCTTGAGCTGTCCGAGCCGGCGGTAATCGGCGCGAAAATCGTGGCCCCAGTGGCTGATGCAATGGGCCTCATCGATCGCGAACGACCCCACGCCGACATGGCCGAGCATGTCCACGAACAAGGAATCAGCGAACCGCTCGGGAGCCACGAACAGCAACTTGTATTCGCGGCGGGTGATTCCTGCTGTGACCCGTCGTCGGTCGGCCGCGTCCAGGCTGCTGTTGAAGAACGCCGACGAGATGCCGCGCTGGATGAGCCGGTCCACCTGGTCCTTCATCAGCGCGATGAGCGGCGAAACCACCACGGTGAGTTTGTCGCTCAGCAGGGCGGGAGCCTGGTAGCACAGCGATTTGCCGCCGCCGGTCGGCAGAACCACAAGAGAGTCGCGGCCATCGACGGCCGCAGTCATCGCCTCGTGCTGCAACGGACGGAGTGATGAATAACCCCAGTACTTGTTGACCACTTGCAGGAGCGAATCCAACGTCCCTGCTCCTTGCTCGTCTCTTCCTGCGCCGATGTCCCCCAGATCCTCCTACGACGCCCCCAGGACCTGGGACCAGAACATCTGGGCAAACGTGCGACTGAATGTGCCCGAGCCGACCTTGAGCGTGGGAATCCGGATCTGCTGCTCGGGGCGACGGAGGGCCTCCTCGATGAACACCTCCGTCTCCCGCAGCATGCGGGCCCGAATCACAATCCAGCTTTCGAACCGACCCCTGAACGGCGAGAGCATCACCGTGCCCCTTCCTCCACGGTCTGATCGGCCTTGTCGCTGCACCAGAAGCCGCCCAGGATCGCGGCGACGCCGACCGCCATGTACTCGACGGGCAGCGGACGGACCAGGTCGTGGGGCGGGGTCGTCGCCAGTGCCGCATAAGGCCTGTACCAACTGGAGCTTGCCCAGCTCAGGTCGGCCTCCAGGTAGCCGACAAGATAGGCCGTCAGCCCCACAATCGCGACGGCGGGCAGATACCAGCGGACATTGTCTATGCCGGTGACGGTGCGTCCGGCCATCGCACCGAGAAAGAAACCCGCCGCTACCGAGGCAATGACCTGCCCACGGGCAATCTCAGCCACCGGATTACGGGCGATGGTGAGCCAGATGACGATCAGGGCCACCACCACGGTGGAGGCAAGGGCCCCGGCCCCAAGCTGTGGCGTGACTGCTTTAGGGGCAGAGGGGCTGACCGCGGTTTTGCCGTCCGGCCAGAGCCATTTCCTGGCCAGGGTCGACGAGACCCAGGCAACGGCCATGACCGCTGCCCAGAGGAGACAGTCCTGCCCCATCATCCACATCAGTTCTCTGCGGGACGCGGTCGCGGGCGAAGCACCATAGGCCAGGATCGACTGCATGGAACCACCGCGCAGGGCCATGGCGGCCGCCCCCACGCCGGTGGCGAACAGACCTGCCTCCGGCAGCCGTTTCCCGGCGACGGCGGTGGCGATGGCCGCGGTCACCGCCCCCAGGACCAGCATCATCAGCCAGACGTGCAAATATGAGGACCGCCCACTGGCGGTGAAAGTCAGACCGAGCAGCGCGTCGGGAGGCTGAGCCACGTTCCAACCGACCCCGTACATCATCAAAATGGCCACCCCGCAGGCAAGGGCAACACGAGTCCGGTCGACGAGCCTGACATGCGGCGGCGCAATGGTTGCAGTGGATTCCATACCTTGCAGGCTACTCGAAAACCGGCGAGAAGGTCAACAAGACTAGGACGGGGGTCGAGGGACGGGGGGCGAGAGCAGACATAAGGATGAAGGAGGAGGGATGAAGGATGAGTCAAGGCAGGGGCAGGCCGATGTCCGCCGAGCGCCGCTCACGGAGATTGCTATCGAGACAACTCCAGCGTCGCGCGGACAATCGCGGCGTCGGTCTCGCGGCGGACGACGATGCGGACTTCTTCGATCGGCGGGTAGTCGTGCGCAATCGCCGGCTTCACGCCCTCGGCGAAGGCTACAGCGGGAAGCCGGCCGTATCCCATCGCCAAGCCAGCCAATGCAACTGTGATGGCCGATAGCCTTGCCGCTTCCGTCAGTGCGTTCTCGACAGTTGTCCGGATCAGGTCTGGGCTCGATTCGTACCAGGCGGTAATCGACACGGCGTGAACGATGTGCTTGACGTTTGCGAGAGGTCCTGGGCCAGTAGTGTCCGGCTGAGCTTGAGGCATGTGGTCTCAAGCTGCGTTCGACACAGAGCTTAGAG
>MTKZ01125797.1_pt1 | contig 16617 bp, 14 predicted proteins | sample 1042781 | NCBI WGS metagenome assembly MTKZ01 (sample SAMN06212207, study PRJNA360539) | anaerobic digester metagenome | biome: Wastewater treatment plant; material: sludge; isolation source: anaerobic digester fed with sludge from wastewater treatment plant | place: Denmark: WWTP Viborg ... | reverse complement strand
GAGACACGGGCAGCATGGCCTCGACAGGCTCACTCCAAGCAAGCCGTCGGCTCTCTCAGACCTGCTCTCCGCCCCATTCGTCACCCACGACTCACCTTGCTGTCCTCGTCCTCCACCGCTCGTCCCTGGCCCCCAAAAGCAACGCCCACGGAGCTTATCCGTGGGCGGGAAACATGTCGGTAGTGTCTGGACTGACGGCGGCAGGGCTCACTTGGCCCGTTCGAGGTACTCGCCGGTGCGGGTGTCCACCCGGACGACCTCGCCGACCTGGATGAAAGCCGGGACTCTGACCTTCGCGCCGGTCTCCAGGATCGCTTCCTTGGGCTGGTTGGTGGCCGTCGCCCCTTNNCCCTTTGACCACCGGAGGAGTGTCCTTGACCGCCAGTTCGACCGTGTTGGGCAGCTCGATGTTGACGATCTTGCCGTCGATGATCGAGCAGGTCACGCGGATGTTCTCTTTCAGGAACTGAAGCGAGTCGCCGAACAGGTCGGCGCTGACCGGCGTCTGGTCGTAGGTCTCGGGGTCGGCGAGGACGTATTCGTTGCCGTCCTTGTAAAGGTACTCAAAATCCTTGGTCTCGACGAAAACCAACTCGATCCGGTCGTCGACCGCCATGCGCTGGTCGATAATCTGACCGGTGACGAAGTTTTTCAGTTTTACCTGGTAGTAACTTCGCCAGTTGCCCTTGGCCACGTGCTGGATGTCCTTGATCGTGAAGCGCGTGCCGCTATAATCGATGACCTGACCGCGTTTCAGTTCGCTTGCCTTAACCATTCAGTGCTCTCTGCTATCTCCCGCCCTGACGGCGGGGTCGTCTCCTGATCTCGTCGCCCCGATGTTCCTCTCACAATCGCGGGAATCGCGGAGGTGAAAGGGCCGGCGGGTTTGCCGGGCCTTTGGCCGATAGTTTCTCAGAACAGGCCCCCGTAGTCAAGTTCCCGTCGGGTCGCCTGGTGACCCAGGGTCGGCCGGCGATGAACCTTGCCGGGACGCCGCGATGGGAATATGTCTGATCATGCCCCGTGGGGCAAGGCCGTCTTAAGCCTGGCCTGCCGGCAGCGGGTCGTCGTCGACTCGATGTCCCGATTGACCCGTTCGGGGAATCCGCTACCCTGTCGGCAGCGGATCGTCGGTCAGGCGGCCGTGAATGGAAACGGAACAAGCATGAGTGTGTCGGGTTTGGGCCCGAACGGAGTGTGCCGGTGGCGAGGGATCGCATCATTTTCTGGGTGGCCTTGCTCATACTACTGCCCACGACGTCGCTCGGTGCCATTGTCCTCAGTTGGAGTCCTCGAGTTCCCGTTCCGGCCCTGGTCGGGCATCTCTTCGCCGGCCTGTGCTTCGTGCTGATGTTGCCGGTCTATCTGGCAGGGGGGTGGTACACCTCGGATATCCCTGGAGCCACATGCCGCAAGCTGATGCAGATGCTGAAGCTGGGCGTCGCCACAACCGGCTTGTCCGCCGTCCTGCTGATCCTCTATGCGGTCGTTGTCGAGATCCTGTTTCGCATGCTCATGTGGCAGTGTGCGGCGACGCCGCGAGTGCCGATCTGGACCTCGGGATTCGCGGACCTGGCATTGGTCGGCGGCGCGACGGTGCTCGCCTGGCATTGCAGCGGCAACCGCGAGTTCCTGACGGCTCTGCTGTGGCTGGCGGTTCTTGCGGCCATGTGGGCCGCTCTTCAGATCCCGGCTTTCAGCCAGGATGCCGAAGGACGTGTCCTCATGAGCCGCTGGCTCAATGTGCTCGCCCTGCTCATGGCCGTGGTCGCGGGGGTGTTCGTCGCGGGTACCGGCCTGGCATACCGTCGCCGCAGACAAGGTGCGTGGCCGGCCAGCCTGTACGTGCTCGCGCAACCGCCCGCCGACGGGCTCGGGTTCCGCTACAGCATGGGTATCCTGGCGGCCATTGTCCTGCTCCTGGGCTGCACTCAACTGGTTCTTCCTCTGACCGGCCCGGCCGGCCTCATTGGGGGATTGGCCGTCCTGGTGCTTGCGCACCGCCAGTGGAACGAGAACCTCGCTGATGTCGGAATCGCCCTGATCACGCTGGGCGTCGTCTCGCTGGTGGTAGCGTGTTTCCCGTCGCTGCCCATCTGGTGGACCGGGCCAGCCTGGGCAGAGGTCTTCAACAGGGTCCTGTTTGGGCTTGCTCTCATGGCCGGCGTGTGGTTCTGGTTCGCCGCCTTCTGGGAACAGCAGCTTGACGCCGGGCGGGCGTGGACGACGACCGGGCATCTGGTCCACACCGCCCGACAGGTCGGCTTTTTCGTTGCGGCCGTTGCCGTCCTGATCTCGTTCTACCTGGCTTTTTGGCCGGCCCTGCCCTATGGCAGCGTTGACGGTGGCGCCTGGCGGTGGGGTTGGGGCCTGGCGGCCAACGGCCTGCTGATACTGGTCCTGCTGATGGCCGTGCGCCGGACGATGAAGTCCACGATCGGATGGTTGCTGGTTCTGGCGGTGGCCTCGGCGCTGATGTTTGCCATCATTCGAACGCCGCACGGACTGCTGGGTCATACTTGGGCGCTGTACTGGCCCGCGGTAACCGCCGTGGTCGGAGCGGTCCTGGTGATCCTTGGCAGCCTGCTGGCTCGAACTGAAGATTGGCAGGCCTTGTTCGAGCCGGTTTACCTGTCAGGCGTGGTCGTCATGCCCCTGTCGTCCATCGGCGGCGTTCTGCTCGGCGATCCGCAACTGATGCTCTCATGGGTTCCGCCCCTGACCTTCGGTTGCTTAATCATCCTGTACTTGCTGGCGTCGCTGCTCGTCGGTCCGAGGACGTTCGCCGCCGTCGCGGTTCTGTGTGCGGCGATGTGCTTCTGGAAGCTGCAGGATGCGACCGGCTGGACGAATATCGCCGCACCCTACTATTATGCCATGCTCATCTTTCTGTCGGCCGGCCTCTGGGCGTGGGTTGCCCACGAGAGACAGCCGGCCCGACTGCTGCGGGTGATCAGATGGGCGGGGATTGCGCTGGCCGTCGCCTCGATCGCGGCCGGGTTTGCCGCCTCACGGTGCGGCGACGGCATTTCCGGATTCTTGAGTGGCGGGACCGAGCCCGTGCTGTTTGGCGGATCGCAAAACGACGCCTGAGCGGCCCTTGCCCGTGCGAAAGGGCAAGGGCAGATTTGTTCATTGGTATCAGGCGATGCCGATTGTCCGTGGGCGCAGCGGCGCGGGCGCGCGGAGTGTAACGAAATGCGAGCAGCGGTTCAGCGGGTCCACGAGGCAAACGTGACAGTCGACGGCCAGGTCGTGGGATCGGTCAGCCAGGGGCTTCTCGTTTACGCGGGAGTCGCCGTCGATGACACCGAAGCCGACGCCCGGTACATCGCCGAGAAGGTGGCCGGGCTCCGCATCTTTAATGACCCCGATGGCAAGATGAACCTGAACGTCTCGGAGGTCGGTGGGGGGGTACTGGTGATCAGTGCCTTTACCCTTCAGGCTGACGCCCGCAAGGGCCGCCGTCCCTCCTTCGACGCCGCGGCCGGGCCGGAACTGGCATTGAGCCTCTACGAACGCCTCTGCGAGCTGCTCGTCGGCATGGGCCTGGCGGTCGCCAAGGGCGTCTTCCGAGCCCACATGGAAGTCAACTCCATCAACGACGGGCCGATCTGCGTTCTGTTGGACTCCAAACGCACGTTCTGACCGGCGGCGGCCCCTCAGGAGACCAAACAGCGCGACACAGAATCCGGCACAGTATGCTGCGGAAACGCCGTTTCTCGTGAGTGCGCGTCGGTAAGCGAGAAATCGCAAAGCCTTGAATTACCGGGAGATACCGATAGGTGCCGAAAGGGTTCAATTGCCAGCATGACCCCAGGGGGATTCGAACCCCCGTTGCCGGCGTGAAAAGCCGGTGTCCTAGGCCACTAGACGATGGGGCCGGTGGCTGTCAGGGTCAATCAGTATAGTTGAGTTCGGGCGGCTCGGCAAATCATGACGGCCGGCAGCCTCTTCTCTGATTCTCGCACGGTTGTTGCTGCAAGGGTTGACGACGGCCGTTTTGGGCGGGCGGGCCGGCCTCTGACGTTCCACCCGGGGACGACAATCGGCGCATCTCGGCCGTCGCTTGCGACTCGGATCACCGCGATCGAGCGGAGGCAATATCAGCTTGCCTAAGCAGGAACGCAAGGTCCTTCAAACCGGGCTTCCCCAGCCCGTCGCTGACCGGCAAGATGCCGGTTCCACACCGTCATTGTTCCGCGTTTCTACTCAGTTGCCCCGCTTGAAACCGACGAGGCGCTGCTTCGTCCAGTCAACGACGAACTTCTTGCCGCTGGTATCGGTGTATTCACCGGTGCCCTTGGCGGCGAAGTCGTTTTCCACCATCCGGCCGGCGTTGTCCTCGTCGCAGACGTACGCCTGCTTGGTCTTGGTTTCCGCGTTGTATACCTGAAGTTCGCAAGCCATTGTCAGCCCTCTACTTATCAGTCTCTGATCCGCCTTGTGCGGTCCGCTGGCCAGTATGGAGGAGGCATTCTAACCGTTCACGGCGGGCCAGACAATCCACTCGGCCCGCCCAGGCGATCGAGAAGCTCGACGGCCGTACCGGAGGCCCGGCACTGAAATCGGCGCCGGTGCTCGTCGATAGGCTCAATGGTAAGCTGCAGATGGTTCGGCGGGAGAATGTCCTGTACGCGGTCGGCCCACTCGATCAAGACCGCCCCCAGCGAAAGCATTTCGTCGAATCCCAACGACTGAAGATCACCCCCGCCGCGCAGGCGGTAGGCGTCGATGTGATAGACTCGCGGGGCGGACGAGAGGCTGGTTTCGTACTCGTTGACGATGACAAACGTGGGGCTGTTCACCTGGCGGGGGTCGGCCACGCCCGCGCCGGCGGCGATGCCCTTGACCAGCGTCGTCTTGCCGGAACCCAGCGGACCGATGAGAGCAACCAGGTCGCCCACCCGCAGGGCCGAACCGAGTCGTCGCCCAAGCTGGCGGGTCGCCTCGACGTCCGCGATGTCGATCGTTCGCCGATTCATCGGAAGTGTTCATATCCTCGCGGCTCGACGTAGCTGAATCGTCCCTGCCGATCGCACAGGCAGATCGTGGGCTGGCCTTCTCGCGACGGCGTGGTCAGTCGGCCGATTCGCGTCAGGCCCAGCTCCTCGGCCCGCAGTCCCTCACCGCCGGTGACCAGAAGCTCAAAATCCTCACCGTCATGAAGCGCGTGCTCCATCGCGCCGATGCCGTCCTCCTGCGACATGGCCCGAGCGGCCGGGCTGATGACCTCCTCCATCGCCTCGGCGGATAACTCCGCGCCGCATCGAGATGCCGCGCACATCCGATGCAGATCCATGGACAGCCCGTCGGACAGGTCCATCATCGCGTGAAGCGCGGGATCGAGTGCCACCCGGCTGGCGAGTTCCAGACGCGGCGTGAAGGTCAGGTGCTTGCCGGCGACGCTCCCGCCGAGGGGCCCGCTGACATAGATGCCGTCGCCGACACGGCCGTCGGACCGGCGGATCGGCCCGCGTGGCGACATCGGCTCGGCCAGCATGGCCACGTCGATGGCGAGCTTGCCTGGCCAACTGGTGGTGTCGCCGCCGACGATGGCGCAATCAAACTCGCCGGCGACGCTCGCCATGCCCTCATACAGCCGCTTCACGTCCTCCATGGACATGCCGTCGTGCAGCGCGAGGCTGACGGTGGCGACGCGCGGGCGGCAGGCCATGGCCGCACAGTCGCTCAGCGAGCAAGCAATCGCTTTCCTCCCAATCAGCTCATAGATGTGACGCCGGGTGTCGAAATGGACGCCGTCCAGCAGCATGTCGGTCGTGATCTGGAGCAGGGTCCCATCGAGGCGCACGCTGGCCATGTCGTCGCCGATGCCGATGGGCACCCGCGCCGGGTTGGCCGGGAATCGATGTCGCAACCACTCGATCAGTGCGTTTTCACCCCTGGACATGGCGTCAAGCTTACCCGTCGGCCTTCTTCCGCGAAAGGGAGGAAAGATGCCACCGGCGGCCTGCCTGCCCGGCGTAACCCGTGTGCGGCGCAGCGAAAACACTTCGCAGGGCAGCATCGGCAAAACCGGGGCCGCCAGTTCTCCGCTTCGCCGTGCGGCATCGGAGGAGTCTGGTCAGTCCTCTATCTGAAAGTCCGGTTTGGCCGTGGGCAGGGAGTACAGATACATCGCCAGGGCCGCCGGATAGCACAGGGCTGCGACCGCGGCCCAGCCGATAAACCAGATCTGCCAGAACAACGTCACCGTGTGGCGCTGGCCGCCGAGGTAGACAAACGCACCACTCAGCATGAAGAACACGGCGATCAGCGGCCCGAAGAGCATCAGAAAGCCGATCACGCGGCACTTGGTTCCGCGGATGCTCTTGCCGAAAGGAACCGGCAGAACGGCAGCAAAAAGAGCCTGTGCGGCGAACATGGCAAGCTGAAGCTGTATCGCACCAACCAGCGCGGAGGCCAACGGAAGCACGCCCATCGAGATCAGCGGACTGCCTCCGATGTTCATGGAGGCCTGCAGTCCGTAGATCTCACCGATGACCCCGCCGACAAGCAGCGGCGACCAGTATTGCCACTTTGTCATGAGCCCTGCTCCCGCCTGTGATTCTGCCAGCCCTTAATTAAACCATTCGACGCTCCAGAAAACAAGCTCCCGTGTGTCTCCACCAACGAGGTGAACACAGTCGCACAGACCCGCGACCGGAGATCACCTGACGGCTTCGGGTTTGGCGAATTCGCCTTCCATTCGGAAGGGCAGTCGAAACACCCGGTCACCGGTCTTATTGCAGAAGTAGAGCCGTGATTCGGACGGCTTGCGGCCGTGGCCGTCGGCCCAGAAGGCGTAAAAGTCAAGGTGCGGGTCGACCGGCCGTCGGACGTAGGTGTGGTTCAACTCGCTGTTGCGAGTGACGTCGCGGAGCTTGGTCCATGATTGCCCCTGGTCCTTGCTGGTCCAGATGGCGACCTCGCCGCCAGGGTTGTATCGTTGCGGTCCGGGCTCGGTCGGGCCGATGATTCGCCAAAGCCCGTCGGGCTCGATGTACAGGCTGCCGGTGTCGTAGTTGTTGTCCGACTCGGTCACGCGGCTGAAGAGCCATTCGCTGCCCGTCCACCGTGCGATATGCCACGTTCGCGGGTCGTTTCGCGGCCCGGGCTCGTAGCCGCGACTGGTGACGAACAGAATCACCGGCCGGCTCTGGGCGTCGTAATTGATGTCCTTCACATAGACCAGGAGTTCCTCGGCTTCGTACTCGCGGACCATCGCCGGGTTGTGCGGCGACGTCAGCGGCAGATCGAGCTTCTCGCCTTTGGCGTTCGTCCAGGTTCGTCCGAAGTCCCGCGTCTCGGCGAAATACAGGTTCGTTCGCCAGTTCAAGCCGCGTTTCTTAGGATCGCCGTGGAAAGTCTTCGGATGATAGTTGAATCCCACGCCGACCACGTCCTTTCCCGGCCGGCTGACCTGGTAATGTCCCTGATCGTAGATGGCGAGCAGATGCGATTCAGACCAGGTGACACCGTCACGGCTGGTGCTCCAGTGCGAGGCTCGGCCACCCTTCTGGTACAGAGTATGAATGAACAGGAAGCCTTCGCCCGGCCAGTACCACGGTTGCGTGTACGAGAAGTTGCCCCTGTAGGCGACGCTGAATGAATCTGTTGAAAACGCCTTGTCGCTTTTGAAGATGTACGACTGCCGGGCGGTGCCGTGAGAACTGCAGAACACGAAGATGAAGCCCTTGTCGTCCATGCAGATGACCGGATTGTCGTGGGCGTCGCTGGTGCCCTTGTTCATCAGGATCGTCGGCCGCGGGACGGTGCCGGTCGCATGGTCGTAATACGAGACCATTTCGAGCAGCTCCCGCTTGTCTTTGACCGTGCCGCCGTAGGCGAAGAAGGTCTTGTTCACCTTGGCCGAGTAGATCGCGAACGGCGAGTGCTTGGCGCAGTAGGTGCCCAGCCCACCCGAGTACTTGTACACGTATTCATCGCCGGTTTCCTGGTTGCTGTACCAGATGCCGCGATAACCGTCGTCCGTGCCGATGGACTTCTGCGGCTCCGCGGACGGCCGAGCGGGGGCCGTCGATCGTCCGCGGGCCTTTTGAGCGGTTGTGCAGAAAGCGAAAAGTGCGGTCACCAGCAGACAGGCGGAAAGCGCTCGACAGGCAGAATGGGCAAGTCGGAATTCAGTAGACATAGGGTACTCCTCCGGCTCAGGCACAAGGTGGCGAGGACCGACGATGGCGACATGCTACTCATCTCGCCGTTCCGTGCAAGGTGCGCGGCTGCTCCGTCGTGGGTCCGTGACGTATCCGGCGAAGATGTTCTGTGTGTGGCACGGCCACGGCTTTGCGCGGACATGTGTGACCGGAAGAGATCTCAAATTGCAGATTCAAGATGGCAGATGAAAGGGGGTAGGTCGGGCTTCGCCTGACGATGATTGGGTCTCGCACAGAAATCGGCATGCGGAGCGGTAGGTTCCGTCCAGGCAAACCGTTGGACTTCACATTGCAGATTTGAGATGGCAGATGGAAGGTACGGAGAAAGCGTCAGGATGGTTTTTGTCAGCTTGTGGACGGGAAGCGGGAGACCCATCGGCCTCCCTCTTGTCACGCGCGAACTTTCCCCTGGCGAATCCTCCTTCTCAAAACGGACTCCTGAAACTGCCGATGCCCACGCATTGGTTACCCCCGCTGCCTCCCCGCTGCATCAGGCTAACTGGATCCGTCGAAGATTCACGCTGGTCTTGGCCGGTGATACGCACCCTGGTCTTCGTCGCAGGGGTCGCCCATTGAGTCCGGCCCGGATCTGCCCTACCATCACCGCTCACGGCCGGGCCTGATGACCGGCCATCCGCCGTCGGCGCGGCGGAGGTACCGGGCGGCACATAGCACAGAGGTGAATCAGTCATGGCGAGCGGGTATTGCGTGGGCGTGGATCTTGGCGGGACGAACATCGCGGCAGGTCTGCTGGACAGTGAGGGTAACATCAAGTCGAGCCTCAGCATACCGACCGAGGTTGACAAGGGACGGGACCAGGTGGTCGCCAACATCATCGCCGCTGCCGAGAAGGCCATTTCGCAGGCCGGCGTCGACCGCAAGGACGTACTGGGCATCGGCGTCGGTTCGCCCGGCCCCATGAGCCATCGCCAGGGAATGGTGATTAACCCCGGCAACCTGCCCTGCATGAAAAACGTTCCGCTGCGACAGATCATGAAGGACAAGACCGGCATTCCGACCACGATCGAAAACGACGCCAACGCCGCCGCGTGGGGCGAGTTCTGGGCCGGCGCGGGCAAGGACGTCAACGATCTGGTCATGTACACACTCGGAACCGGCGTGGGCGGAGGCGTCATCGTCGAGAGCAGGCTGCTCCGCGGTTATTTCGAGAATGGCGCCGAACTGGGCCACGTCATCGTCAACCCCGGCGGCCGGCTGTGCTCCTGCGGGCAGAACGGCTGCGTCGAGGCCTACTCCTCCGCCTACTTCCTCGCCCGACACGCCGAGGAGCTGATCAAGCAGGGCGACTCAAGCTCGCTCAAGGCCCGGATGGACGCAGGCGAGCTGCTGCGAGCCGAGCACATTGTCGAGGCGGCCAAGGCCGGTGATGCTCTCGCCCGGAAAGTCTGGGACAAGGCCTGCTACTACCTGGCCGTGGCCATCATCGGCATGCGCCACGTGACCAACCCTCAGCGCGTGGTGCTGGCCGGTGGACTGATCGCGGCCGGTGACTTCCTGCTCGCCCCCATCCGCAAATATGCGGCGGAAATGGCCTGGAAACTCCTCGACGACGGTCCTGAAATCTGCTTCGCGACGCTGGGCAATAACGCCGGCTTCGTCGGAGCCGCCGGATGCGCCTGGGAAGCCCGCCGAACCGGCGATTGGTGATCGTACCTCGCGAGCGCACGCACGGCCACCGCACACTCCGGTCAACGGTTCTCCCCGACAGGGCGGAGACCGACTTGAACTCATTCAAAGTCCGGCCGGGTTTTCACCCCATGCCCGGCGTTCCGAAGAGATAGCCGCTGAAAATCAAGTCTGCAACCGGATTCTCCGATAGGCCAGTCAGCAGCTTGGCTGAGATTCGGGAAGCATGTTCAGCACAACGATCGAACTCTCCCGCGAACACTAGCGGCCACCTGCATACCGCAAACAACCGCCGGCGCATTCAGCCGCGGCAGGGCTGCCGGCTGAACCACCGGCGAACAGGTTGCAAGGGGCCTGGCGGACCGCAAGGGGGGCGGCCCGTCAGGTCCGATTCTTTGCGCCCCAGAGGTGTCTGCCGCGACAGGCATGGCCGACGAACGGCCATCTTATCGGGACCGTGCGACAGCGCTTGATAACCTGCAAGGATGAATGTCATCAGATTCTGTCCAACCCGCCGGCGGCGTTAAGCCGGAACCACACTGAACCGAAACTAGAGTAGAGCAGCCGAGCATGACGCGCTGCAACGGTCTCCGCCTGGGCTGCTCAGGAGGGACATGAAGACATTATGAGTGCCTGCGGTGAGGCGACGAAGCTGTCTGTGCCCGTGATCGCCAAACGCCGTGACCCCAGAAGCCCGCTGTTCTCATTCCGACGAACATTGTGGCTGACACTGGTCCTGCTGGTGGCAGTGATGCTGGTGGCGGTGCTGGAGTTATCGGGCGTCACGGGGCGAGTCTCGCCTGAGGATCGTCTGGTTGCCTGGACCGTCTGTGCTCTGCTGGTCACCTTGGCCATCGCCGTGCTGCTGCTGGGCCGCTACATGACCCAGAGAAGCCTGGAGCATGTCGAGATCCAGCTTCACAGTCTCATCCGCGGCGAAGCCCAGATCGAACCGTTTGGAGAACCCGTACCCGACAGCCTGAAGCCGGTCATGGGCGCCCTGCATGAATACGTCGCCCTGGTCTACTCGCGCACGCGGCAACTGTGCGATCAGAAACGCGTTCTCGATCATCAAATGCAAATGGTCAACGCCGCTAGGCGGCAGACCGAGGCGATCCTGCACAGCCTGGGCGAGCCGGTACTGGCGATCGATTCGCAAGGCCGTCTGACCATGGCCAATGCGGCCGCCGGCAGGCTGTTCGGCTTCCAGCCTGACGAGGTTCGGGGACAGGCCATCGCGGACCTGGTGAAGGACTCAGACCTGGCCGCCCTGCTCGCGGAGACCCACGTCGTCGGGGAGCGCCGACGGCGCCGTCAGATGGAGCGCTGCATAGGTTCGCAGCAGTGTGCTCGGACCTACAAGATCACGGTCTCGGCGATGATCGACGAGTCCGGCACCGTCCAAGGGCGGGTGGCCGTATTCCACGACGTTACCCGCGAGCGGGAGATCAATCAGCTCAAGACGGACTTTGTTTCGGCGGTGTCGCACGAGTTACGAACTCCTCTCTCCAGCATACGGGCCTATGTTGAGATGCTGGTGGATAACGAGGCTCACAGCGAAGCCCTGCGACGGGAGTTCTACCGGATCATCGAGGGCGAAACACAGCGCCTGGAACGTCTGGTTAACAACATCCTCAACATCTCGCGGATCGAAGCGGGCGTCCTGTCCATCCATGAGGGGCCGGTGCGGATCAACGAGGTGGCCCTCGATGTCGTCAGCGCCCTGGCGCCGCAGGCCGAGGAGAAATCGCTCGTCCTGCACTTCGACGCCGACGACGCACTCCCGGACCTCAGAGCCGACCGCGATCTGCTGCACCAGGCGGTGATGAACGTGGTCGGCAACTCAATCAAATACACCCCAAGCGGCGGACAGGTTCGGGTTGCGACCGCCCTGGATCGCGAGGCCTCACGGCTGACCTTGACCGTCACCGACAACGGCATCGGCATCCGCCCCAACGACCTGCCGCGGGTTTTTGACAAGTTCTATCGAGCAGAAAACGGCGCCGGCATCGCCGGCGGCACCGGCCTGGGACTCAGCCTGGTCAGGCACATTGTGGAAACCATCCATCGCGGCGAAGTCTATGTTACCTCCGAGCACGGCCGGGGCACGACCATGTCCCTGCGGTTTCCCGTGCCTCGGGGCGCGGAGCGTCACTCATGATCATGCAACAGAAGCGCATCCTGATCGCCGACGACGAGACGCACATACTCAACGTCCTGTCGATCAAACTTCAAAACGCCGGCTTTGCGGTTACGCCGACCGAGGACGGTCTTTCGGCCTGGGATCTGGCGTTTTCGGATCCGCCGGATCTGATCATCACCGATTACCAGATGCCGGGCTTGAGCGGCGTCGAGCTGTGCGCCAGGCTTCGCAGTCACGCCGCCACGGCCGGCATACCCGTGGTCATGTTGACCGCTCGCGGCTTTTCGATATCCGACGAGGAGATAAGCCACGGCAACATTCGCAAGGTGATTGACAAGCCGTTCAGCCCCCGGGAAATCCTCGCTGTGGCGAACGAACTGTTGGAGTTGGTTCCGGCCGGGAGCCTTTGAACAAAGGCTCGCCGGTCAGAGGCCTGCGATCTGTGCTGCCGGCCCTTCGCAGGTCGCATCACGGCAAAAAGGACGGGGATCAGATCAACAAGACGACGCACGAACCCGGTTATCTGCTCGGCGAATCCTTTCGCGAGTGGTCTCAGTCATGGTCGCGGCTGGGGCTCTGGCTTTCCTTGTGGGACGAGCAACCCGGATGCATCAGAGGAAGCCATCCGCCCACGCCCTTCTGGAAGACGATCGCCGCTGGCTCGAAAACCGCCTGGCAGCGCCTCGCGGACATCGTTCGGGAGGTGCTACACCTTGGGCCCGTGCTTGCACCATTGGACCACGAACCCGGCATTCACGTTGCGGGAATTCCGGTCATGTGTCGGCAGAAGACCGTAGGGGCAGTCCTGACCTGCGCCCTGACGCCCGAGTTTGCCGAGCCCGATACGGTCAGACGGTTCGCAGATCGCCACGGCCTCGACAACGCCCTGGTCGCCAGCCTGGTCGCGGGAATTCCCGGTCGTTCCCATGNNAGAGACATCGAGGATCTTTCCTCCCAGCTCGCAAATGCGTATGAACAGTTCCACCTGCTCTACCGCCTGAATACGGAGATGACGCTCTCGCACAAATCGAGCGTCCTGTTCAACCATATGTGCCGGGAGCTGCTGGCGACCACGGTGGTCGAGAGCTTTGCCGTTGTCTTGAAGCCGGGCGGGCCGGCCGAGAGTCAGCCGGCCTGTGTGGTCGCCGGCCCCCTGGACATCCAGCAGGCCGATCTTGTGCGATTACACGAAGAAGCACGCTCGCTGCCGCGGAACGCGGGTGCCTGTCTGGTGGTCAATAACGTCGCGGAGCGGCCCGAACTCGCCTGGGCTGCCGCATGGCTCAGCCAATTCATCCTCGTTCCGCTGTGCAGCAACGACCGACACTTCGGCGGCATTCTGGCCATCAACCGGAGAGATGGACAGGACTTCGGGTCGGAGGAGATCCGTTTCGTGGGGGCCGTGGCTCAACGGGCGTCGACCTTCCTGGAGAACGCCCGCCTGTACGACGACCTCGATCAACTCTTCATGGGCACGTTGCATGCTCTGGTCAGCAGTATCGACGCGAAAGATCCTTACACCTGCGGGCACTCCCAACGCGTGGCGTGGCTCGCCCGTCATATCGCCCGACTGGCCGGTGTCGCGGAAGCGGAATGCCGGCGGGCTTATCTCGGCGGCTTGCTGCACGACATCGGCAAGATCGGGGTCTCGGAGGCTGTATTATGCAAGGAAGGCCTGCTGACGCCGGATGAGTACGAGGAGGTCAAACGCCATCCCAGAATCGGAGCCAATATCCTCCAAGGCGTCCGACAGATTGACGACATCATTCCCGGTGTCCTGCACCACCACGACCGCTACGACGGCGCAGGCTATCCGTTCGCACTCAAGGGTGACGAGATACCGCTGCTCGGACGAATGGTGTGCCTCGCTGATTGCTTCGACGCGATCACAAGCAGTCGGACCTACCGGAAGGCTCGCCCGATCCAGGCGGCCTGCAGAGAATTGCGGGCCTGCGCCGGCAGCCAGTTTGACCCGGTTCTCACCGAGCTCTTCTTGCGGGATGACCTCCATGACGTCAGCCGCGAGTTGGCGCGTTCTTGCCGCGGCATCGGTGGACTGGCCGACTGACCCTTTCTGCGGAACGATCCATCCTGCCACGCTTGCCAACGGAGTCGATTCGCGCGAGAATCCATAGCCAAGCCGGCCCGGGCCGATGAGCAGTGCACTGACTTTGACGAAACACAGGAGCGCGACAATGCCGGGGCTTTTCCTGAGAATCGGTTGCGGACTGGTATGGACCGCCGTGCTGGCTGCCGGTTGCGGGCATACCGGGGATCGCGCCGCTGAACGGACCATGCGCTCGACGGGCGCGCCTTCTCAGCTTCAGGCCAGACAAGACGACGCGATCGACCTTCATGACGCCCTGATTCCGCCGTCCACCGCCCAGCCGGTTCGGATCCGCTTCGCCGAGCACCGGGTGACGACATCCGCCCAGACCGGCTCGACCACCCGAGATGTCGATCTCGATTTGCGAGGGGTGCTGAAGGCGGTGAAGACGCGGGACGACGGCACCATACAGACGGCACTGCGGTTCGCGCAGATCCGTCTGAGGATCAGCACGCCTGAGTCGTCGCTCACCTACGATTCCGAAAGCGACAAGGCCGACAAGGGCAATGCGCTGGCAGATCTCATGGAGGTTGTGGCCGATGCAGAGTTGACCCTGCTGGTCAGCCCCGACGGTCGGCTTCTGGAACTCCACGGACTGAACCACAGATGGCGGGAGGCCGGCATTATCCTCTCGCCGCCGCAATTGCAGGTTGCCCAATGGCTGTTCCGTGACAACGTCATGCTCGAGCTCGTCGGCGAGGCCCTGTTCCCGGCCATGCCTCCAGGCCGGTTGCAGTTCGGCGACACCTGGGAAGCCGAGATTCCCGCGGACATCCCCTTGGCCGTGCGACTGAGCTCTTGTCTGCGTTGGAAAGTCTCCTCGATCGCTCACGACAATCCAGCCGAAGTGCGACTGGATGGCGGCGGAGAGGTACAGTTGGCCGCCTCGCCCCTGAAAGACTCGTCACCGGCCATCCGCCCCCATCTCAAGGCCGGCAGCCACACCGTTCAGGCAAGAGTCTGCCCGGCAACAGGCGCGTTTCAACAGACCAGCAGCCGACTTGTCGAGGTGGAACTCACCTTGACGCCACCTGCGGGAGAGGAACGCTTGCAGACGACCATCCACCAGGAGCGAACACTTGCGGCGCAACGAGGCAGAGACTCAGGGCATCCCTGAGGTGTCAATCACTCCCAGAAAAGCAAGTATTGGTCACGGGGACACGATCCAGGCCGTGTTGATCCCGCCCCAGGTTGGCTCGGCTCCGAAATAGAGTTGGTACCACGCCAGGGACAAGCCCACACATGCGATCGCGACGATCCACAAGGCGACGGTCGCCATGCGATGCCACCGGTACCTCCAAAGGACCAGGCTACCGAATCCGAGGAGGGCAAACTTGTAGCAGGTCAGCGCTTTCGGGCCAAACGGGAGCAGTCTTCCGACCACCGGATTCAGCTCCGAGAGCATGCGCTGTTGGGCGGCCAGCAAGGTCAGCTCAAGATCGAAGCAGTTGACGACCCAGACCCCGATCAGGAGCCAGGCGAAGCGTCGGTCCTGCCGCTCTCCTCGACTTGCGGCCGTAGAGGCCACCGAATCGGCGGATCGAGGAGATGCCATTGGGCCTGACGGGGATGTGCTGAGCAAGACCTCCATGCCTCTTGTATCGGTTGGGACGAACAAGACGATTACCTGGTCGCAGCAGATTCCCGAAAAGAGTCGATCCGCCCGGTGGCGTTTCGCCCCAGTCGACTCTATCATGACAGGTATGCACGAATCATTACTCAGACGCTTGCTTGAACAGGTACGTCTCGGACAACGATCGGTTGACGAAGCGATCGGCGACCTGAAACACCTCCCCTTTGAAGATCTGGGCTTTGCCAAGGTCGACCATCACCGGGCGATTCGTTGCGGCTTTCCCGAGGTGATCTATTGCGAGGGCAAGACGATCGAACAGGTCCTGGCGGTCGTCAAACACCGGCTGGCCGGCGGCGGTAACCTTCTGGCCACCCGCGCCAGCCCCTCGATGGCCAAAGCGGTCCGAAAGCGGTTCCCGAAGGCCCGTTACAATCCGATAGCCCGGACAATCACCGTCAGGCAGCCCTCAGGTGCCACCTCGGCCAGGCTCACCAGTCGAGGGAAAGCCTCTTCAGACTTCGTAGCCATCGCTTGCGCCGGGACTTCCGACCTGCCGGTGGCCGAAGAGGCCCGTGAGACGTGCGAGATCATGGATCAGGCAACCCGGCAGTTTTACGATGTCGGCGTGGCGGGCATCCATCGCCTGCTGGCACATTCGGCCGAGCTGAGCCAAGCCCGCGCCGTTGTCGTATGTGCCGGTATGGAAGGAGCTTTAGCCAGTGTTGTCGGCGGTCTGGTCAGTTGTCCGGTGATTGCCGTGCCCACCAGTATCGGTTATGGGGCCAGCTTTAGTGGACTCGCTCCGCTGCTGACCATGCTGAACAGTTGCGCCGCCGGCGTGGCCGTGGTGAACATCGACAACGGCTTTGGCGCCGGCTACATGGCCGCCCTGATATGTCGTGCAGCACAGCGGTCGATCGACGACAGCCAGGCTGGCAAGGTGAGTGTGGCCAAGGCCAGGCGAAGAAGC
>MTKZ01006761.1_pt1 | contig 16623 bp, 9 predicted proteins | sample 1042781 | NCBI WGS metagenome assembly MTKZ01 (sample SAMN06212207, study PRJNA360539) | anaerobic digester metagenome | biome: Wastewater treatment plant; material: sludge; isolation source: anaerobic digester fed with sludge from wastewater treatment plant | place: Denmark: WWTP Viborg ... | reverse complement strand
CCGGGGCAGTGGGCGAACGAAGAGATTCCTCGTCGCAGACTCCTCGGAATGACGGTGTGGGCGGGAGAGTTCGTGGGGAAGGAAAAGGCGGCGATCGGAATTGAACCGATGATGGAGGTTTTGCAGACCTCTGCCTTAGCCACTTGGCTACGCCGCCTCGCGCTTTGCCCGAAAAAGACAAGGAGCGCGGCCGGGCAAGCTGCACTCCCCTTTCGAAATGGAGCGGGCGACGAGATTCGAACTCGCGACTTTCTGCTTGGGAAGCAGATGCTCTACCACTGAACTACGCCCGCTCAAAAGAAGACAAATGGGCGATACTGGATTTGAACCAGTGACCTCCTCGGTGTGAACGAGGCGCGCTCCCACTGCGCCAATCGCCCTCAACAGCGGTATGGTGGGGATGGAGAGATTTGAACTCTCACGAGCGTAGCCCACTGCCCCCTCAAGACAGCGCGTCTACCAGTTCCGCCACATCCCCACGCTTTCGGCAAGCGTTATTCTAGCACTGGCTCCCGGTAGTGTCAACAAATCTGAGGCCCGGCGAGGGCAATGTGGTGGGTCGCCACAACAAGGTGAGATGGGAGGAGTGGCGGCCGGGCGAAGAGGGGCCTGCCACGACGGGGTGTGCTCAAGACTGCCCTCCAAGGAAATCGTATGAGATACGCTTCTGCATCGCGGTGATCTGGGCAAACGCGGAGCGAAGCAGCGATTCCTCGGTGCGTGTCATTCTGGCCGGAGAAACCAGGTTGGCCGGCTGCCGATCCTCATGGAGCGGCCACTGATGCCGCAATCTGATCCGCATCAGGCTTTCGTAAGCCTCAATGGCCTCCTGCACGCTTGCTTCGGGCAGCACATCGCTCGCGCCAAGGGCCTCGAGCCGTGCGAGTGTCCCTGTCTCCGCAACGTCGTGGCGCAAGGCGTACAAGCGGGCCCACGCAGTGACAGCCATCGCCGCTTCCTTGAGATCCAGACCCGCCTCCGAAGCGCCGAGCACGCGCCCGAATACTCTCAGAGGCGGCCTGAATTGAAGAGCGCTCTGGGCGAAGTGCCCGAAGAAAGCAGGTGCGGCCAGAAGCTCGTCACGCACAACCCGGCGCAACTCCCTGGTCAGCGCGGCTTCGCCCCAGACAGCACGGAAGTCGAAGAAGGTTGCGAAATCGAGCAATTCCTGCGGCTCCGCAGTGCGTACCCACCGGCGGAAATACTCTTTCCACACATCCAGAGGCTGGCGCCAGCGGGGATTGGTCGCCATCACGTCTCCTGGGCAGAAGCGGTAGCCGGCATCGTTCATCCAGCCGCAGACCATGTCCGCCCACGACCTGAAGTACTTTTCTGCCTGCTGGCTTGCCAGGCCCTCTTTCGGCGCATCGAAGATAATCCCGTTGTCCTGATCGCTCGTCAGGGTCATCTCCCGCCTCCCGTGCGAGCCGAGTGCGATAAAGACAAACGGGACGGGTGCGGGCCCGAGTCTTTCTGCGGCCAGTTCGCAAAACCGCGCAGCCGCGCCGTCGCATATCGCCGTCAGCATGTGGGTGACAGCGTCCGGCCGGGCTCCGGTGTCCACCAGAACGCCCGCAAGCTGTCCGGCGCCAAGGCTATGCTTCGCGACATCTTCAGGTGTAGGGGCTCGCCTGATCTCTCTGGTGACGACCGTGGGGCCGTAGGAGCGAAAGCGCAGCAGGCTGGCCCCCCGCACCACGCCCGTGACTAGCCCGGAGTCATCCACGAGAGCCAGGTGCCCCACGCCGTGCTCCTCCATCGACAACAGCGCTTCGTACACCCTGGCCCTGGCCCCAATCGTAATCAGCGGAGCACTCATGATCTTCTCAACCGGCGTCCACAGGGGGGCGCCCGCAGCGACGATGCGCTCTCGCACATCTCTGTCCGTAACGATCCCGACCGGATTCCCGCTCCCGGACGATACGAGCACCGCCGTTGCTTCTTCCGTCTGCATCTGAGTTGCGGCCGCCTGAACTGGTGTCCCAACTGAGCAGCGAGCCGCTACGCCGGCGTAACCATCCACGGTGTCGTGCAGAAACATGAGCGAAGTCTGCAGGCGCTCCACAAGCGCTTCACGTTCGGTTTCTTTCGCCTCACGCTCGGTTACATCTTCGAGCGCTACGCTAAGCGTCGGCGGCTCGTCGCCGGGGGCGTCGCTCAGACGGCAGGCCATTGCCAAAAGCCTCGCTCTGCCGCCAGCTGGGGACAGGTGCACGATTGTCCCGGTTTCCCCCTTCTGCTGGACTGCTTTGAGAAGAGCTTCAAACTCGTCGTCGCTCGGGAAGAGATCGGCAAGATACCTCGCCTCGCTTCCCTCCCCGGCCAACGCCGCCAGCATCCCCGAGGCCTCCCCGTTCATCTCGAGAATGACACCGCGCCCTGTCGCCCTGGCCCGGCAGACGGCCAGCGGCAGATCCTGCGCCGCCTGCCCGAGCCTCCGAAGGGCCTCTGGTTCAGACGCGCCGCCCATCCGGATCTCCCGGGCCATGAGAATGATCCCGCTCCTGCCGGCGTACGCGATGGGGCTAAGGGTTATCAGGCAGGGGACGAGCGCGCCGTCCCTCCGCTGCATTGCGCCCTCAAGACTCCCGGCGATGCCGTCGCCCGCCTCGACGCGGCCGATCTCGCGCCAGACCTGCTCGTTATCCTCGCAGTCCGGAAGCACATCCACCAGTTCGAGAAGGGCAACATCGGACTGCCGCAGGCCGAGCATCCCAAGCATGGTGGGATTGGCGTAGCTGCATCGCCGGGCGATGGCCAGCAGCGTGCCTTCGGTCGTTGCCTCGACAAGCGATCGGTAGCGCTCGCGCGAGAGGCGAAGATCCTCAAGCGCTTCGGAGCGGCCCCTTTCCAGCGCCAGGCTCTGCTGCACGACATACAGGAGAACGAAGACGACGAGCAGCGTGATGCCGATCGCCACCTGCCACAAGCGTCCCTCGATGCGCGCGATCTCCGCCTGAACGTCCTGTGTGTATATACCAGTGCCGATCACCCAGCCCCATGGCCGGAAACCCTTGATGTACGATTCCTTGGGCGCGAGGCGGCTCGGGTCGTCCTTCCACTGCCAGACATAGGAGATGTAGCCCTCCCCCTGCCGTTGCACAAGCTTGGCGAACTCACTGAATATCCGAACGCCGCGGGCGTCCCGGAAATCGGATACATCGCGGCCGTTCAGATCCTTCCTGTAGGGGTGCATGATGATGCGGGGGTGCAAATCCTGAATCCAGAAGTAGTCCTTGCCCTCCTTGCCGTAGCGCAGGTACCTGATCCTCTCAGCTGCCGCCTCCTGAGCCTGTGCGCGGCCGAGCCTGCCGGCCTGTTCCTCGCGCTCGTATTCAACGAGAATGCTCCACGCAGAGTTCGTGAGTTCGCGAATCATCTCACGCTTACGCTGCAGCAGCGAGTGCTCGAATGCGGGAAGCAGAAGCCCGAACATTGCGGTGGCGAAAAGGACGACGGCGAGCAGGCTCGGAACGAGAAAGTGGAACGCGAAGCTGCGCCAGTGCGTATGAGCGCGCGTCCGGGGCGCCGGCAAGCGCGAACGGGAGGAGTGGCCCACCTGGCCGCTGAGGGTCTCGCGCAAACGTACCCAGTCGTCCGCTGGCATATGGACGCACGGCTTCGAAGGACCAAGCGCCGTGCCATGGAAATCGCTGCCGCCACAGCACAGCAGTCCGAGCCGGTGGGCCATATCGCGCAAAAAGCTCGTCTGAGCATCCGTGTAGCCCGAGTAATAGACCTCGATCCCATCGAGGCCAACGCCCTTCAGGTCTGATGCTATCTGTTCGAGGGTTGCGTCGCCCGGTAGATCGAGAGGATGAGCAAGGAAGGCTTTGCCTCCGGCCGCATGAACCGCCCGGATGGCGGCGGCCGTATCGGGAGCGGGCGCTCCCGATACGGAGTTCTGCCCACGCAGGGCTTGCTCGACGCCGTCATGGGTTACTGCCCGGGTCTTGCGCGAACGCTTCAGCAGTTCCAGGATGTGGTCACTCCCGGGGTCAAAGCCGAAGGCCAGAATGTGCAGCTCCTGGCCCTCTTGCTGAGTCGTGACCTCAACTCCGGTGATGTGACCGACGCCGAGCCGCTTGAGCGCTGCGCCGAATGCCGTCAACCCCTCGACGCTGTCGTGGTCAGTGAGCGCCGCTACACGCACCCCGACAGCGGCGACGGCTTCGGCGAGCTGTTGAGGCGCAAGGGCGCCGTCGCTGCATGTCGAGTGACAATGAAGGTCAAGACATACCGTCTTCATACCGGTTCACCCGTCGCCGGAAGGGCGGCATCGGCCTCTATGCCATGGCGGCCTCGTCCTGTGCCGCAGTCTTCGGAGTCGCCAGTGAGAAAACAACCAGCGCAAGGAAGCTTAGTGGGATGGACACGATGCCCGGGTTGCTGAAGGGCACCGGAGCGCCGGCAGGGTCAAGCCCGTACAGCTTGTACAGATCGGGCGAGAACATAATCAGCAACAGGGACGATACGATGCCTGTGTAGATCGATGCAGTGATGCCGGCGGCCGTCGTCCTCTTCCAGAACAGCAGCATCAGAATGGACGGCAGGTTGGCCGACGCCGCCACCGCGAACGCGAGCCCTACCAGGAAGGTGACGTTGACCCCCTTGAAAAGGATGCCAAGCAGGATCGCCAGCGCGCCGACTCCGAGCGCCGAGATCTTGCCCGCTTTCACCTTGCTCCGGTCATCCATCCGCATATTCAGGAATCGATCCATGAAGTCGTGCGCCACGGCTCCGGAGGCGGCGACGATGAGCCCCGCGACCGTTCCGAGCACAGTCGCAAAGGCGATCGCCGAAATAATGGCGAACAGCGTCTCTCCGAACGAGCGTGCCAGAAGCGGGGCCGCCATGTTGCTGTCAGCCGGGTTTATGACGCCGTTGATCATAGCGCCCAGGCCCATGAACAGGGTGAGAACGTAGAAGAAACCGATGCCCGCAATGGCGACGATCGTGGACTTGCGGGCACTGGCGGGGCTCGGCACGGTATAGTACCGGATCAGGATATGAGGCAGAGCAGCAGTCCCCAAGAACAGGGCGAGCATCAGCGAGACGAAGTCCAGCTTCTCAAGCGGGGTCCCCTGCACCTTGAAACGAACACCCGGCCGCATCACCTGATCTCCACTGCTGAACACGGGGAAGTACACGACCACTCTCGACTTGTCGCTTGCCTCCAGCCTGGCGTCTTTCCAGCGACGGACCACAGTCTGACTGTCAGACATCCCGGCAAGCAGACCAACCGGGGATACTGACCCTCTCGGGGCATTTTCGCTGCCACGAAAACGCTCGATGTTGCCCACCTGCCGGAGCTTGCCATCCTCCGCGCCATTCGTGAGCTTACGGCCGTCGGGCGTCTCGACGACCGACTGCGCCTCGTGCAGAGTGTCACCCTGCGCCGACAGCACCCACCAGCTCTCGCGACCGTCTTTCGACAGCCGCGCGAAGGTGGCTCTGGCACTCTCGACTGCCTGGACCTCCTCCACCTCGTAGCCCGGCACGCCGACCGTCAGGGTCTCTCCTTCGAGCGTGACCGGCAGCGTCTGGTATGCCTGAAAGGGTACTTTCCCTCCCTGATCTGGCTTCGTGTTGAAGCCCCGGCCGCAGACAGACACCACCAGGACGAACGAGAAGACGATCAGCATGGAGCCTTTGAGGAACTGAACATAGGTGGTGGATGCCATGCCGGCCGTGGCGACAATGATGATCACCACCGCCCCGACGATAAGCACGCCCCAATGGTGCGCCAGCCCGAGCAGGGGCTGCACCAGCACGCCGGCCCCGACCATCTGCGGGATCAGGTAGCAGACGGAGACGACAAGAGTACTGATCGCGGCGGCAAGTTTGATGCTGCGAGAGTTGTACTTCGAGTCCACGGCGTCGGTGAAGGTGTATCGCCCGAGCCGCTTCATCGGCTCGGCGACGACAAACAGGGCTACGATCCAGCCGGCGAGGTACCCGATGGAGTAGAGAAAGCCGTCGTAGCCGACGGTGGCGATCATCCCGCAGATGCCCAGAAATGACGCCGCTGAGAGATAATCACCCGCGAAGGCGACCCCGTTGACCACCCAATGAATCTGCCCCCCCGCGGCGTAGTATCCGCTTGCGGTGCGCGTGCGGTAGCCAAGGTAGAACGAGAGACCGATCACGAAAACCACGAATCCGAAAAAGATTGCGACTACCATTCAGTTGGCCGCTCCCTTCTCAGAGCCGGGGTTGAACTCGGCTTCGCGGCGGCGGCACATCAGGTCGTAGATGAGCGCCTGCACCAGAGCCACCAGAATCAGGGCGAAGCCGTAGATGGTGGCCAGATTCATTCCCCATGCAACGGTGCGCCCCATAAGGGCGGGGTTGTAGAGGTTGATGAAGACAAAGCCCCCGTAAAAAAGGGCATAAAGAATGAACATGACAACGCCCAGACGGCTCTTGTAATCAGCCGCGTGATCGCTTCCGGACTGTCGTGCGGGTTCGTGCAGCACGAAGGGAATCCTCCTATACCAAACGCCAGCGGGAGACCGGCGGGCGCCCCGCCGATGGGCGCAGACAGGTGGCGATCTCCCGTGGTCGATGGTTCAGTATAGTGGGTTGTGCGACTTTGCACAAGACCGCCCGGGACGAGGGCCGCCGTGCGACGGCATGTGGCTCGATAGGGCATTGTTCCAGCACTGGCTCCCGGGCGTGTCAACACACCCGGCAGCTTTCACTCGTTCAGCCTGAGCAGCGCCGCGCGGCCCGCATCCAGCGTCAGCGCAAGCCTGCCGCCTTCCGAAAAGAGCCGTGCCATCTGCCCCGTGTGCGGGCTCATCTGCTCCACCGACTTCACCCCGCGTCCGGGCTTCAGAACAACCGTTGCCGCCGAGGCCATGTCCCGGTTCATCACCATGGCCCACTTCGAGCCGTCTTCATGTTTAAACGTCCCGAGAACCGCCGGGCTTGCCGATGAGATCGCGATGGGCGCTCCGGCCTTCTGTGACGACGTGCCCTCCGGCAGATCGCCCGTGTGATAGACGCCCGTCGAGGTCAGCTTCATCAGCGCCGGCCCCAGCGTCTTCAGCGCCGCGTTGATATGCTTCACCTGGCTGTAGTGCTCGGTGCGCTTGCCCTCGCGCGTAATTACCGCGTGCGACCAGTTCCAGTTCGGGTCGGCGGGAGGCGTCCAGTACGTGAAGTACATAATCCCCTTCACGCCGTAAACCAGGCCCGTGTTGACCTGCCACCACATCTCTGCTTCCGTGGGGTTGCGGTACGGCCCGTGCGGCAGCGTCTGCAGAATGAAGCAGGTCGGCACGTTGTGCTTGAGCCCCTGCGAGCGGATTATCTCGAGATTCGTGAAGTAGTCGCCGCGCAGGCTCCCGTCCGTCATCAGCGCATAGTGATCGTAGCTCAGCAGACCGGGCTTCACCGTCGTGCAGAAGCGGTCCACGTGCTCTTCGTACGTCTTCGCGCCAAGCTGACCCTCGTTGGCGTAGGTCGGCAGCAGGTTGATGTACCCGAGGCGGGACGGGTCTTTCTCGCGCAGGCGCCCGACGATGGCCCCGAGCCAGGGGAATGCGGGCGCGCTCGGCTCGTCCACGATGAAGTAGCCGCCCAGCGCCGGGTAGCGCGAGTAGTCGTTCACAACAGCGTCGAGCGTCGCGTCAAAATCCGCGTCGTCCGCCTTCTTCGACGTGATCCGCCCGTCCGGGAGAATGAACTTCAGCCCGAGCTGCTCGCAGACATCGAGAATCTCCTGGTTCTGCTCCACCGTCACGCCCGAGCAGGGCGGAAAGCAGATGTTGAAGTTCGCCTCGGCGACCTCTTTGTACTTCTCGACCGGGTCCGCGTCCGCTGGCGGCCCGCACCAGTAGCCGATGACGAAGTCCTTCACCGGCGCGCACGAGCCGGGAGTGGCGCCGATCAGCAGGGCAGAGAGCAGAAGAATCAGCGTGATAGTGAGTTGAGACATGGCCGGTAAGCAGACCTCCGATTCGTGTATGACGGTCACTTGCGCATTCGGCGCGCGAATTCCTGTCTACCGTCAGCGCCTGTTCCGAATCTCTCCTACCAGTCCGCCTCCGCAACCGGAATCGGGTCCTGCGTCAGAATGCTCGCGTCGAAACACCGCTTGAGCATTCGCGTCTTCAGATCCCGGTGCTTCGCCGAGTCCCACAGATTGACATGCTCGCCGGGGTCGCTCTCCAGGTCGTAAAGCTCGCCGATCTGCATTCCGGCGTACGACGTGATCTTTGCTGTTCGCGTCCGGACGGTGGTCAGCATGGGGCGCTGGCGCAGCTTCCTGTGAAACGGCTGCCCGATGTAGTACTCCGTGTACACCTGGTCGCGGTGCTTGTGCGCGTCCGCCTTACCCGTGCAGATGTCGAGCAGCGTCTTTCCCTGAACCCGCACCGGCACTTCCATCCCGAGCGCCCCGAGCAGAGTCGGGACGATATCCACCAGTTCGACCAGCGCGTCGCTGCGCAGGCCCGCCTTGAAGCGCCCCGGCCAGGATATGACCAGCGGCACGCGGATGGAGCAGTCGTACATATGCGGCCCCTTCAGGTACATCCCGTGGTCGCCCAGAAGCTCCCCATGGTCGCTCATGAAGATCACGATAGTGTTGTCGCGCTGGCCCGTCTCGTCCAGGCATTTCAGCAACCGGCCCACGTTGTCGTCCACCTGCTCGATCATCGCGTAGTACGCCGCCGTGACCTCGCGGCGCTCGCGCGGGCTCATCTTGCTGAAGCCGAGCAGCATCCCGCCGTATGCTCCGTCGTGGTCCACCTGCTGGAAGACAGGCTTGTTGTCGAGCTCGCCTTCCACATACGCCGGGTCGGGCAGCTTATCCGGATCGTACCGCTCCAGATACTCGCCCGGCGGGTCGAACGGATGGTGCGGCGCGAAGATGTTGACGCTCATCAGCCACGGCCCTTCGCGCTTCTCTTTCATAAAGTCTATCGCCCGGTCCGTGCACCAGGTTGTCTGATGGTGCTCGGCGGGCGCTCCGGCGAACGCCTTGCGTCCTTTGGGCTGATAGATGTCCTTCCAGACGATGCCCTTTGCCTTCAGCCACTGCTGGTACTCGTTCTCCTCCCAGTTGGGGTGGGGGTCGTGGCTCCAGTGAAAGACGCGGTAGCCATCGTCAATGCGCTTCTCGACGCGCTTCTGACACGGCGCGATGTGCAGCTTGCCCGAGAGCCCACAGTCGTAGCCCTCATCCGCCAGCATCTTCGTGACCAGCACCTCATCCGCCGGGATGGCCTGTCCGTTGCGCCGGGCTCCCGTCGTGCGCGGATACCTCCCCGTCAGAAACGACGCGCGGCTGGGCGTGCACACCGGGGCCTGCGCAAATGCGTGCGTAAACGCCACCCCGCCCGCCGCAAGGCGGTCAATGTTCGGAGTCCGGATGTGGCTGTTGCCGAGGCAGGCGATTGTGTCGAATCGCTGCTGGTCGGTGCAGATCCAGAGAATGTTCGGTCTGTCGCTTTTCATGCTCTCCTCAGATGCCGCGCGGCCCGGGCCCCCGAGCGCAAGGCCCGCGGTCACCATCCCCGCCGTCTTGATGAATTCTCTTCGTGTTACCACAGATCGTCTATCCACGGGGCGTCCCGTTTGGGCGCCCAGAGCGGCTTCACGTTGCCCGCGTCCCAGTCCCCCCAGACCTTCTGAAGCTGCTTCACCCGCTCGGGGTTCGCCGCCGCCAGGTTCTTCTTCTCGCCCGGGTCTTCCGCAAGATTGTACAGCCGCACCCCGTGCTTCTCGTGTTGCGCCAGCTTCCAGTCGCCCATTCGAATGGCCGACTGCCCGGCAAACTTCCAGCAAAGCGACGCGTGCGGCCGCCCCGTCCGATTGCCGCGGAGGTAGGGCAGCAGGTTGATGCCATCCACGTTAGCGGCCACCTTTCCCGCGGCGGCGGCAAGGGCGGTCGGCAGGATGTCGAGCGAAATGACCGGGCGGCTCTCAACCTTCCCCTCCGCGATGTGCCCGCGCCACTGCGCCACGAATGGCACGCGTATTCCGCCCTCGAACACCTGCGTCTTGTAGCCCTTGAATGGCCCGTTGCTCGATGTCGTGCCCGGCGTCGGGCCGCCGTTGTCGCCCACAAAGAAGATCAGCGTGTCATGCTCCAGGTCCAGTTCGCGCACCTTCGCCAGCACCTGCCCCACAGCGTCGTCCATGGACTTCTGCATCCGCGCATAGGCGCGCCGTTTCGGGTCCTTTATCTCGGGAAAAGCGTCGGCCAGCTTCGGCGGGATGTCGAGCGGAGCATGCACGGCGTTAAACGGCAGATACAAGAAGAACGGCCTGGCTTTGTGCCGCTCGATGAACGATACCGCCTCCCGCGCGAACGCGTCGGTCAGATACTCCTTTTCGTCAACCGGCTTCCCGTTGCGCTGGATCGTGTTGAACGAGTTGATCGTCGGGTTCAGGTAGGGATGCGCTCCGCCGATGAACCCGAAGAACTCGTCGAACCCGCGCCGGTTCGGGTGGTAGGCCGCGATGTCTCCCAGATGCCATTTGCCGATAGCCCCCGTCGCGTAGCCGAGCTCCTTCATATAGTCGGCCATCGTCTTCTGATCGAGCGGCAGGCCCCACTGCTTGCGGTCGAGCGCGGGCTGCGGGTTGCCGTAGTGGCCGAATCGCTGCTGATAGCGCCCGGTCAGAAGCCCCGCGCGCGAAGGGCTGCAGACCGGACAGCTCACGTAGCCGTCCGTGAAGCGCACTCCATTCGCCGCAATTGAGTCGATGTTCGGAGTGGGCGCGTCCGTTCTTGCGTTGCAACTGATCTCGCCCCAGCCTTGGTCGTCGGAGAAGATGACGATCACGTTCGGGCGTCGTATCTCCGCCGCGCGGACATCGCGCAGCGGGAGGGCGAGCGCCGCCGTCCCCAACCCCGCCATCTCGAGGAATCTGCGTCTCGAAAAGGTCTGCTGTGTCATTTCAGGGTGTACCTCCCTTGACTTCCGCCTTCCTGCGCGAATCGCGCCAGGCGGGCGGCTTGTTTCCCGCATCCCACTTCCTGTACGCCTCCTGAAGCTCCTTCAGCTTGTCCGGCCGCGTCTTCGCGAGGTCGTTCTTCTCGCCGATGTCCTTGCTCAGGTCGAAGAGCCGGTCAGACCCGTCGCCCATGCGAACCAGCTTCCAGTCTCCCACCCGCGCGCCGGAGCGCTCCACGAACCTCCAGTAGAGCGCCTCGTGCGGTGTCCCCGTGCGCTTCTGCTCCACGAACGGCAGCAGGTCCACTCCTTCCACGTTCGCGGCGGGCTTTCCGCCCGCGGCGACGACGGCGGTGGGGAGAACGTCGAGAGAGCTGACGGTCTTCCCGTACACCGTCCCCGCCGGCAGATGCCCCTTCCACTGCATCATAAACGGCACCCGCACGCCGCCTTCGTACGTGTCGCCCTTGCGGCCGGAAAGCGGGGCGTTGAGATCGAGGTTGCCGAGCGGATACCCGCCGTTGTCACCGAGGAAGAAGACCAGCGTCTCCTCTTCGACGCCGGACTTGCGGAGCGCGCCCAGCACCCGCCCCACAGCATCGTCCATCGCCTTGAGCTGCCCCGCCCATTTCCGCGCCTTCGGGCCCGTCACTCCCTCGAAGCTCTTCGCGTATCTCTCGGGCGCTTCGAGCGGAGAATGCACGGCGTTGAACGGCAGATAGAGGAAGAACGGCTCTGCTTTGTGCCGCTCGATGAACGAGACCGCCTCGCGCGCGAACGCGTCCGTGAGATACTCCTTCTCGTCAACGGGCTTGCCGTTGCGCTGAATCGGGTCCAGCCCGCCGATGCCGGGGTCTGTGTAGGAGTGCGCCCCGTGCAGGAACCCGTAAAACTCGTCGAATCCGCGTTTGTTCGGGTGGCAGGCCGGGCGATGCCCCAGGTGCCACTTGCCGACAACCCCCGTCGCGTATCCCTGCTCCTTCAGGTAGTCCGCCAGCGTCTTTTCGCTCTCGGGGAGCCCGAAGTTCGGTGCGGCGGCGGGAATGGGGCCGGGGTTATCTTCGTGGCCGAATCGCTGCTGATACCGCCCCGTCATCAGCCCCGCGCGCGTCGGGCTGCACACCGGGCAGGTCACGTAGCCGTTCGTGAAGCGCACGCCCGCCTTCGCAATCGAGTCTATGCCTGGTGTCGGGATGTGCTTCAGCCCCTGGCAGCCTACCGAGCCATACCCGTGGTCATCCGAGACGATGACGACGATGTTCGGCTTGCGTCTTTGCTCAGCGGCAAACGCGCCGGGCAGCGTGAGCGCCGCCGCGCCGATGCCGGTCATCTCCAGAAAGCGCCGCCGTGAAAGCTGTGTTGTCATTGTCCCTTCCTATCCCGCGTATGTAATGACCCTGTCCTTTGTCCAGTTGTCCCGGTACCAGGTGCTCGCCTCGTTCGTGTCGCCGATCCGGGCCATCTGCTTCTTCAGAAGCTCGCGGAAGCGGCGCAGGACCTCTTCGCTGCCGCTGGCTGATGCCAGATCGCGCATCTGATTCGGGTCGGCCGCGTTGTCGAACAGCAGCTCGCGCCCGTCCCTGCGATAGACCGCGTACGTGTGCCGCTTGTCCCGCAGAGCGCGCCACTCGTAGCCGTCCTCCCACAGGGCGCACGCGCCGGTGTTCATCAAGAGCGCCGCCTCAGGCTCCGGCCCCGGCTGCCCGTATGCGCAGTGGCTCAGGTCCATACCCTCCGCCTTAGACGGAACCGGCAGCCCCGCCATTGACACGAGCGTCGGCATGATGTCGGGCGTGTTGAGGCAGGCGTCGCTCACACGGCCGGCGGGTATCCTCTGGGGCCAGCGCATGAGAAACGGCACCCGCGCCGCCTCCTCGTAGAAAATGTTCTTTGCCCGCCTCCCCTGAGCGCCGAGCATCTCGCCGTGGTCCGACGTGAATACGACGATAGTGTCATCACGAATGCCCGCCGCGTCAATGGCCGCAAGCAGGCGTCCGAAGTTCCAGTCGAGGTTAGCGATCATCGCGTAGTACACCCGCATCCATTGCGGAATCTGCTTCCTGTTGCGTGCGTCCTTGAACCGCCCCCACGCGTCCGAATACGGGTCGTTATCCGGCTTGTAGTTGGGCGGCAAGTTGAAGTCCACGCCCGCGAACCGGGCGTAGTAGTCCTTCGGGACGTTCGACGGGCTCCACGGATCGTGCGGAGTTCCCACCGAAAGGAAGAGCGCGAAGGGTTTGTCGCCGCGCGACAGCTTCTTGATCTGCTCGATGGCGAGCGAGGTCTGGAAGTCCGGCTCGTAGCCCTCGGCCGGAATCTTCTCCGGGCCATTCGTATGGTAGTAGCCCCTGTAATACTCGTGATGGAACCCGTACGACGCCCAGAAGCCGTCGAACCCCAGCCGGTAGGGCCCGGGCGGGGTGAACGAGTTCTTCGGGTCGTCGTGGTTACCGAGCTGATTGGCCCACAGGTGCCACTTGCCGATGTAGGCCGTCTCGTATCCGCCGCGCGTCAGCACGTGGCCGATGCACTCGTGGTTCGGGTTGATGCGCAGTTCGTTGATGACCATCCCGGTGGAGGTCGTGTACTTGCCCGTGAAGAGCGACGCCCGGAAAGCCGAGCACACCGGATGCCCGGAGACGGCGTTGCCGAAGCTCGCCCCCTCGCGGGCGAAGGCATCGAAGCGCGGCGTGCGGGCGTTGGCGTCGCCCGCGTATCCGCAGGACTGATAGCGGAGCTGGTCTGCGAGCACGAAGACGATGTTCGGGCGTTTGATGGGTTCCTTCAGTGCGTTTCCCCTTCCTGAAGCCGCGAGCGACAGGGCGGCTGCCCCGGAGGCTTGCAGAAAATCCCGGCGTGACAGTGTGTGTGTATTTGTCATAGTCGGCCGATTCTCAGGCGAGTCGCTGTGCTTCACTGTTCCCCCGCCGTGCGCGTAAATCCTGCCCGCCGGGCGCAGTGTCATTGCATTCCAGATATGGTATGGTCTGTCTCAACGCAAGCGCCGCCGTGGTTGATTGGAGGGGGAGGAGATCTTGTCGCTGACGTCCAAGTCGGCACCGGGAAGCCTCATCCCGAGCAATTATGCGGCCTATGAACACGATATCCCTGATTTCATGCGCGACCCGTGCAGCCGTCTGCCTGGCCGCGCTTATGTTGACTGGAGCAACCGCGATGGCAGCCATACCCCGGCCCGANNGAGACCGGCGACGGCGGCCAGACGTTCCTCGCCGACGCCGCATATCCCGACCGCATTACGGTGCCGTTCTGCCGCGAGAGCGAGCTCTCGGGCCTGGGGCGCAAGGGCTTCGTCACGAACGTCTGGTACCGGCGCTCGTTCCAGCGTCCGAAGGGATGGAAGTCGCCCCGCACGCGCCTGCACATCGGCGCCTGCGATTGGAAGACGGACGTGTGGGTCAACGGCAGGAAAGCGGGCACGCATGTGGGCGGGAGCGCACCGTTCGCTTTCGACATTACGCAGCTTCTGAAAGACGGCGAGAACACCGTCATCATCCACGCGTTCGACGATACCCGCAGCCACCTCCAGGCGCTCGGAAAGCAGTGCGACGTGCTGGAAAGCCACGGGTGCCTGTACACGCGCACCACGGGCATCTGGCAGACGGTGTGGCTGGAAGGCGTCGGCTCCAGCTTCATCCGCGACTTCCATATACAGCCCGATGCCGAAAAGGGCCAGGCTGTTCTGGACGTCGAGGTGGATGGCGCGTGGCGGGGGATGAAGATTCGCGCGACGGCGACGGCTGACGGCAAACCGGCCGCGAAAGCCACCGCCGAAGCCCTCTGGCGCAACGGCCGCCTGACGCTCAACCTCAAGCCCGCCCGCCTCTGGAGCCCGTCCGATCCCTTCCTCTACGACCTCAATCTCGAGCTTCTCGACGGCGCGAAGGTGGTGGACCAGGTGCGGGGCTACTTCGGCCTGCGCAGCGTCAGCATACAGGGCGCGGCGATCCTGCTGAACGGGAAGGCTGTGTTCCAGCGTCTGGTGCTCGATCAGGGCTTCTACCCGGACGGCATCTGGAGCGCTCCTTCCGAGGAGGCTCTCAAGCGCGACATCGAGCTTTCCATGGCGGCTGGCTTCAACGGCGCGCGCCTGCACCAGAAGGTCTTCGAGCCCCGGTTCCTCTACTGGGCGGACAGGCTGGGCTATCTGGTGTGGGGAGAGTTCCCGAACTGGGGACTCAACTACGCGGATCAGCGCGTGAACCTGCCCGTGATTGACGAGTGGGTCGAGATCGTGCGCCGTGACCGCAATCACCCGAGCGTCATCGGCTGGTGCCCGTTCAACGAGACGCCCGCCGACGCAATCCCGCTTCAGAACACCGTCGTCAACATGACCCGTCTGCTCGACCCGTCGCGCCCCATCATTGACACGAGCGGATGGACGCACGGGCTTCCCGATGCGGAGGTGCTCGACGATCACAACTACGACCAGAACCCGGATTCTTTCCGCAAGCGATGGCTGGACGGCTATCTCGCCAGCCTGACCATGCCCGCCCGCTACGGCGGCGCGGCCACGAACCGGCTGGTTCCCTTTATGGTCAGCGAGTACGGCGGCATCGGCTGGGATACCGGCACTGGGTGGGGCTATGGCGTCTCCCCGAAGACGCTCGATGAGTTCCACGAGCGTTACGCGGGGCTGGCCAGGGCGCTGCTCGACAACAGGCTGATGTTCGGGTTCTGCTACACGCAGCTTACGGACGTGGAGCAGGAGCGCAACGGCATCTACACCTACGATCGCAAGCCGAAGTTCGACATGAAGCGCATTCACGCCGCGACGGCTCAGAAGTCCGCCTACGAGGAAGATCCGCCGCTTGAGGTTTCGGCTCTGTCTGGCGAGTGGCGGATACTCGCGGGCGCGGCTGTTGACGGGGGCGCGGCGCAGATGTGGCGCTTCACGACGGACAGGCCCGCCGCCGGCTGGGAGAAGGCCGGGTTCGACGACGCCTCCTGGAAGCAGTCGAAGGGCGCGTTCGGACAGAAGGACGGATTCGAGAAGCTGATAGCGCAGAAGTGGGACACATCGGATATCTGGCTACGCAGCAGTTTCCGGCTGGATGACAAGATGCCCGCGAGCGCCATGCTCGTCATCCATTACGACAACGATACCGAGGTTTACCTGAACGGGCAGCTTCTGTGGCAAGCTGAGCAGTGGAACGACGCATACGCAGGCTTCGATGTCTCCGAGACGTTCCGCAAGCACGCAAGACCCGGCGCAAACACCCTTGCCGTCCACTGCGCTCAGGAGACCGGCGGCCAGTTTATAGACCTCGCGATCCTCGGCCGGTAGCCCGGCGCTCCGCGTATCTCCTATGGAGTGCGGAAGCGCAGCTTCCGCTTTGTCCGGGTGACCGACCGATCGGCCGGCAGATCCGATCGACCGGCAGATGCTCTGCCGGTTGGTGTCCGGGGACATCCGTCCCTTGACTGGCGCGGTCATGCTTCGGCCCGTTCGTTCCAGAGAACTCCGAATCCGAAGCACCCACATCGGCTCCTATGGAGTGCGGAAGCGCAGCTTCCGCTTTGTCCGGGTGACCGACCGATCGGCCGGCAGATCCGATCGACCGGCAGATGCTCTGCCGGTTGGTGTCCGGGGACATCCGTCCCTTGACTGGCGCGGTCATGCTTCGGCCCGTTCGTTCCAGAGAACTCCGAATCCGAAGCACCCACATCGGCTCCTATGGAGTGCGGAAGC
>MTKZ01057324.1_pt1 | contig 16629 bp, 14 predicted proteins | sample 1042781 | NCBI WGS metagenome assembly MTKZ01 (sample SAMN06212207, study PRJNA360539) | anaerobic digester metagenome | biome: Wastewater treatment plant; material: sludge; isolation source: anaerobic digester fed with sludge from wastewater treatment plant | place: Denmark: WWTP Viborg ... | reverse complement strand
TTCGTCATGTATTTCGAGTCGATCGCGAAGACGAACAGCCGCTCCAGCAAGGGCAACGAAACTGGATGCGTGTAGCCGGTGAGATACTTTGACCGCTTGAGCAGCCGATGCAGGCCCAGCAAACGCACACCGCGCCCGAAAAGCTGGATGATTTCCGAGCCTTCGCTCTTTCCGATGTTGATTAAACCGAGAGCACTTACGCGCCAGCTTGACCAGCCTTCGATGAACTTCTTCGCCCCGAGCAGAAAGTTGACCGGCGAACCCGGCGCATCAATGCGGGGAAACCATGCGTCCGCAAGATGGTCGTCCGATTGCTCGATTCCGCTGTCTGCCGGGATGGCGTTGGTTAGGTCCGGCGCTTTGCCAATATAGACTAGACCGAAAGGCCGCTGGTTCTGGTCCTCGGAGCCGCGCAGGGCGATTTCGTTTTCGTTCCCCTTGATGCGATGCACCACCAGACCGCCGCCACCGGGCGAATGCAGGACATTAGCCGCAATCCAATCAAACAAGGCAGCCCCCGCCGTCATGGCGACGGTGGCCCAATAATCCCGCGCCTCTTTGAGCGCGATGCCGTGGCCTTGCGCGTCAATCTGCGTTGCGCTGCCAAACAAAGCGTCGAGCGCCTGCACCGTCCAACCGCCCTCGTTGCGGAGGAAGCGATGGAAGAAACGCAATGCCGCCAGCACATCGGCGCGGGTGGCTGCATCGTCCTGCGTACTTCCGGCTATCTCACGGCCCACCATCAGCGCCAGGGGCGGGGCGACATTGTATTCTTTCAGCGCGGCGTGGTTGTTCCGGTAGGCGTGGCTTTGGGCGGCGAAGACGAACAATCCGGCCAGCAGGGACCATGTTCCTGCCTCTGCTTCCGCGCCAGAACTGTTCAGCACCGTGAAATCCTTCCCATGGCCATCGTGCAGAAACCATTTGTATGAGTAGTCGAAGCAAATTGCCGCACCGTATTCATCCCGCCGCGCCCGTTGGTCGTCATCATCTCCGGCAAAGGCCTGTTGGAACGTGGCCGAGTATTCAAAGACGAAGCCGTCGTCGCCGGCCAGTGCCTCACGGATCTGCCGTTGCACGCCTTCCTCGCTCTTCGAACGGTGGCCTTCATCCACAAAGATGAGATTCCGGCCGGAGAACGAGGCTGGTTCGATGCGCGTGCCCTTGTCCTTCTTCTCCGCTACGAAGCGGCTGATACTGATGATTTCGATGGTGTGCGGTGTATCGGTGAAGTCCCGCGAACGCCCGGCATCGAAGATGCGGCAGGGCAGGCCCGATGCCTGCAACTCGCGCAGATGCTGTGCGCTCAGGTCCGGCCCCGGCGTGATTAGCAGGATGTTCGCGATGGGCTTAGACCCGTTGTAGTGGAGGAACTGAAGGTAGTTGAGATGGAACAGCAGCGTCTTGCCAGAGCCGGTCGCCATCATGAAGGCCAGCTTGCGAAGCGAGGCCGGAGTGAAGCGGGGAAAATCCCGCCATCCGGCGGACTTGGTCGTGAGGACGAAGTCGTTCAACTCCTTGCAAAACTGCTTCGGCCCCTTGGCGATACGGTCCAGCACGCGCTCCGTGTAGAGCAGCGCCAGGATTTGAAAATAGCGTAGTATCAGCGGTTCGGAGCGGTGCTCATTGACGCGGTAAAGGTGGGATCGGAGATTGGCGTCGTAGCGTTTGATGTCGTCGGCGCTGACCATTTTGCCTGCCTGCCCCATAAGCCGCGACGCCACATAACTGAGGCCATCGGTGCCGTAGCCTTCCTCCGTGTCTTTGAGCGTCCCCAGCAGATTCCGCGTGGCATCGCTTCCTTGCGGATCGTTGGCCTCTGCGNNGATCGTTGGCCTCTGCCACAGTGCGGCGAAAGCCGAACTCCTGGTGGAGAAAGCGGAGGAGGAAAAGCCGCTGCGTCAGGGTCTCTCCCTGCACGGTGGCGGTGACTCTGGTGGCCCGCTTGCGGGCTGCTTTTTTGGCGGCTGGCATGGCGTTAGGCGGTGGGTCCGTGCATCCGGTTCTTGAACTCGGCATCCAGACTGTGATGCCCCTCGATGGCGCTCGCGCCGTTCACATAGACGCGCGTCGCGCCGGGCGCGAGTGTCTCGCGCTGCTCCCGCCACCAGTCCATTTCCGCTTTCAGGTTCGCCTCCGTCCAGCCCCGACAGGTGCGCCATAGCACCGCCACTTCTGTGCCGTCTGCGTGCAGCGTGCCGGTGTAGATGAGATAGCTCACGCCGTCCCGCTCCGTGCGGAAACGCCGCCGCGTGTGCAGGCCGATAAGATATGCAAAGGTCTCCGGCAAATCCGGCTTCACCTCCACCGTGCCCGATTCACGTCGCAGCGTGAGCGTGTAGTCAAAGGGCGTGTCGAGTTGCTCCACGGCCAGCCGCGTCGGGCAATCCTTGCTCTCCCAATCCAGCGCATAACGCAACTCGTAGTCGCGACGGAAATCTAAGCTCAACTCAGCACCGGGAGCCACACCGCTGGTGAACTCGATATTGTCGAGAGCGTCTTCATAGCTTTCGAGGCGGACCACTTTAATGCAGTGGGAAATGCCATTGTAGGGGTTCGCTCCATTCGCCTGCCGTTGCGGGATGCCTTCTTTCCAATTCTCTGAAAATACGACCTTTTGCAGGCGAGGTTTGAGAACGGTGTCGAAGTAATCACCCATCTCGACTAGCAGGTAACGTCGGGTTCCTTCATCCGCACGATTGAGATTTATCACCGCGTGTCCTGTCGTTCCTGAGCCACCAAAAAAGTCCAAAACGAGGCCATCATTTCCAACCGCACCTTGTAATAGATGCTCAATCAAATTCTCCGGTTTTGGGTTCGGAAAGTGAGGAAGTCCTAGTTGGTCGAAGTCCACTTGGTTTGATCGAAATTGCTTCTCATCCAACATCGATCGGAGTTTTTTGCCCGGCGCAAGGCGCTGTTTAAATTGGACACTCCAGCCCCCCGCCGCAGTTGGAATAATCCGCACTTCTCCCTTTTCTTTGTCTTGCTTGAACCGCTTTTCGCTACGGAACCAGCGTCCTTCGAGCCAGGTTCCGTCAGGGGCCTCGATCTTGTAAGGTTTTGTCGCTGTAGAGGAGCGTTCCATCGTGTCCCAGAAATATTTGCCGTCACCGTCTTCCTCTTTGTATCGAGCAAGATAAGCTTCGTCGTGCGGAACAAAAATTTTCTGCGCTGCGTCTTTGTTGACCGCCCATGCAGCAACGTAGTCATGCTCGACTGCAAAGTGATTAGCGGCGCTACCGCCGCCTGATTTGGTTCGGCGCGGTAAGGTAGCGAGGCATTGTTCTCCGACCAACTGTCCGAGCAACAGTGAGTAGCGGTGAATTTCTTCCTCATCGAGGCTGGTGAAGATCAGAGCACCTTCCTGACAAAGAGCGAAACACTGCTCTAATCGGTCTCTCATCGCGGCAAGCCACGACGAATGTTCGAACGTATCTTTGTAGACAAATTTACCCGTGGCTCGATCAGCCCCCGTGTTATAGGGCGGGTCTATGTAAACTCCTTCAACTGCGCCGTCGCAGTATTTCCTGAGCAGCGAGAGTGCATGAAAATTGTCCGACTGAGCAATCGTCCCATCGATGTTTTCGTCGAGCCCTGAAATAGCGGCGACGAGTTCGGTGATGAGATGGTCAGCGAACGCTTTAGAGCCGTCCGTCAGCTTCAACCCAGAATCAAACACCAAGAACGGATTTGCCTCCAAAAACTCCCTCGTGCGCGGAGCAATCGTCGCAAGGTCGGCAGGCCATTGTGAAATCTTGTAGAGCGACTCCCACTCCTCCCACTGCCGGTCATTGGCGAGGATGGCGGTATAGACTTCCTCCTTCACGCTGGCGGGTATGCGGTCGAGCGTGAGACACCACGATGTTTCGAGGACAAACTTCTTCTTCTCGAAGAGCGCCTTCTGGAAATCCTCAAGCTGGCTGACGAAATCCACGATTTCCGTGCCGAGACGCTTCACGGCGTCCAGCAACCGGAAATTTTGCTCGGCGCGCTGCTCCCCCGCGGCAAGGAGATTGTCGAGATTGAGCACCACGCTCTTGAGGAAGTAGTCCAGCTCGCCCGAGAGGAAGCGGCGCAGGTCTTTGTGGATGAAAAAGTCCGACTCGTTCTTCACCGCCCAGCGGTTCAGATGATGCGGGAGCAGAGGCACGGCGTTCCCGTCCTTGTCGCGTTTCTCCTGCCCGGAGCCATCACGCTTTGGAGCCATGAGCGCGGTGGCGAGCTGCGGCACGCCTGCAATGGCAGGCAGCCCGCGCAGAGTGTCCACGGTGCGCTTAATAATACTTTCGCGCAGTTTCGCCTCCTGTGTGCCGGTGTATTGCCCCTCTTCCTCCGGCGTGAGGCCCCGGTAATGGAAGGGCAGGATGAGCGTGGCCTTGTCCTCCTGCCAGTCCACTTTGTCTGCGATGAGCAGGTTGAACTTCTTCTTGGCGTCCTTGTTGTTGTTGGATGGAAGGTCGGCATCCGTGAGGCGGAACTCTACGGTGAACGTGCGCCCGCCCGCTTCGGACTGCCAGCGGTAGTGCGTGAAGCGCTCGCCGGTCTTGATATAATACTGGTCCTTGTTCGCCCAATGCAGGACGACTTCCTCGCCATCCCACGGAATGGCGTAGGTGTCGCGCCCGTCGGGAGCAAAGGAGCGGCGGCGCTTCGGGATGAAATCGCCCGTGTCGTAGTAGCGGGAGAAAAAGTCGTACAGGTGATTGTAAACCAGTGGCTCCATGCCCGCCGCCGTGCGGGCCGGGGCGCGGTCGGCTTGGGCCTTGAGCTTCAGGTATTCTTTGCCCTTGGTGGACTGCTTCAGGAAGTCTTTGGTGATATTGCCGTCCTCATCCACGCCGTCCGGTTCCAATTCCAACAGGGCGGCTTTGAGCACGTCCAGACGCCCGCCAAGGTCGTCATCCGCCGTGTTACCGCCTTGCTTGAGAATGGCACGAGCACGCGCCGGAAGCTCATCGTTCAGCCATTTCTCCAGGTGCGTCCGGCGCAGGTTCATGATGCGATAAACGCCAAAGTCAAGGTCAGCCTGCTCAAACTGGAACAGTTCCCGGAGGAGTGATTGAAATTTTTTGAGTGGTGTTGGCATGGTTGAAATCGGTGCCTTTGGCGTTTTGTTTAGGCATGGTTTGCATCCAAAACCTGCGGGTGCATGAATGCCACGCGCAGATCATTGAACCCGGCAAATTATAAGTCAGTCATGCAAACTCGCTTGTCTGTCATCAGAGCAGTTCATGGCCGAAAAGCAGATGATGGAGAAGCGAAAGGCCGAGACCGCGCAGTGAGCCAAATCAAATGTGGTAAATAAAAAAAGCATGGGCAAAATCGCCCATGCTTTTTTGTTTGGAGCAGGGTTATTTCTTCTCCACGGTCTCCACCGGGCCAGTGTTGGCTTTGTCTACGATGACGAGCGAGATGGGGCGCATCGTGTAGGTCATCTTCTCGCCGGTTTTGATCTTGTATGCAAACACAATTTTGCCGCTCGCGTCTTTGGAAAGGCTCACGGGGGTGATTTCGGTGTTTACATCGGTCACATCGCCAACCACGCCAATGACATATTGTTTGGAAAAATCAATGGCGGTGGGTTTGCTGGCTTGGGTCGCGCCCATGCCAAACATGGCGTCAAAGTCCGCTTGATTCTCGATTTTTACATTGGTCAGCCAGCCCGGCTTGACATTGTTGTTTACAAAATAGTTCTTTGCCTCTGTGTATGGCACGCTTGCCACATTTGATGCGGATGACGAAGCAGCGGGCGTGCTGGCAGCCCCGCAGGCAGATAGGATCGTCAGGCTTGTGAGCGCAAAAGATGCAAACACAACTATTTTAGGTGAATGGGTGATTTTGTAAAATGCCGACATAGTTAAGTTTTCCTTAGAAACAAGAACGTTTTGATACATAGACGCCTGGATTGCCAGAAAGTTCCGCAAAGAACGCGCCCATGAGAATCACTTGTAGAATGCGAAATTAGAAATGCAAGCGTGCAAATTTGCATAAACAAAGGACAAAACCCATATGCAAGCCAGTCACCACGACGCGCAACTGGATTTTAGCCGTGACATGAATTACGGTGATTATCTCTCACTGGAGAAGATTCTTTCTGCCCAACACCCGCTGACACACGAACACGATGAAATGCTGTTTGTCATTCAGCATCAAACCAGCGAGTTGTGGATGCGGCTGATGCTTCACGAATTAAGCGCCGCGCGGCGGAAAATTCAACAAGATCATTTGCCGCCTGCCTTCAAGATGATGGCGCGGGTGAGCCGGATCATGGATCAGCTTGTACACGCGTGGGATGTGCTGGCCACCATGACCCCCAGCGAGTATTCGGCTTTTCGCGCGTATCTGGGGCATTCATCCGGTTTTCAATCGCACCAATACCGCGCCATTGAATTTTTTTGCGGCAACAAAAAAGAGGTGATGCTAAAGCCGCACGAGCACAAGCCGGAGATTCACGCGCAACTTGCGGCAGAGCTGCACACGCCTTCAATTTACGATGAGACGCTCAGGTTGCTGGCCAAACGCGGTTTCCAGATCAATCCCCAAAAGCTGGAGCGCGATTGGTCCAAGCCATACGAGTTTGATGAATCTGTGCAAAGCGCGTGGCTGCAGGTTTACAAATCGCCCGCGGAACATTGGGAGTTGTATGAGCTGGCCGAGAAACTGGTTGACCTTGAGGATTCGTTCCGGCACTGGCGCTTCCGGCACCTCACCACCGTTGAGCGGGTGATTGGTTTTAAGCGCGGCACGGGCGGCACAGATGGCGTGAACTACTTGAAAAAAATGCTGGATGTGGTTCTGTTCCCAGAGCTTTGGCGCGTGCGCACCAGCATGTAAAGGCTGCCGCCAAAAATTGAGGAGATCGGGCCCGGCGCGGTGCTCAGCGGCCAGTTCTCGTGGTTGGCACTTGAAATTGCAAAGGGATTACAATTAAGCCCTGATTTTTGCTTATAGTTGCATGAGATTAGACTGTGTAAGGAATTAAACATCAATGTCAGATACACCAGTCCCACCACCTGGCAAATTGCCGCCGAAACCCGGCTCATTGCCACCATCATCTGCGCCAAAGCCTGCCGGGCCGCCGCCATCGGGCACGCCCGCTTCTGCAGAGCAACCCGCGGCTGGCGCGTTGCCGCCAAAGCCCGCCGGGCCTCCCGCATCTGGCGCATTGCCGCCAAAACCTGCTGGCCCGCCTGTGCTCGCATCTAAACCAGCCGGCCCGCCCAGCAGCGCCGCTGCGCCTGCGCCCGCCGCAAAACCAGTTGCCGCGCCAGTTAGCGCGCCTGCCGCAGCCNNCCGCAGCCCCATCAAACGACAAGCCGGGCCTGCCGCCCGCTACCAAGCCGGTTGGGCCATCGCTCACGCCGGGCGTGAACATTCAAGGTGCAAACAAGGCAGAATTGCCAACGCCTGCTGCCGCTGGCAGCGTCTCGCGCCGCGAATTTCTTAACTATGTCTGGGGCGCTTCGATGGCGCTGTTTATGGCTCAGTTGGGCGGCGTGTCGTTCTTCTTCGCCTTCCCGCGTTTCCGCAAGGGTGAGCAGGGCGGCAAGTTTGACAAAGCCCCCACCGATTTCCCGGCGGTTGGCGAGCGGCCAAACGCCGATGGCGTGGGCAAATTCTGGATGATTCGCACGCCGGATGGCGCGTATGTGCATTACCGCGTGTGCACACACTTGGGCTGTATTTTTGCCTACGATGACACTGCGCAGCGTTTTGCCTGCCCGTGTCACGGGTCACAGTTCCAGCGAAATGGCGATTGGGTTGCTGGCCCTGCCCCGCGTGGTCTGGATCGCTTCCCCGCCAAGGTATACGATGCCGCCGGGAAAGTGCTGGTGGATGCGCCGGATGGCGGCCCCTTCCAGATTCCAGATACCGCGGCCCGCATTGAAGTTGACACCGCCAAAAAACTTTTGGGCAAGTCTCACCTGGTCTAAATTTAGGAGGAACAAAGAGAATGGCATTTGTTGGCAAACGTCTTGTAGACCAGGTCCGCAAGACAGGCGTAAAAGCCACCATTGCGCAGCGTCTGGATGACGGCTTCACGCGCTTTACCACGGGCATCTCGTGGAATGACGTGCGCGGCATCCTGCGCGGCGACCCACCCCCAAAGCCCAACTCGCGTGTGTATCCGCACACCGAGAGCTTCTGGTTTCACATTCGCCCCACGTTTTATCATGAGGCGACCACGTCGTTGTATCCCACCTTTCGGCTGGGGTTGCTTTCGGCGTTGTTCTTCGTTTTGGAGACAATCACCGGCCTGTATCTGATGGTTTTTTATACGCCCTCGCCAGAGCGGTCGTATCAGAACATGCTGGATATTTTGACAAACGTGCCGTTTGGCTCGTTTGTGCGCGACCTGCACCGCCTGGGCGCGGAAGTCATGGTGGTGGTGGTGGTGCTGCACATGTTACGTACCTTCATCACCGGATCGTATAAAAAGCCGCGCCAATTTGTGTGGTTCACCGGCGTGGTGCTGCTGGTGATTACGCTCTTCCTCTCGTTCTCTGGCTATTTGCTGCCATGGGATCAGCTGGCTTACTGGGCGGTGACCATCGGCACATCCATGGCCGATGCCGCGCCGGTGGTTGGCCCCAGCGTGAACCTGTTGCTGCGCGGCGCGCCAGATATTGGCGCCAGCGGCCTTTTGCGCTTCTACCTTTTCCATGTCATTTTGTTCCCGCTGATTGGGTTCATTTTTGTAGGGGTGCACTACTACAAAGTGGTTCGGTATGGCCTCAGCCTGCCGCCCCATCTGGAAAAGCCCGGCGAGGATAGCGCCCGCAAAGTGCCGCCAGAAAAGCGTGTGAACTTTTTGCCAGATATTGCCACGAACGAGTTGATTTACATCGCCATTGCGGTGGCCATCCTTGCAATTGCCGCCACCACCAATTACAACGCCCCGCTGGAGACGCACAGCAACCCGCTGGTTACGCCAAACCACACGGTGGCGCCGTGGTATTTCTACTGGCTGCAAGGCCTGTTGAAGATTCCAAACGTCATCCCCGGCATTGGCTCGCTTGACCCATTCTTCGCCAACCTTGGCCTCACGCCAAAGGTGTTCTGGGGCGTGGTGATGGGGCCACTGGTGTTTGTGTTGCTGTTCGCCATCCCATATATTGACCCGAACCCCAGCCGCCGCTATTCTGACCGCAAAGTGATGCTGGGCATGGGCGCGATCTTTATGGTTGGGATTTTGTATCTGTCTGGCGCGGGCATCCCCACCGGTGTTCCAGTCACGCACTTCGGCTTTGTGGGCGGCTCGCCCGCCAGCGAACTGGCGCAGGAGTTTATGCCCGATGAAGGCGAGAGCGAAATAGTGGCGCTGCCTTTTGAGGAGATGGTGGTGGGTGATCATGAAGCCCGCCCAGATGCCAACGTGGCCAATGCCCCGCATCTCACCGCGTTGTTGCGCGAAATTGGGAATGACATGGAGCATCGCAAGACAGTGAAAGACCCCAACGGGCTTTTGCTCTCGCCCGAGGCAACCGCGTTCATCAGAATTGCGCAGGTTCAGCCGGAAGTAAAACGGGTGACGATTGAAGTGAATTACACCGATGAAAAGGGCGCGGCGCAGAAATACACCAAAGACAAGTTTGTGCACCGCGATGCCGATCACGAGTAAAGCCAGGAGACGATGATGAAACTCATTGAAAAAATTGTTTATTTCAAGCCCAGCTTTACTCTGCGCATTATTGCCGGCCTGATTGCGTTTGCGCTGATTATGGCCGCGTGTTTGCTGGCGGGCGTCATAGATGCATCGTCCAACGGGCTTGCCAAACGCGATGAAGCCTGGGCGGCGCGCGGAATTGAGCAGGGCGCAAAAGTGTATTACACCTACTGCGCGGGTTGCCATGGCGCAGATGGGCGCGGAATTGACGGCAAAGGCCCGGCTGTTTCCAGCCAGACCTTTTTGGGCAAAGTGGATGAAAACGGCGTGCAGGTCACGGCCAGTGAACGGATGAAGGACCTGAAGTGGCAAGGCTCTGTGCAGCAATACATTGAAGCCGTCACCGCATCGGGCATTCCGCCCAGCGGCGCGTTTGATGAAATTCACGCGCAGTGGAGCAACCGTTATGGCGGCCCGCTGCGCGATGACGAAATCAAGAACGTGGCGACCTTCATCATGAACTGGGCCAAGGCGCCCATCACCGATGGCACGATCATCAACGCGCCAAAGCCGGGCGCAGGCGCGGCGCCAAAAGCCACGGCTGTTCCGCTCACGGCGGCGCAAGAAGCGGGCAAGCAGGTGTATCTCAAGGCTGGCTGCACAGCCTGCCATTCAATCAAGGGTTTGGCCGGCGGCGGCGCCATCGGCCCCAACCTGACCAACGTGGCAACCAACGCCGAGGCGCACCTGAAAGACCCAACGTATAAGGGCGCGGCCAAGACAGCGACGGAGTACATCCATGAATCGGTGGTGGATCCGGCCAAATACGTTGTGCCGCAGTGTCCATCCGGCCCATGTTTGGCGGGCGTGATGCCAGCTACGTTTGGCACATCGCTCAAACCAGATGAAATCACCCAACTGGTGGATTATCTGATGACGTTGAAGTAAAACATTTGGAATTCTGAATGACGAATTCTGAATTCTGAAAAAAGCTCTGAGGGTTGCAAAACTCTCGGAGCTTTTTTAATTTGGTATTTGGCAGTCAACATTTTTTATTCTTTCCATGACGAACGAAAAAGCCACCACCCGCGCCACCATCGCCCTCATGCTCACCCAAAGTTCCGCTTCGGCGGGGTTTCTCAGCATGACCTCCGTAAATGCGGTGCTCATGGCCCGGCTCAGCGGGATGGACTCGCTGGCGGGTGTGCCGCAAACGCTCATCCTCATTGGCGCGGCCATCTCTGCATATTTTGTTGGGCGGATGGTGGCCAGGGCGGGCCGCAAGCCCTTGCTCATGATGGGCAGTTTGTTGGGCGTGGCGGGCGCGCTGGTTGCGGGGGCGGGTGTGATTGGCACAACGTTGCTGCTCTTTTTGCCCGGCCTGCTGATGATTGGCATGGCCCGCGGGGCGATGGATCAAGGGCGGTATGCCGCGGCGGCCATCAACCCGCCCAACAACCGCGCCCGCGCCATCAGCCTGGTGGTGTGGGGCGGCACCATTGGCGCGGTGCTTGGCCCGCTGCTGGTGGATCCATCGGGTCAGGTTGCGACCTCGCTGGGGCTTTCGCCATTTGCGGGGCCGCCATTTGTGACCGCGATTTTGTTGGGTGTGGCGGGCATCCTCATTTTTGTGTNNCTTGAAGGCGCCGGTGTTTACCGTGCCTGCCGCCCGCGCCGCCATGATTACGATGGCCTGCGCTCAGGCGGCCATGTCGTTGATGATGACGATCATCAGTTTGTATATGATCAAAAACGGCCACACACCCGGCGATGTCGGCTCGGTCATCACCGCACATGTGCTGGGCATGTATGCGCTCTCGCCGCTGGTGGGCAATCTGGCAGATCGCATTGGGCGCAGAAACACATCTGTGATTGGCATTTTTGTGCTGGCCGCGGCGTGTGTGCTCACGCCGGTCTTTTTGCCCACGCCGTGGATCATGTTTTGCGAATTTTTGGTGGGGTTTGGATGGAGCTTGTGTTACATTAGCAGCGGTGCCATGCTGACCAACGCGCTTACGCACGAGCAGCGGGCGCAATCGCAGGGCACCAGCGATGTGTTCGTCAATGTGGCATCGGCATTTGGCAGTTTAAGCAGCGGGTTTTTGCTCAACTCGTTTAATTTTTGGATTGTGGCGTTTTTTGGCTTGTGCGTTTCACTGGCCCCGCTGCTGGCCATGCTTGCCGACAGGCGCGGCGGCGAGCGCGAAATAACCCCCCAGATGTGAGCGCGAATGTAAACGAAAACAAAAAAATCGCGGATGGCGCAAAACCATCCGCGATTTTTTTGTGGAGCGGGGAGACAGGGATTCGAACCCTGGGTCCACTTTTTAGGCGGACAACCGCTTAGCAGGCGGCTCCGTTCGTCCACTCCGGCATCTCCCCGGATGTTCTGCCAGCGCTAACCTCTGGCAGCGGAAAGGGTGAGATTCGAACTCACGGTGACCCATACGAGCCACAACGGTTTTCAAGACCGCCGCATTAAACCGCTCTGCCACCTTTCCAGGAAAGTCTATTTTACCATTTGCGGCGCGCGCCCCTTTTTGTGGATGGGTTTTCCGCCAGCGTTTTTTTTTAACATGGATAAACGGGATGAAAGATTTTATTTATCCTGTGCATCCCGTTTATCTATGTTAAAAAACAGGCTATGTTTTTTGGCGTTGCTGCAAAATGAGCGAGCTGACCACGATGATGATGGAGAACAGCAGCAACATGGTGGATGCGGCGTTGATTTCTGGCGAGACGGCGCGCTTGAGCTGCGGCCACACATACACCGGCAATGTCTCGCCGCCCACGCCTTTGACAAAGTTGGAGATGATGAAGTCATCCATGGAGAGCGTGAACGCCAGCAAGCCGCCGCTGATGATGCCGGGCATGATCATGGGCAGGGTGATGCGGAAGAATGTTTGCAGCTCGTTCGCGCCCAAATCCATCGCCGCCTCTTCCACCGACCGGTCAAAATCGGCCAGACGGGCGCGCACGGTCATATACACAAACGGCGTGGTNNGTGGGCGATGATGAGCGTGCCCAGCCCGCGCTCCATCTGAATGGTGGCGAAGAACAGCAAAAGCGAAACACCGGCCACAATTTCTGGAATGATGACGGGCATGTAAAGCAGGCCGTCCCAAACGGGTTTGGATTTGAACTGGTAGCGCTCCATCGCCATCGCCAGCAGGGTGCCCAGCACCACCGAGACGAGGGTGGCGGAGATGGCGATGACAAGGCTGTTGCCCAGCGCCTCAATCAGCGCCTCGTTTTTGAACATGGCCGCATACCAGTCCAGCGTGAAGCCAGTCCACACCGAGCCGGTTTTGGCCTTGTTGAACGAAAAGAAGATCAGCACAAAGATGGGCACATACAAAAACGCAAAGGTGAGGAAAGCGATGAGCGCCAGCGCAAACCCGCTCATTTTGCGGCGTTGTTTGATTTGCGCGGGGCGTGGTTTCTCTTTCGCCTCGCCCATCAGGATGACATCTGTGTTTGCCATTGTTTTGTTCTTATGGGTTAATGTGTTTCAAAAGACGGGAGACGGACGCCAACTGCCGTCATCGGTCTTCCGTCTCCCGTCTTTAGAGTGTTGTTCTTTCGCCGCGACCCACGCGGAAGTACACCAGCGCAAAAGCTGTGACGATGATCATGAGCAAAAGCGACATGGCGGAGCCGAAGGTCCAGTTTTGCGCCTGCTCAAACTGCCCGGCGATGACGCGCCCAATCATGGTGGCCTTGCCGCCGCCCATCAAATCGGCGGTCACGTAAGAGCCGATGGCCGGAACAAAGGTGAGGATGCTCCCGGCCAGCACACCCGGGGCGGTCAGCGGCAACATCACCTTGCGGAAGGCGCTGCCAGCGTTCGCGCCCAGGTCATTGGCGGCCTCGATCATGGTCCAGTCAAATTTCTCCAGCGAGGTGTAAATGGGCAAAATCATAAATGGCAGGTTGCCATACACCAGACCAATCATCACCGCCTCTGGCGTGTTCAACATTTGCAGCGGCTCCTGAATCAGCCCAAAACTCATCAACACGGTGTTGATTGGGCCGCTGGAGCGCATGAGAAATTGCAGGGCGTAGGTGCGCACCAAAAAGTTTGTCCAAAACGGGATCATCACCAGAAACATGGCCGCCGTGCGCCACTTTTTGGGCAGCCGGGCCATCCACAACGAGAGCGGATAGGCGATGAGCAGCGAGATGATGGTGGACAACAGCGCAATCCACACCGATTCCGCAAAGATATTCAAATAGAGCGGGTCAAAGCTTTGGGCATAGCCATCCAGCGTGAATTGGCCGGTGTTGCCATCCACAAAACTGATCACGCCGATGAGCAAAAGTGGGATGAAGAAAAACAAAACCATCCAGAACCCACCGGGGAACATCAGGGTGAAGATCTGGGCGGTCTTGCTTTCGCGTATTTTTTGGATCATATTTTTGAGCGCCCGGAGTGCTCCGGGCGCTAGATGATTAATTCACCAGCACAAGCGCATTATCTGGCGGGAAACCCAGCCAGGCCTTCTCTCCGGCGCGGTAATAAAAGTTGGGGTCCAGCGTGCTGAAGTTGTTTTCATCCCACACGTCAATGTGTTGTTTGCCAAGGTTAATCAGCACCCGCGTATCCGAGCCAACATACGCCACGGTCGAGATCAGCACGGGGTAGGTGTTTGGCTTGCTGGTATCGGCCTTGCCCTCGTCGTAGAGCTGAATTTTCTCTGGTCGAACAGAAAGAACCGCGTCCATGCCGGGGGTGATGGATGCGCCAGTGCCCTTGCGGCCAATAAATGGGCGATCTTCAACCAACACGGTGGCGTAATCGCCGTTTACCGCGCTGACCTTGCCCTGCAAGAAGTTGGTCTCGCCAATAAAATCGGCCACAAACTGGCAGTTTGGCCGCTCGTAAATTTCGATGGGTGTGCCGATTTGCAGCGCCTTGCCCTTGCTCATCACGCAGATGCGGTCGCTCATGGTCAGCGCCTCTTCCTGGTCGTGGGTCACGTAAATAAAAGTGATGCCCACCTCGCGCTGCATGGTCTTTAGCTCAATCTGCATCTCTTTGCGCAGCTTCAAATCCAGCGCGCCCAAAGGCTCATCCAGCAAAAGCACTTGCGGCTTGTTTACGAGGGCGCGCGCCAGCGCCACACGCTGCTGTTGCCCGCCAGACATTTGCTTGGGGTAGCGCTTCGCCATTTGCGGCAACCGCACCAGCTCCAGCGCATCGGCCACGCGCTTTTTAATCTCTTCTTTGGAGATGTGTTTCATCTCAAGGCCAAAACCCACGTTGTCCTCAACGGTCATGTGCGGGAAGAGCGCATACGATTGAAAAACCGTGTTCACATTTCGCCGAAACGAGGGCGTGCCCACCATATCCGAGCCGTGCAACAAAATTTGGCCGGATGTGGGCTGCTCAAACCCCGCGATCATGCGCAGGGTGGTTGTTTTTCCGCAGCCGGATGGCCCCAGCATTGAGAAAAATTCCTTGTTTTTGATGGCCATTGAGACGTGGTCAACCGCCGCCACATCCCCGAACATTTTTACAACATCATTTAATTCAACTGCGTTATCGTTGGGCATAGGGGCGGATTATAGGCCCAATGAAAAAAAAGACAACGCGAAAACCCTTGCGCTATAGCCAATATCGGATAAGATTAACGACCAAAGAAGGAAAAAGTCATTCGTAAGCCGTGTACACTGACTGAGATTTTTACAAAGGAGTTTCATGTATCAAAGCATTACTGTTATTGGAAGGTTGGGGCGCGACCCCGAAATGCGTTATCTGCCAAATGGCGATCCGGTCACGTCGTTTAGCATTGCCACCGACCGCGCCTACAAAGGCAAAGACGGCCAACTGGTGAAAGAAACCACCTGGTTCCGCGTGAGCGTGTTTGGCAAAAGCGCAGAAAGCACAAACCAATTTTTGAGCAAAGGAAAGTTGGTTTTGGTGGAGGGCCGCCTGCGGGTAGACCCCAAGACCGGCGGGCCGCAGACCTTTACCCGCCAAGATGGCACAGTTGGAGCCAGCTTCGAAATCACGGCCAACGCCGTGCGCTTCCTCAGCCCCAAGGATGAGGGCGGCGCTCCACCATCGGCAGATGACGGCGGGATGGATGGCGGAGCAGATATTCCGTTCTAGTAAAAATAGCGCTCGGAGCGTTTACCCAACGTGTTGGGACCGCTCCGGGCGCTCAATTTAATCATGTCTCAACCCAACGCGCCCCAACCCCAAAACCAGCAGCAACTGCAAATTGACCTGCCGCCTACGCTGGAGGCGGCGTATGCCAATTTTGCGCTCATTCAGCATTCGCCATCAGAATTCATCATAGATTTTGCGCGTATTTTGCCGGGTATGCCCGCCGCCAAAGTGGGCGCGCGCGTGGTGATGACGCCCATGCACACCAAACTTCTTTTGCGCGCCTTGCTGGAAAATATTGAGAAATTTGAAAAACAGTTTGGCGATATTTACGTGCCCCAGGCTGGTGATCAACTGGCAAGCTCGCTGTTCCGTGGGTGACGTGGAAATTAAAAATTAGAAATTAAAAATTGAAGGCTTGAGAAAGCTCTTGTTTTTATCCTTAATTTCTAACTTTTAGTTTTTAATTTCTAGCTTTTAATTTTCTTCGCCTCTTTCCACAAATTCAGCAGCGCGACATCGTCCATCTCCTTCATCTTCCAATCGCGTTCGCGGGCAATGCGCTCCATCGCATGAAAGCGGCGCACAAATTTGTTGTTGGCCTCGCGCAATGCGGATTCGGCATCCACATCCCACGCCATCGCCAGGTCGGCCACCATGAACAGCAAATCGCCCACTTCCTCCGCGCGATTTTGCGCGTCGGGCGCGGTCAAAACCTCGTTCAACTCTTCGTGCACTTTGTCTAGCCGCTGCTGAAGATTGCCCCACTTGAACCCGCCCCGTTCTGCGCGAGAGGCCAGCTTTTGCGTGCGGGCCAGCGCGGGCAAACTGCGCGGCACGCCATCCAGCGCGCTCTCGCGCTTGGGTTTGCCGTGCGTTTTCTCCTCGTTCTTTTTGATGGCGTCCC
>MTKZ01008107.1_pt1 | contig 16637 bp, 12 predicted proteins | sample 1042781 | NCBI WGS metagenome assembly MTKZ01 (sample SAMN06212207, study PRJNA360539) | anaerobic digester metagenome | biome: Wastewater treatment plant; material: sludge; isolation source: anaerobic digester fed with sludge from wastewater treatment plant | place: Denmark: WWTP Viborg ... | reverse complement strand
CCGATCTACCTGATTATATCGTAAATTATATAATTGCTGATTCAATAGGACCGATAGTAGATAAAAAATGGCAGAACGCATACGAAAATAATGTAAGTTACATCGAAGCAACTCTTTCCATAAATGTCCTAGATCCTGCAATGGGAAGTGGGCATTTCCTCGTCGGTGCAGTTGATTTCCTCTCAAAAAAACTACTCGAGGCAGTGCAGAAGGATTATGAATTAAACATTATCAAAGATACAGGATCCTTCACAAATGAGTGGGCTCGACGTGAGGTTGTATCTCATTGCATTTATGGTGTAGATTTAAATGAACTTGCAGTTGAATTAGCAAAGGTCGGGCTTTGGCTTACAACCATTAGTAAGGATAAACCTCTCTCTTTTCTTGATCATCGGTTAAAGCAAGGGAATAGCCTTGTTGGGGCTTGGTTATCCGAATTAAATTACTACCCTGAGCTTGAAAAAGATAAATATAAAATTTCTCACAATCAAACGGTCCTGAAAATATCTCCCTTATTTATCCATCATCTTCTCAGTAAAATCAATGAAATTGACAAAATTAGCGAGGATACCCTTGAGGGTGTAAAAAGGAAAGAAAAAATTTTTGAAGAATTTAAACATCTCCCCGAGTATGAAAAGACAAAGGCTGTTGCAAATGTATATACATCAATATATTTCGGTAATCAGATTGATCAAATTTTAGATAATTCGAAGAAATATTATCAAAGCCTTTTCAGAGAGAGTCAATATAACGATGAAAAATCATGGGAACGAAAAACAAAGTGGAAATGGTTTACCAGAGCTAATGAAATTGCAAAAAAGTATCAATTTTTCCATTGGGAGTTAGAATTCCCAGAAATCTTTTTCGATGCAGGAAAAATACGAGAAAATCCGGGATGGGACACTATAATAGGGAACCCACCGTGGGAAAAGATTTCTGCGAGAGCCCCAGAAAAACATTTCCTCGACATCAAATTTCAATCAATTCGTGAAGGTGAAATTAATTTTTATTATCTATTTCTTTACCGTTGTCATGATTTAGCAATAAACGAAGGTCGGATCGGACAAATTGTTCCTAATACCTGGATGATTAATAAATTTTGTAATTTATTGCGTGAATTCATCCTTAATAATTATCGAATAACAAATGTTCACTATCTATGTAAGAATGTATTTAAAGATGCCCCGGATACAATTCCCGTTATTCTCAATTTTATTAACTCCAAAAAAAATTTAGACGAAAAAATTCTAGATAATGATATTTCAGTACGAGTTGTAAACGACGATTTGCTTGATACACCAACATTCTTAACTACATCAGCATGGGAGGATTCAGTTAAACAGAAAACTTGGTACGAACGAGAATTACATCAAATGTCTGTTTTTGATACAAATAAGAATTCACTGTTTTGTGGAAGTCTTGAATCGAATTCAATATTATTAAATGATATTGGTCATGCATCTGATGGAATATACAAATCAACAGTTGAAAAATTTAGAAAAAAAACACAAGGTCTTCCAACAGATCGCCCAGTGATTGAGAGTGCAAATCAGGTTCAAAGATATGAAATAAATTGGGATGGTTCATTTATCCCCGAAGAACTTTGGTCAAAGCATGAGGAACTACACACGGGGGAAAAAATTATTTTACATGCTGCCCGGAAACCTAAATTATATCGACGTCTAGTTGCAGCATTAACAGAGGATTTAATTTTCTTTAGTAATCGCTTCATAATCATAAAATTAGTTAATAGTGATTATTCAGCCCCGTATGTCTTTAGTTTGATCAATTCAAAAATATTGAATCGATATTATAGAATTAGGTTTCCTATTACAGATATCGACGGATATATGTTACACCAACTACCTATTAGAAAAATAAAATTTACAACATCGAATCAGATTCGTGCCTCACATATTGACGAAGCAATAGAACTATATATAGAATTTAGTGAGAATTTCGATGATAAAAAGGTTTTAAATTTTATTGATTTGAGATTATCTGCACAACCAGAAGAATCAGATGTTGTCCATGATTTTCTTGTATTTCTCTCAAACCAAATGGTCGAAATGAATAAACAAAAAAATGCAGAAATAAATACATTCCTAAATTTTATTGAAAATGAAATTGGGTGCCCAATTGATAATTTGTCAAATAAAACCCATATCCAGGAATATTATACAATTGAATTCACAAAGTTCATTGAAATAATCTTTAAAAATAAGAATAAATTAAAAAGTGGGTATTCTCCAAAAAGCAGGGCAAATCACGACATATTAAAAGACTGGTTTGATAGTTCTATCGCGAAACTTAACCCTCTTTGCCAAAAAATCGATATTACAGACACTCTAATTGACCAAATCGTTTACAAACTTTATAACCTTTCAGAAGAAGAAATTAAAATTTTAGAAGATCAGATGTGAGTGAGGTCCGATGTCTCCAATTATCATCCCATTATATAATGCCGAGGAATTTGACTTTAGATTTAATATCAAGCCTCCTATAAGATTTGAAAAATGGAATAATCAGATTAAACATGTCGAGATGATAGAGGGTAGACCCGAAGAAATCCCTGATGCAGTAGCAATTTTTGAAGAAGAAATTGATTATAACAGTGCATTACAAAAATTGGAGAGATTAGGATTATCAATTCTTCCGCTAATTTTCGAAAAAGCTTACTATGCGTACTCCGTTGCCAATGAAAATCAAATTCTTATGCATCAGAGTACATCTATTGTTCGTTTTAAAAATGGGTGGAAATGGATAAGGCCCGGAAAATTACAGGATTTTTTAGATGTCGCAGTTAAATCATATTTTGATCATAATCTCGATTTGATATTAAGGGTTCGATACGAAGCTGACTTTATGAGCAATTCTGTAGAAGTCAAGTTTCATCTGCATTGGATGATTTTAGAGATATTGTCAAAACAATTTTGCGGCACAAGAAGAGAATCCCCCATTTCCCAAGCGACTATTGAAAAAATGATATCTCTTGCCGAAGAGGAATTGTATACCAATACCTCCTTGGAAGGAGAAGAGAGGAATGAAAGATTGAATCTAGTAAAACAAAATTTGAATAATCGGTTACAAGAAAAATCACATAAAGATCGGCTATTTGAATTTTTATCCGGGAAGTGCCATCTCCAGATAGAATCAAATATGATTAAGAAAATTGTAGAGATTCATGGGAAATTAGTAAAGACCGCTTCGTTCAGTTTTTCTAAAGAAGAATTGGATATTTTCGATTTTGTAGACAATCTTTCAAGATTAGCTATCATTATCTGTCTCACTGACTTTGATGAACAATTTTCAAAATATTTAGAGATTCAAAGAATTATGGGTCCAAAATTGTTTGAATGGTCATATCTATAATGATATGTTAGATGACATTTACATGAATTATTTATATTTATTTTATGACATTCATCTCTCCATGCTCACCAAATCCCTCCATTCCCCAATCGCCCGCTAAATCAAGTCCCAATCCCAAACCCCGCTCAAACTATATTCCATTTCGCGTTTTATCTGTTCACAGCCCTGTAAAGGGCAGGAGTAATCAAGAAATGGGAGATTTTGTCCAGCAGAGCATTACGAAGACTGCAGTCCGCGAACTCACTACGCCGATTGCAGACATCACGACCTTCAACACCATGGTGAAATCATAATTTATCGCAAATCGAAATTTTCTCCATAATTTCCTTCGTTCGACAGATTTGTTCGTTCACACCTGATTCTCTTAAATATGTGAAAATAATATAACCATAAAATTCTAATAATCTCTTATAAATCTCATAAAAATCCTCCATTTCATATTTTACTTTTCCAATTACGATTTTCTTATTTTGATTGACGTAGGCATCCGCGTGAGCGGGCTTGTCCCGAAATATAGTATTTTCCAGAACATCACATTTTCCGCCGATAAGATAATCTCTTTTCTTAAAAAATTGTAATAATTCAAATCGTGAGAGACTTTTATCTTTCTGTGTCGCTTTAGAGTATTGATTGAGAAGGGTCTGGGAGGCACGATTTTTTTGTTTCGTTTTCTTCGCGATAATCAATGCAAAATCTGTTAAAAATTTTAAAGTCATCTCATAGAGAGATACGTACAGCGACATAAGAATAAAAAAATCTGTTTCAACTCTATCTGGTGAGGGTTTCATGTCCTGAATTACCCGATAATAATGCCATATTTTTGGAAAATGGAACCATAATGCGTTTCCTATGCCTTTACCATCAGTAACTTGAAAAAGGTCAATTAGGAGCTTATCTATTAATTTTTTACATATTGGCTGAAGATTTCTACCTTCCCTCTCGAAAAATTCTGTTCCTTCTTGATAAATATCTGGAAATTCCTTTAAAAAAACGATTGCTTCCTGTTCAGACAGAGGATAGAGTGCTTCAAGCACATCGTAAACGATGTCTAAAAAATCTTTTGGTAATGGTTCTTCAGTTTCTATCTCGATTTTCGTAAAATATTCTTCTAAGTCTGCTCGTAATTTTTCTTTTGACTTTAATAATTTATTTTCATCAACTTCCATTCGTTCTAACCTCTTTGTTTTTAAGATATTCTCAAATAGCGTAATATCTTACAACTTCAGATTTTTTTACGGTGAAATTTTCCATAATAATCTTTTTAACTAATTGAATCATCCCATTTTTGAATTATTCGTCCATAACCCTTCTTTTCGAATTCCTTAGCTACATTGATCATTAAACCAACGGGCAATCCTGGTATAACCTGATATTGATGACCATCAGGACCGACAAGCCAATTTGTTGGTAAATCAAGATTCACTTCAAATTTAACAATCTCTTCACTAGGATTCTTTGAGATATCAGTCGATTTTCTCTCTTTTGGGACCGAGCGATTATTTTTTTCACTTGAATACGGAGGTATTTGAAATGTTGGCGTAGTAATTCGTTGAGTGGGTGATGTATTTCTCTTCTGATCCGTAACTTTGGGAAGTTCGTTTTTCCTAGTTGACTGAATATTATTCTTTATGTTCTTCAATTGTTTTTCAAACACATCGATTTTCTTTATGGCTTCATGTGATAATCTCTGAATCTCAAATAATTGGTCAACTGATTGAAGCTGTAATACTTGGTCAATATGAATTGAATACCTGCTTCGAATCCATTTCCAACCCAATCCTTTTGAGAGAACCGTTCCAAAAAAGTATTTTGTCATTTCTTTTTTCATTTCATAGCAAATACTAAAATTTTCTTTGATGCACACTGAATTATCAAAAGAATTCTCCTTGAAAATTGCATATTGACGATCTAACTCATGAATGAGAGAGAATATTTTTTGATGTGATTCATCTACTTCTTCTAATATCGGTTTAGCAACTTCTCTCAAACTCAAAATAGAATCATATTCTTCTCGATTTTTCAATAATTTCGATTGAAATGTTCCATTTAAAATCGAATTAATCCATTCATTAATGGAAGTTATTTCATTATCTTCCTGGTGTATTTGACGCTTGTCAATATTCAAGTCTACAGAGATGACATCTTTCGGTAAGAAAAAATCGAATTTATTTGGGTTTTGACATCCGGGTTCATTAGAAAAGAAAGAATCAATATAGGGTATAAATTCCGAATCACTTTCAAATTCCCGATAATCTCTCAATCGATAAGAAATTTTATTCTTTAAAATCCAGTAGGATTCGATGCCCTCTCTTCGATATTTTGCATCTCTCTCTTTTAACGTGTCAAGGGGAATTTTCGTCAATTGGACTTCAAAGACTATTCGTTTATCATCGTTTTGAGCAAAAACATCAGCCCTCCAGTCCCCTTCTTCGGATATATATTCGACATTGGTGTTCCAGTTTGCAGCCTTGCAGATTTGGTAAATCTCATTCTTAATTTCTAAGTGTGTAAGAGATTCGTGCTCCCAATTACAAGGGGGTGATCCAGGTGCATGATAAAAATGTTGAAGTCCATTTTTAGAAGTGCGGGGATGCCCTTTCGCCCCACAGCAACGCATAGTTATTGAGGTTTTCTTCTTCTTATTCTTTGATTTTAATTCCTTCCAATCATCAATTGGAATATCAGGACCTACTATCCTTTGATTATCAACAAGGGCAGTAAGCATAAGTCAGTAATGTTTCTCTCTCAATTACAAAAATTATACTCCGATAGAGGATTTCTCCATTTCTTCATTCACGAATAAGCATCAATGCTGCAGCAGTAACAACAACACAATTGGCGATGGCAACAAGGTATGCCCAAATATTCAAACCAAAGGAAGATGGGTCGATTGCAAGTTTCTGACACGCCCTTGGAACGAAAACCATGATGTATGAAAACAATATGGCGTTGGCGATGATTACTAACCATAAAACAAAGTCATGTATCTTCATTCTATTTCGATCTGATTTCATTCAATATGACGCTATCCGCAAGCTAGCAGTCCTAGAGGTTAGATCTTAATGAAAGGGCTAAGTATTGAATTTCCATAAAATAACTTAAAATCGGTTTTTTATCTGATGGTTCAATTTTTAAGAAATAATAATTATTAAGTTACAAACAAGCTCATTGTTTTTAAATGACAGAGGCATTTTTAATTTTCCTCTTTGGCTGCTTGGGTGGAATTCTCTTAGAGTTGTATCGATTGTATAAAATACGTCAAGATAAAAATTCTCCCTCTTATTATGGACAATTGAAATATTGGATAATAACTCTTGGAATGATATTATGCGGCGGAGTATTAAGTTGGCTTTGGGATATGGAAGTAACTCTCACCCCACTTTTAGCAGTTAACATTGGTATAACAGCACCACTATTATTATCCTTATTGGCTGGTGAAAGTCCTAAAGAAACATATCTTGAACATAGAGTCAAAGACCTTGAAAAAACAGTATTAAAATTGCGTAATGATTATCAATATCTAGCAGGTAAATCCACATCATGGATTAATTTTAACATGGAGGGGGGTGTATCTTCCTCGACCCAAACTGCAACAATTAAGGGATATTTAGGAGAAATTAAATAAAAAATACAATTTTGTCATATCCCACCATTTGTCGAGTTCGTTACTTGAGAAATAGGAAAATCATAAAATAAATTGAAATATTTTCCAAATAAGCATTGATTGTCATTGTAATTAGAATCACTTGTTACAATTTGAGATGAACAATCCCTTTTACTGTAATTACAGGAAAATGGGCTAAAGTGGAAAAACGGGCAAATTATTTCTCCTGTAGAATGTTCATCAAAAATTTGATAGAGTGAATAATTTAAAAAAAGGTTTTCGTGAATAGTATTTTCAATTAATCCTCGGTCAAGAATGTTATCAACATTTAAATATACCCAATTTTTTAATCTATTTTTATGTAAAAATGGGATTTCCCCAATAATATTAAAAATTGTACTTTTATAATCGCCATAAGATGAAAATAATTGAGGCACTTTTGTCCTTTCTTCAATCATTCTAATCTTCCATTTGTTTGATAAATTGTTATCAGAAGTATTTTTGCTTTTTAAAAAGGCATTCCACGCTTCTGTTGTCTCTTCCATAGATGGCCATCTAAGTTTTGGGTGTTCAGTAATGACATTTACAAAATTAAGGTAATTATCTTTCAAAATTGTACTATCCTTTTCAAAAACAGGGAGATAACCTATATTATCTCTTACAATAAGCAAGCTTCGTAAAAACCTAAAGCCAGGTATAAAATCCGTTAATTCATATTCTCCCGAATCACATTTCTCTTTTATAAAATAATATGGGGGAATGTGTAAAGATAGATCAGATAATAAGAATATTGAGTTAACTTTTTTCCAGCTTTCAATTTGAGGGGAAAGATGCATTAAATTTGAATAAAAGGCCAAAATAGTTTCTTGGTAGGACCTATTCCAATTTTCAAAATTGTTAAAGAAATATCTGTCAAACTTACCTCCATATAATTTGGAAAAAAATAGGGAGAATGTAGTAGGAACCCCCTCAATAATTTTAAGAGTGTCCATCCGTCGTGCAATCTCTTTTGAATTTGGTTGACTTAAACAACATTCAGAATCAAAAAATTGTCTTTTTATATCATTCCAAAAATTATAGTAATCAAGTCCTGCAGTCAAATAGTCTTGATTTCTCTTACTAATCGAACCATTTTTGAGGGATTTAGAAACCGGAATTAATATTTTCTCTTTTTTATCGATTAGTTTAAGACAATTAATTATATCGTCATTTCTTCTCTCTGTAATATCACTACAAAATAAACCAAAACCAGTTCCAATATCCTGTAAAAAGTGAATATTTTCATGGTATGCAGTAAGACAAGACTCTAACTCTTCGACAGAATCGAAATGCTTTTTACGAATATCAGAATTTTCAAAAATCGTTTCAGAGAAATATTCTCCCGGATGGTATTGACCTATCCAATTTCGAGATAAGTATGAAAACATTTGCAAAATACCAATTTATTTAATTGGTCCTCCATAACCATCAAAATCTAATTTCATTCCTTTCTTGTCTAAAATCTCACTGACCCTTTGTTCACATTCTTCAGCTAAATCGCTTTCGTTTCGGAATGCATGTGCAATTGCTTTATTTCGCCAAGCGAGGTAATCTTGAGGATCTAATTGAGTGGCAATATCACAAACTTTGATTACATCCTCATATTTACCCAATGCTAATAGTGGAAAAGACATATTACTCCAAGGATTTGGAGTATAAGGATCAATTAAAAGTGCCATTTCATAACATTTTATTGATTTTTCATTGTCCCCCATTTTCCAAAAGAGATTTCGTTGATTGTTCCAAGCGTTTCTATTTTTATTATCAAGGGTAAATATCTCCTGGTTAAGATCCATTGCCTCTTGATATCTCCCGTGAATATACAAATCTTGAGCTTTTCTTTCATATTCATCGATTAAATTTTGTTTCCCCTGCAAAATTGCCAATAATTTCAACTTTAAATATTGCATTTTAATGCTCTGTGGTCTAATTATAAAATTTGTGATTATTAATTTTCCTAATTTTTTTAATAGAATATAATCCCACTCCCCGCCCTTGCGTCGTACTGGGGGAATAGGCGAGTATCCCCTCTCTCCACACCCTTCGGGCCGGGCTCCTACTCTCCCAAGGGTGAGGCAGTGAAATGAGATATTATCGGACTCCAAATGTACTAAAAAGGTATAAAGAACCGAGAAAATGATCAAGAAAGCAAAGGCGAATTCGAAAGAGAGATAGATGGATTAAAATTCGTAATCTGTATTATCGACTAATTTTAGCTCTTTAAAGACTTTTTTTCTCATAAGACAGCTATCGCACAGTCCACAATGAATATTAAGATTCATGCTACAGCTCCAAGTTTTTTCGAACGGAACATTCAAATTTTTACCAATATTCATCACGGATATCTTCTTCTCATTGATAAAAGGTGTTAAAATTTGAATATTATTTCCCATCCAATAATTTCCTAAATTTTCTATCAGTCTGAAAAATTCAATTTGTAAAGAGGGGTACAATAAAACATCATCAACAACGGCACCTAAAAATATTTTTCCGATTTTTAGATTAAAAGCATATACCTGTGCCATAATGCATAAAATTACCACATCCATGAAAATACCAGTTCCATCTTTTAGGTTTTTTAAAATGCTTTCCATGGATTCTCTTTGTAGTACAGACTCTAAAATACAAATATTCGCGTTCAATGATCTAGCAACAGATATCGAAGACGATCGCTCACCATTTGGTGATCCCTGGGAAAAATCAAAATAGATACATTCAACCAAATATCCTTGATCTTTAAGCCAAAATGCAAGGGTTGTCGAATCCATCCCACCTGAAAGAAGTACGAGAACTCTTTCTTTATTAAGTTGATATCCCACCTTCTCCATGAATTGTCCGCCAATCGTGTTCTTTTTTTCCGGCTCGCAAATTCTTCACAATGCTTTGGATGATTTGAGGGTCCTCTCTCTCTAAATATGAAAATAACATTTTTGTTGCCCTACATTCTGATTCGAATGTAGAATTATCAAATATATTGAATCCCGTACAACCAAAATTACAGAGTTTGGAGGCATCGCAACGATGGCATTCTTCGTAATATTTCTTATCCTTTCGATGAAACTCGTATATTTGATGTAAATAAAAGTCATCATTTAAAGAATTAACATTTCCTAAAAAAAATCTTGAGGTCATATTAGAGCACCCACATGGGTAGAGATCTCCATTTATATCGCAAAGGACAAGAGTAATGCCTCCGCCACAGATTGGTCGATTGCATGATAATTTGTGCTCATTGTCCGACAATGTTGGTGGAAAAATATACTTATCTAATCTCTCCGCCATATTTCCTTCAATTACCTTCTTTCCCTCGGATTTTACAAAATATTCATAAATATCTTTGTAAACAGTAAAAATTTTCTCTTCATTTAGAGGTTCAAGGTTTTTTCCTCTTCCGATGGATGAAACAATATTAATTGCGATCCAATATAGTTCGTGATCTTCAAAATACTCCAGAATTTCAGATATTTTGTTATAGTTATATTGATTTGCTGTGCATATTACTCCCCCAAAACATCCAATATTTTTTACTTTTTCGATATTATTCAACACCAAATTTGTTTTTCCTCTTGTTTTATTGTTTATTTCAGGAGGTCCATCTAAACTGGTTCCAATATTAATATTATACTTATTAATGAGCTCAAGCTTTTCATCATCCATCACAGTTGCACAACTTTGCATGTAAAAATGCAACTTTTTATCATAATTCTCTGCCTTCTTCAAGGCGTAATTAATAACATTATAAAACCATCCCGAACTTTGGAGTAAAGCTTCACCTCCGTAAAATAATAATCCAATATTAGAAGCGCAAGACCTTGAAAATACTAGATCTATAAATCCACATGCGGTTTCTTCGGCCATAAATGCCTTTTTTTTTGCATTTGGATTGAAAGCAGAACAATAAATGCAAGATAAGTCACAAACTGAACACACTTCAAAATGAAGATCTTTGATGTTTGCAAGGATATGAGAATTTGATTTCATAATTGATTTAAATGTATTTTTGATTTGGTTCTCAATTCTCCAGCCATTTTTTACTTTTTATTAAAATTATAAAAAGCTCTTATGATACTCACGATATTGATTGTGGTCTCTCCACATACAATCATGATGAAGCCTTTCTGGATGTTCTTGGGAAAACCATTCTGATAATACGACGGCTGGATCAGGTAACTGGGAACCCTTAATAAAATGCTCCATACATTCAAGAATGGTAACTGTTCTATTTATTTTTTATCTCATAACCGAGTAATTTTTTCAGTTTTTTAAAATAACTGGAAAACATGCACTATATTCAGGCTTTCTGTTTAACAGACCTACTGGTTGACCTACGGGATGGAAACACGAAACGAGAGCGGAGCAGCCAGAAGGTAGAGTCAATCCTGTCGGCTGGTCACATGATCTGGACAACCGAGAACCCGCGGAGCGGAGGCCGCCACCGAACGCAGTGAGGGCGTCGCAAGCCATTGTTATGGGGGAAATATCCCTGGAAAAACATTAAAAATGTTATATTGCAATTCATTAATTTCTTTTTGAGTGAATGGCGGGATTTGGATTAATTCAAATTTATCTAACAGGCTCTCTGGAAAATTTATCGGCCGTGATGATATTACAATTTGGCATCGTGGATAAGAGCTTATTATTTCTAAAATGTTGTAAGCAACAGTGATAGCATCAATATTTTCATCTAAACCGTCTAAAACAAAGACGAATTTCCCATCCTTTAAATGTTTAATAAAATTCTTCTTAGAAATCCACGAATAATTTCTCATCTCTTTAAGAAATATTTCTAATAATTTTTCTCTAGGGTTGAATGAATTTAACCGAATAAAAACTGGTAACTTTTCTCTAGGTTCTTTTCTTGCATTTTCTAATTTTGTTATAAAGAAACGTATCAAGAGTATGGTTTTTCCTGTTCCAGGATTTCCACAAACAATTAAATTATTTGATGTTTTCAAAACAATGTCATCGATTGGCCTATTGATTATTATTGAGTTGAGAATTGATTTATCGAATTTGTTGCTTGCTGTCTTTGTGTAAAGAGAAAATTGGAAATATTTAGTCGAAAAGAATGAGATTCCAATTTGTATTTTTGATAAAAAATTTTGAAAAATATCAATATCAGATCGTCTAATTTTTTGTTCAACGAAAGCAAGTATCAATATCGCTACCATCAGGTCAGTACTCAAATTCAGAAAGAGATTCTGCCATATATCATCAGTCCAGAGAAATGCCATCAGAAGAAAGAAAAGAGCTATACAACCTGCAATAAAATATAACAATAATGATGGGGATTCCCGTTCTATGTATTTCTCTATGAAATTTTTATTATTAACAGGCGGCTTAAACTTATTTTCATCCATTATTTCAATAGATATTTGTAAATTATTAATGCATAATCATTCCCTTAAAAAGACATTATTAGACCAGCGGAGCGGAACGAACTTACGACTCCAGTTTACTTGCCGAGGGCACTTGTGAATTCTCGCTTTAAGGAGCTCATGGTTTCCGTTCGTCCTTTTTACCTTCACGGCAAATGTATGACTGCCCCACGACAGCCTTCGTGGAGCATATAGAGGGAAGGCTAGGAGGTGGCCACCGACCGCCACCTTATTGTTCGTGGTTTGTATCGCCTCATCACCGTGTATGTGACCTCAGTCCTGTTCTTGGATGAAGCCTGCCGGTCCTCCTGACCCAAGACAGGTAGTCTAATTCCAGTTCGTTTCTGTTTAAATTACTAAAATTATTTATTAAAATTAGAGAATAATTCATCAATTTGAATTTGAGATTGCATTCTCTTTTCGTCGGCTTGTTTTTCGCGATATTCCTCATAAAAATCATCTTCGTCAGGTTCCCAATCTTGGTATAATTTATCCACCTTTTCTTGTAACAAGTTTATTTCTTCATCAATTTCGATATCTAAATAATCGGATATCTTTCTTAAATCGGACAAGAATTGTTCTAAAGAACTAACATACTCAGAATTAAATTGATCGTTTATTTGAGCGGTAAATATGTACCGATTTCCATCAAGAACACCCCTGAACTCTTCAATGAACCTCGATTTTACAGTTTCTAATTCTCCTGATAATAATTCTTGTTGAAATACTTTTAACAAATCTAAAAGATACTCAAAATCTTCTAACTCCTCTAATCTGGAGATAGTGACTTCTTTAATTATCGTAAAAATTTTAATTTTCGATATCTCAAAATGGTAGTCTATATCATCAATAGAAGAAATCAATTCTGATAAATGCATTAAATCTCTTTTATCAACTCTTTCTTCAGTAACCTTTAAAATTAATTCATTCAATAATTTCGAAATGAATTCGTCTAATTCAGTGTTTTCTAATGATAGCGACAATCTTATTAAAAATTGGAGTCGTTGTTCAAAAGAATAGTCAAAGATTCCATCAATCCATTTCGAATGATAGTGATACCATTGATCATACTCTCGAAGATCTGTATAATAAGTCCTGATGAAAGATTTTACAAAAATTATTGAATAATCTTCCAATTCTAATCCGTATTTGTACTTTAATGAGTCAAATAAATTCCATAATACCAAATTTTGTTGGAAATAAATAGACGAGTCGCATAATTCCGAAATTAATTCAAAATTTTTCAAAATGTAATTATTGATATAATCTTTAATTGAAGGATTTTCGAAATCAATACTAAAGTTTGATTTTCTACTGATTGGAACGATTAAAATAAAGGAACCATTCAATTCTCGCAATGCATTTTTAAAATCATCACTTTTTTGCGCTTGGTTATACTTTAAAGTTCTATACTTGTGGAAAGAGAAAAATGCTTGTTTTACTTTATTGATTCCTGTCCTAACTGGAAGACTATTTAAAACCAATAGTAAATTGCGCGAAGCATCAGAAATTTGATGCTCAAATGCATGCTCCCAAATTGTCTCGGGATTGTCAAGATTATAAAAAAAATGTTCAGCATAACTTCCTTGAAAATCAAGATGGGTAGAAGTAAGAATTTGAATAATTCTAGGCGTAAAATTTCGATGTGAAATAATATCTAAATATAACCGATTTTTGATGATTTCATATATTTTATCTTCCGAAATATCAGAATACCAAAGATGATTATAAAAAATTTTTGCACGCTCAAATAAGGTATAATCGGTTAATTCAACGGTGTATTTCCCCGTCTCGATAAGGGGATTATTTAACTTTTCATAAGCTAACTGAGCTTGATTTAAAATATAAAGCCGTGTTGTGAGTAAAAATTTTGTTGTTTTCGACTTCTCAATAACTGCAATGAACTGTAGTATCCGGTTATCTTCATTTTTCACAAGCTTTTCGCTAAAGATTGTTTGCCCTAAAAAATCATCATAATAGAAAATTTGTCTTTTTTGAGGATTGTAGACCTTAAAGGCATCTTCTATCGTATTGCATGATATAACTTCAAAGTCTCTTTCAAGATATTGAGACAAAATATATTGTGCAATAGTAGATTTTCCTATCCCCGGATTACCAACGATTATACAAAAATTATCGTCTTTTAATCGTTTTTTCACGTCAAAATAGGCTCTATTTTTTACAAATATTTTTACAATTTCTTTCAAATTTTCTATCTCAAAATTAGACTGATTATAGACAGAACTATGAATTATCCTATCTAATACATCTGCGCTAGTGAACCACAATTTGTAGTTTTTCTTTGCAACATCAACGTGTATCCTTAACAAATTATTTAGATCGTCAAATCCAAAAATATCCTCTGTCTTTTTGATATAAGGTTCAAAAATCTGTTTTATTTCATCTTTATTTTCAGGGGTTAGTCCTTGTGAAGTAGCAAAAATATATCTATCAGGATTCAATTTTTTAACTTTTAAAATTTCAATATTTTTAAGATCGCTTGTTAATTTTGTATATGAACTTTTTTGATAATGTTTGCACTGGATAATTAATTTTGAATCTTCTGATCCAATATACCGAAAATCAATTCCACTATCTTTTCCTTGTGTAAAACACTCCAATCTGATATTGTATTCCTTTTGAATTATGTCGCGGACTAACTCTTCGAAGTCAATTGGAGTCAATAAATTGAAATGATAATCCGCCATTATTCAATCAAATTAAAGTGAATTTTCTTGATATTTATCAATTACTGGTTATTTTTGTCAGAAAATATTTTCACTCTTCCTGCACCAATGAATCGGGAATTCCTGACGAGAATGGCCGCAATGGCGCGGAAGATGGGCGCTCCACCGTTTTTACAAAGAGTGCTCACGACATAGGTTTCCATTTTATACGACTCATTGATTTAGGTTATTTCCAATTGTTTCTCCGTTCCACCCACATTCCTTTGCAAGCCACTCAAAATCGTTCCAATATTCTGTACTTTTATTTCTTATTTGAGCATCCTCGATGAATGGCTTTAGAATAGAATAGCATTGTCTAATACTGGGTCCCCAATTGTCAACAATAATCTCTTTTGGTACTAATCCTTGTTTAACAACAATTGCGGCAACATCATAAGAAGAACAAACCTTTGATGCTTCACTTCTTTCTTCGTCATTCCAATCACTCCATTGTATAAACTGTTTAAATCGTAGAATCTCTAAAACAAATGTTCTTGCTTTTCGAATATGTTCACTCTGTAGATAATTTACCACTGATAAAAAATTCTGAGCACGTGAAGCTTTTTGTGTTTCCTGTAGTTGATCCTTCATAACCTTGAACTGAAGAAAATACACGAAGAATGTGGCAAACATTGCAACTGTCACAAGAGTCTGGATGATAATCCCAACTTCATTGATATCCATGAATTATGTGTTTAACAAGAGAGAAATAAACGTCTTTATTTTTGTTTCTTCAAAAAGGCGAATTGTTGTTTCTAACATAATTTTACTACCTAATTTTAATATAACTATAAATCACATCTGATATTTTTTTGGGGTGCCATTATTCAATCAACCCCCCCAAAAAAAACTGCCTCGTTTTGACAGGGATTCTGGAGAGTGTGGAACTGCCGACAACTTAATAAAAAAACTACTAAAATCCTTGTAAACCATCTAAACATGTTCAGATCATTTGGCGTATCTTTTCTTTTTCTCACTCTCGAATAAGCATCAATGCTGCTGCAGTAGCAACAACACAATTGGCGATGGCAACGAGATATGTCCAAATATTCAATCCGCAGGAGGCTGTGTCGATCGCGAGTTTCTGGCACATCCAAGGAACGAAAATCATGATGTATGAAAACAATATGGCATTCGCGATGATTACTAACCATAAAACAAAGTCAGGTATCTTCATCCCATTTCGATCTGATTTCATCCAATTTGACGCTATCCAAATGCTAACGGTGGACATGCCCATTCTCCCGCCTTGCGTCATGGCCCTCCGGGCCGGGCTCCTCCTCTTCCAAGGGAGAGGCAGTGAGCAGGAAGACTCCCCTTCGGGCAGATCGTTGCACCTGGATTCTGTTGAACAATAGTAAAGAGCGACGAGGGGCTGTGGAATGAACATTCTTTTTTCCATTCCCCTAACCTCCTGGTTCCGTCAAATTGATATGCAATCACGCAAATCTTACATCTGCACCAATGAATCGGGAATTCCTGACGAGACTGGCCGCAATGGCGCGGAAGATGGGCGCT
>MTKZ01003182.1_pt1 | contig 16644 bp, 14 predicted proteins | sample 1042781 | NCBI WGS metagenome assembly MTKZ01 (sample SAMN06212207, study PRJNA360539) | anaerobic digester metagenome | biome: Wastewater treatment plant; material: sludge; isolation source: anaerobic digester fed with sludge from wastewater treatment plant | place: Denmark: WWTP Viborg ... | reverse complement strand
AGCGGCATCACCGAGATGCTGGTACAGTCCCATGCGGGGTGTATCGAACTGCTTCCCGCGTTACCCCAAACCTGGCCCGCCGGACACCTCAAGGGCATCCGCGCCCGGGGCGGTTTTGAAGTGGACCTCACCTGGGAACAGGGCATCCTTAAAACGGCCGATATCCGCAGCATCGGCGGCGAATCCTGCCGCGTCCAGTATAGTGGAAAAACCATTGAACTCAACCCGGGCCGGGACGGCTATGTGACCGTGACCGGGACGTCTTTTTAGCGGCAACCCAAGACAATTGATAAGAACAATAAGTCCCGGGAAGAAAAAAACGGGACATTCCAGAGATATTTACCTCCTCTATGGACAATCAACAACCACCGGCAACGCCAATAGTATAAGGAAGGTCCCTAAAAGGGGTCTGATGAAAACAAATATCGAATCCATCTCAAAACCTTCTTGTCCGTCAGATTACGACCCTGCACATGTCATTCCGTTTTTTTCGCGCGAGTGGTGCATGTAGTCTTCTGGCGTGCCGGGACCGGTCGGTTCTAAGCGAAATCCATCAGAGTGATGGTCGCAGCGGCGGGGATGTCGGGGGGCAGACTGCATTGGCAGGCCAGGCGTGACGCGGCGGCGGCCGCTATCATGGCTCCGTTGTCTACACAATAGGCCATGGGCGGCAGGAAGAGTTCCACGTTCAGGGCGGCGGCGGATTCCCGAAGCCTCCGATTGGCGGCGACACCGCCGGCAATGACCAGCCGGTGAATGCCGGTTTCTTCCAGTGCGGCAGTGGTTTTCAGAATCAAGGCGTCCACAGCGGCGCGCTGGAAGGATGCGGCCATGTCCGCCACGGGCGCGCCGGGCTGTTCCCGCAGCGCGTACAACACAGCGGTTTTCAGCCCGCTGTAACTGAAATCCAGCGTGTTTTTTGCCGCGAGGCCGATGGGAAAAGAATAGGCATTTTCGTCCCCTTCGGCCGCCGCTTTCTGGATTGACGGACCGCCGGGATAGGGCAGGTTCAGCAGGCGGGCCACCTTGTCAAAGCATTCGCCGACCGCGTCATCACGCGTCGTGCCCAGCACCTGGTACTGATGCGGTTTCTGGCAGCGGATGATTTGGGTATGGCCGCCGCTTACAACGAGGGCCAGAAATGGATATTCAGGACGCCGCTCTCCCAGGAATGCACTGAAAAGGTGTCCTTCAATATGATGGACGGGCAGAAAAGGGACATGCCAGGCCGAGGCCGCGGCCCGTCCGAAACTGAGGCCCACCAGGAGAGAGCCCATCAGCCCAGGCCCGAACGTGGCGGCGATGGCATCTACCGGCGCGGAACCCCGCGCGAAGGAAAGCCCGGCCTCCTCCAGGGCGCGTTGGGTAAGCTGATAGATGACCTCGGTATGCATGCGGGAGGCAATTTCAGGCACCACACCGCCAAAGGCACGGTGGGTGTCAATCTGGGAGATGACCACATTGGAAAGCACGGCACAGCCGTCCTTGACCACGGCAATACCGGTTTCATCACATGAAGTCTCTATACCCAGGATAAGGCTCACCAGACCATCTCCGACATGGGGATGAGTTCAATCCCCTGTGCCGCCAGTTTTGGAAGTTCTTCCGCCAATACGGTTATGGTATTGGGTCGGAAATGGCCAATACTGACCGCCCAGCCGTTCCGCTTGGCCTGCGCCATCAGTTCGTTAAATTGCTTGCGCACTTCGGAGATGCTGTTATTGTGGTCCAGAAAAACATCGCGGCTCGCACAGGGGATACCCATTTCTATCGCTTTGTCGTAGGCGCGGCTGCTTCCCACCGTGCGGCTGTCAACGAAATACATCGCTTCCTGCTGTACGATTTCCAGAAACCAACCCATCTGCTCCGCATAGGTGGTAAACAACCCTCCCGTATGATTGTTGACGCCAGCAGCCTCAGGAAACTGGGCGATACATTCCCGGGCACGTTGCTGGATTTGTTCTTTGGTCATCGTCACCTGCAGTTCTCCCGGGAAACGGTTTTTACCGCCGTTGCCCGACTGCATCGGCATGTGCAAAATAATTTCAAACCCTTTTTCCGTTGCCCGTTCCGCGGTTTCCCGGGCAAAAGGCGTGTCCGGCAGAATAGCAAGCGTGAGTCGGTTGTCCAGGCTTAAAACGCGTTCCAGTTCATCACCGCCGTAGCCGCCGTCATCCAGGATAATTGCCACATACCCGATAATGGGCACCTCGCCTTCCGGGCAAAGGTCTTCGGCTTCGTTATCAGATGTCGCCGTATCGGAACCCTCCGGAGTCGGGCCCGAGGCGCCCCCGGGAACCGCCTGCGGGTCTTCAGTATCTTGTTCCTCTGTTTCTGGTGATGGTGCATTCGGAACTCCGGTGATGGCGGTACGGTCCGAGGTGGGGACTGGCGGCTGCGGTATGTCCGGAATGACGCTTTCCGGCGCGGGGATGACACATAACAGCTCTACACAGAGGGTATTCGCATAATGGGCCTGAAGCAGGGTTCTTTGAGCCGACAGTACCTGCTTGTTTATGGTGATGCCGGTTCCCTGCAGGGCGCATTCGATGGCTTGCTTGAGAATTTCGGGGGTCTGCGCTGCGGTCAGAAACGCGGTAATACGGGTGATGATGTTCCTGTGCAGTATTGAGGGCTGAATATATTCTACAGTCACCGCGGATTCGGGCACGCCGTGGCGCAGGACGATTCCGTATATCAAATCGCAGAGCCGGCAGTCCGTGACGACCTGACGGGGCACGGGCAAGGCAGCCGTGGCCAAATCAAACAGGCGGTCTCCGGAGTGGTTTCCCAAGGCGACGGCCAACAGGGGACGCATAGCATTGGCAAGTCGGATGCCGCCTGCCGAATAAGAAAAGGGGCGAATGATGGCATCATCACGATGTTCGCCCAGACGCGGGGCGGCGAGAAAGGCTTCCACCACGCCATTATGGATACCGGCGGCATAACTCCTGCGGGATTCATCTGTTTCCATGGCCGACCGGCGCCCGTCCGGCGCGGCGTGAATTTCGGGACGATTCCACCCGCCTGGGGGCGCGGAGGGTCTATACGCAAGGTAATGAGGCTGTATCCGGTAATACCCCAGGGCTGCCAAGAACAGGGAGAAAGACACAAACAGAGAAATGGCCATGGCAGTAAGTGCGGCCACCGCAATCAGAGGCGTACTTAACGCGGGAGAGGAATCTTCCCGCTGTTTCGTCTCTTCATGTCGCCTGTATTTCATTTCCGTGCTCCAGGTCGGTCTTGTCAGATTTCCTGTACATCCACCCATTCCACCGTGTCCAGAGGATGCCCCAGGAATTGCTCACCCATTTCCCTGAAATGGGTGTGCCCGTCGGTGACCAAGAAGGAAAGGGTTCCACGCGCCACTGCGGTATTGACAAGCCCCGACGCCTCCAGGGTGGCCGCAACGGCCCGGGCGGTTTCCCCGGCGCTGTCCACAAGGGTTACGGCCTCCCCTGCCACTTCCGCAATCACATCAGACAGGAGGGGGTAATGGGTGCATCCCAGCACCAACGTGTCAATTTCATTTTTCAACAGGTCACCAAGATAGGTTTCCGCAATTTCATGAATGGCCGGACCGCTGGTCCAGCCTTCCTCCGCGAACGGCACAAAAAGGGGGCATGCCTTGCTATAGACCAGGCAATCGGGGCGCAGTTGCCGTATTATTTTTTCATAACTTCCCGTACTGATGGTCCCGCGAGTGCCGATGACGCCGACGCGTCCCGTTTGCGTATGCCGGCAGGCCGCCTTGGCCCCTGGTTCAATGACGCCGATGACCGGAATGTCCAGATTGTCGCGCAATGCGTCCAGAGCATATGCGCTGGCGGTATTACAGGCGACGACGAGCATTTTGATGTCGCGCTGGAGCAGCAGTTTCGCGCAGGTTTTCGCATAGCGCACAACAGTCGCCCCTGATTTGGAGCCGTACGGCACCCGTGCCGTGTCCCCCAAGTACACCAGGGATTCACGGGGCAGGGCTTGTTCGATTCTACGGAACACGGTAAGGCCGCCCACCCCGGAATCAAAGATACCGATGGAGGCCTGTATATTGGACCGTGTCTTCATTTGTATCCCGCCTGTACCCACCGCATGTCCTGTACCAGGGGATCACTCAAATCCAGGTGCACGGGAAATATTTCTTGTGCGGCGCTGCCGTCAAAAAGGAAGCGGACCTGTTTCACTTGCTGGCTGTCTTCACTCTGCAGGTCGGGCTGCATCAGGGTATTCACGACACCAAAGGCCATTAATGCTTCCATTTCCGCGCTCCTGGGGCGGTGCAGGGCCAGAAGCGTTTCCGTGGAGAAGTCCACCACAAGCTCGCCATTAGACTGAAGATAGACGCCGCGGACCTGCGCGTCTTCGGGCATCAACGGGAACAGATGCTTCTGTTTCGGGCCCGCCACCAGCAACTGAAGCGCTTTACGGCAATTCTCCACCGTTCGCGGACTGTACTCAATCACAGCGGTCTCGGAATCAAGCACCCGCCCCGTGTCGCCCGCAAAAAACAGAACAATCTCGCGCGTACCCAAAGACTCGGACGCGTTCTGGATATTCGCGGCATCTTCCGGGAGCATATCGGTCGCGCCTTTTATTTCAGACAGGGGATTTCGGCCTTCACGAAGCATCTGGTTGACCAGCAGGACAAGGACCACGCAGAGTATCAGTGTTGCCCACGCCCAGACCAGCAGTCCGAATCGCCGTAATATGAATGTCTTCCGGGTCGCCTTCATGCTATGCTCCTGCACGTGAAAAGAATCGTTACGACTTCGCTGTTATAGATCATTGGGCGCTTTGTCCTGTTTTATGGCCGATGCAATAACCCACGCAAGATTCAATGCAACCTGTGCCTGGTATTCCTCTTCACTCAACAAGGTGGCAGCGTCAATATTGCTCAGATAGGCAATTTCCATCAAGACGGCCGGGATACCGATTTCGCGCTGTAGTACCAGGGGGCAAGTCCGCACAATAACCGTGCCCAGAGCGGAATTTTCACCCAACGCCTGTGCCAGGCGGTATCCATAGATGCCGGCTTTTCCAGCCAGGCCTTGGCGTTTCTCCCGCCGCTGCTTTTCCGCTTCGGAAAGGGATTCTTCCGAAGCCGGGGCTTCTTCATCCATAAATATAGAGATACCCTGGGCGCGGGGTGTTGCGGAAAAACCGGCATGCAGACTCAAGAACAGCGAACCATCCGCTTTTCCCGCAATGGCCTGGCGGTTACTCAAGGAAACGTCCGTATTTTCCTCCCGGGTCAATATGACGTTGATATCGGTTTCTTCTTCGAGTATGTCACGGATACGCAGGGCGATGGCGAGTACCATGTCGCTCTCGTTCATGTTATTCCCTGCTGTGGCGCCGGTATCGTCACCTCCGTGCCCGGGATCCAGCACAATCTTTCCGCTTGCCTGAGAAAATACGGACATGTCGAAATGACCGTCCGAAGGCGGGGCTTCGACGGCACTGACCGGGGTATCTTCCGAGGAGCCTTCCGAAGTGATGGCTTCCTCTTCTACTTCTCCGTCCTCTTCCGCGGTTTCTCCTTCTTCCTCGTTGAGCGAGGGAGTGTCAGCATCGTCCGGCGTTTCGCCAAGCGGGGTTAAAAGCGCATCTTCGAATATTTCCGGTTCTGGTTCTTCATACTCAAGGGGCGGGAGGTCCACCGGTTTCACCTCATCCGTTTGTGCCGCACGGGAAAAAGCAAGACCATAGGCTGAAGAGAAAAAGGAAGGAACATCCGAGAGCGTGATATATACTTTGTCTTTCCCACGTAGCACGGGGTGATTCAGGGAAAAGGTGTCACCGGCAAGCCGAACTATTGTATCGTTGGCACTGAGCACCGCCGTCTTATCGCCCCAATTGGCCTGAATACGGTCCGGCTGAAGCGCGACAATGCCCCGGATTTGATTCATGATTTCATCCAGGGAAACATAGGCCCTGCTGTCCGACTGCCGCATTTCCGTGGCAACCGTTATCATGTCTGCCCCGACTTGAGCCGTAAAATAGGCCGTTTCTGCAATTGCGGGGCGGGGCATCAGACAAGATACGGCTATTACAGGAAGAAAAAAGAACCGATTATATTGAAGCAGCCTCATTCAAAGTCCACCTGTCGTTCGACATTTAGGGCTTTAAGGTAACTCGGGGGTCGTCCTGTACAGAAGTCAACCCCGACCTCGGTATTGTCCTGAAGCCCTGCCGCCTGCAAAAAAAAACATCCCAAGCGTTGGAAGATAAGTATTTCCAGCCTGCGGTATTTTATGCAGAGCCCTGTTTTAAATACAACTACATCTTTTGACTCTTGTAAGAAAAGCGCGCTATACATGAAACCCAAACATTGACAAGAACGCTCTTGCATGGTGGTTGTTAAAGAGACTCACGGTACCACCATCAGCCCGGTACAAGCATAACCGGAAAGGAAATAGATTTACTCCCACAGCCCTTGGGGGAGCAAGGCAATGCTACTCCGGTTATTCATACCAAAATAGTAATGAATCCAATTTTACTCTTTCCGGGTGCCGGATGCAACTTTGCATTTCTCCGGAGAGAATACACGTTTTCGGTTGTGATTCAGGCGGAAAATGCTATTGGGTTATACCCAGACCTGAATGGTGCCCCAAACCATCTATTTTCAGGTAACGCCCCTTCCCAATGGGATGCGGTCAGAGGCGCCTTCCCCGGTGTGCCATGAATAGTAATCCCGGCATTTGCGACAGGACCGCGCCCCGGGGAAGGTGCGCACATTGATACGAAATTCGTTTCTTCACTTATGGTGATAGCCATTCAGTCCAACAATTCGGCACAACGGCGGATTAGGTGTGAATGACTTCGCCGGAGACCAGGGTAGGGAAGTCCTGACGGGCTTTGTGGTAGGGAAGGATAGCGCAGGGAGGAATGTGGCGTGAGGGCATTATTTCTTGGCTGCAGCCAGTTTGATGATGAGGAGTTCAAGTTGGAGGCGGGCATCACTCCCGGTGGTTCTCAAGGCGAAATGCGTCTTTGTACATAAAGCCAAAGCGTCTATCAGTCTTTTCTCTGTAAATTTTCGGGCCAGCGGCGTGACCTTGCGTTCAACGAAAGGCTTGCCGACTTTCATGGGGGTTTGGGGATGGGCGCGGTAGGCGTTTTCCAGGAGCCAGTTGATGGTGCCGATTATTTCGTCCGGGCTTTTATTCATGCCCAGCAAGTCATGAAGGGCTTCCAGGGCTGCCGTGGGATTGGATGCGGCAATGGCGTCGGTTAACGCCCATACGGTCGCTTCCGCCACGTCACCACTGGCCGCGCGGACGTGCTCATCCGTGATGGCCGTGCCGACTCCCGCATAATTACAGACCAGGTTGATGGCGTTATGCATTTCATCCATCCGGGCGCCAACGCGGTCCATCAGCAGGGTAATGGCGCCCGTCCCAATCTTGTTGCCTTTCTCTTCCACCTGCTTCCTTATCCAGGCGCCATAGGCGGAATCGGTCAGTTGCGGGGATTCCACGACCAGGCCGTGTTGCGAGCAGGCTTTATAAAGTTGCCGTGCCTTGTTTATGGCGGGGGCCACCAGCAGCAGCGTAGCTGTATCCGGCGGATTTTCAATGAACTGGACCAAGGGTTGCAGAGGGGACCGTTTCCCTGCCGCGATGGCCATGTAGACATTCGCATTACGGACCAGGATAACGCGTCTTTCCGCAAGAAACGGCGTGGTGAGCGCCTCCTCGGCCACGATGCCAGGCGGCGTTTCTTCCGCATAAAAAATGCTGAACGCAAAATCGCGGAGCGAAGGGTCCACATATGCGGCAAGGATTTTTTCCAAGGCACGCTCCACGAGGAACGGCTCGAAATCCTCTTTGCCAAAGGGAGGCGTGCCCGGACCGAAAAGAATGGTAGACGGCAGGGGGCTGCGCCCGATGTCCTCCGTGAACTCAACAATGTTGAGAATCATTTACCAGGGCTCCACAACGCGGAGGTAGATGTCTGACGCCAACTGTTCGAGAGCTTCGGATGCCGCGCGGTTTTCCTCCTCTGTGGCGAAGGAGCGCACGGTTCCAAGATAGACCTCGGCATTCCCCCGCAGGCGGTCGGAGGACAATCCCGCCGCGCGGCTGTAAAAACTGGTTTCCCCGGCCATCAGGGGTTCTTCCCAGAGCACCTTACCGCTCTTGAGGTCCGTCAGGCGGACCGCTGCGGTAACGACCAGCAACGATTGGGTGGCTTCGTCGCGGGCGTCATGAGTCAGCCCTTTACGATGGAAATCGAGGATTACCCCTTCCAGAAGCAGGTCGGCCTCTTCTGGGGTAACAACCTGTAGTCGGGTGTCGGTAATGAATTTTCGGGTCAAGGCGTTGGCGAGAGGGGCCTGCAGGTCATACTCCGCCGACTCATTAAAGAAAGGGGAAACGGATATGGACTGGTACATGGGGTCCAGCGAACTTTGTGTCGTATAGCCGCACCCTGCCAGAAACAGCATCAGCCCCGTAAGTAACACCGCTTTAACGTCTGCGGCTCTGAGGAGAAATCGGCAAATATAACCTGTCATGACAAAGCCTACATCCCGCTTTCGTATTTGTCCCCGGCATGAATAACACCGCTGTTGCTTTCCAGCCAGGAAAGAGCCTCGGCGCCGGATTCCGTGTCCGGGAATTCCTTTGCCAACAATTCATAATAGAGTTTTGCCGCGGGAAATTCACGGCGGCGCTCATAGAACCGGGCCGTTTCCAATCGCTGCGCCGCGATGGACTCGCGCATTTCCGTGCGTTTTTCCTTCAATTCGGCCGCGCGACCATCCTCCGGGAACCGGGCGGCGAAATCATCGATGGCAGTCACCGCCAATTCACTCGGCGTCTGGTCGTAGGCGGGTGATAGGGCCGCGTTGTAGTAACACATGGCCAGGCCGAAGGAGGCCTCGTTCACCCAGTCGGAATCGGAATAATCTTCCACCACGCGCCGGTATTCAAAGGCGGCGTCGATATACTGTTTCCGGGCGTAATGGCACAAACCGATTTTATATTGCGCCTCCGCCGCGGCAGGGCTGAAGGGCTGGTTGTCCACCACCATGCTGTATACGTCGGCGGCCCGTTTATAAGGCCGGTTGCGGAACAGGCGCCACTTCTTCCCCGCAAGTTGTTCCCCACGCTGGTAATACCGGTCGCCAATGTCATATTGGTTCTCGACCGAAGCATCATAGCGGTCGGAATCCGGATAGGCCGCAATCAGTTGTTGAAATGCGGAGGAGGCTTCCATGTAGTTTCCCTGGGCCTTCAGGATTTCTCCCCGCAGGAACTGGTTATCATCGGCCAGTTCATCGGTTCCATAATATTCAGAGAACTTCTCTGATTCTCGCAGCGCCTTCCGATAATCGCCGGAAAGCATCAGGCTGCGCGCATATTCCAACTGCAATTCAGCGGTTTCCTTGGGCATGCGTTTCAGGTTTACGAAACGTCCTGTCTGAGGGGTCCACGTCCACTGCGCCTGGACGCTTCCGGCTGCGAGAAGTGCCGCAACAGCAAAGAAACAAATCAATTGACGCATCTGGAATTCTCTCCCAAAAGTAGTTTGCCCTGTCCTGTTTTGTAGTCGCCCATATCCGTACCTAAAACCTACAAGATACTAACAGGTAACGGATGCGAAAAACAAGCAATATACCTTATCTCGGTCCTTTTGCGCACAACGCATCGTAGGGTATTATTCACGTGCCGGCGGCAGGCCCTTACTGTTCGGGTGGACTGACCTCTTCCACGGGAAAACGGATCTTTTCCTTGGCGCCGTTGTGGTAAAAGTCGATTTCTACCTGGTCCCCGATAAAGAGGCCCCAGTTAATGAAGTCTATATCCAGCGGGTGTTCGACGGGCTCGCCGTTGACCGCGTAAATAATATCACCCACATCCAGCCCCTGCTTGTACGCGGGGCATGTGCGCAGGATTTCCGTTACAAGCACGCCGGCTTCAATCTGAATATTCAGGCGTTGCAGGGTTTGTGGCTGCAGGGCGCCGAGTGCCTCGCCCCGGAATCCCAACCAGGGATTGCGCCGCCGTCCATACTGGATAATCTCTTCCGCAACACGACGGGCCCGGTTGATTGGAATGGCGAATCCCAGTCCCTGGTCGCCGCCGCTCTGCGAAAACAGCATGGTATTGATGCCCACCACTTCTCCCAGCGCATTCACCAGCGGACCACCGCTGTTGCCGGGGTTGATGGCGGCATCGGTTTGAATCATACCCTGGTACAGGCGCTGCCCGCCGCCGACTTCGCGACGGACGCGCCGGTGATTTGCGGAAACGACGCCGACGCTTACGCTGGGCTGGGGATCGCTGATCATGGTGCCAAAGGGGTTTCCGATGGCAATCACCCATTCGCCTATAAACAGATTGTTGGAGTCGCCCAGGCGCGCAAAGGGAAGCGCGTGGTCGGTACGCACGCGCAGCACGGCAATATCCGTCCGCTCGTCCGCGCCGATGACTTCCACGTCCAGCGCGCTCCCATCAGACAAGGTTGCGGAAGCAATGCGGTCCGCATCTTGTATCACATGATAGTTGGTGAGAATGTGGCCTTGTGCATCGAACAGGAAACCCGTGCCGATACCCTCCACAACGCGCCCCTGGACACGGGGTCTGCGGAAATAAAAGTCGAACATGCCCATGAAGTCGCTGGAAAAGGGGTCCGCGACCTGTTCTTCCCGGATTTCCAGCACGTTGATGGTGACCACGGAAGACTTCACCGCCTCGATGGCGGTCACAATGGCATTTTTGCGGGATTGATCAAGGTCTGATTGCGCCTGTGCAAAAACCGCAGGCATTGCCAGGCAGCAGGCACAAAAAACCAGCATTCTTTCGGTTTTCATGACATCTCCTCTCGGGATACGTGACGCTGCATAAGGGTTATTACATTCCTGAACGCTATAAACAAAAACGATTCCATGTCATTAACAGTTAACGTCCCTGGTTTGATATAGAGGGTTGTTTGCCCTGAATAACATCCCGTTGAAGCGGATCGCATCAACGCTCCCGGGAAATGACCGAACGACCGTCCAACGCCTGGGCAAGGGTAAGGTCGTCGGCATATTCAAGTCCACCGCCCATGGGAACGCCATGGGCGATCCGGGTGACCCGTACACCAAGGTCGCCAATTCGCCGCGCCAGGTAGGCCGCCGTGACTTCACCTTCCGCCGTCGCATTGGTGGCGATGATGACCTCCGTGAAGTTGTCCGAAACGATGCGTTTAAGAAGCAAATCGATGTGGAGTTCGTCCGGGCCGATACCGTCCAAAGGGTTCAGTACGCCATGCAGGACATGGTACAGGCCCCGGTAATTACCCCCCTTTTCCAATGCCATGGCGCCGGCCGGGCGTTCCACAACACAAAGGGTGCCCTTATCGCGGCGTGGGTCGGAACAAATGGCGCAGGGGGTCGTATCGGTAAGGTTGCGGCATTGCGGGCACCAGGTGATGCTTTCCCGGGCTTTGCGCACGGCATCGCTGAATTCCAAGGCATCCGCCTCGGGCAGCGTCAGCAAGTGGAGGCAGTAGCGCTCCGCGGATTTGCGGCCCACACCGGGCAGGCGGCGGAAAGCGTTTATCATACGTTCTACGGCAGGTAATTGGCTGAACATCACGCCCTCGGTATCAGGTGGTAACGGTTGAATCCTGGCGCATCCCGTTTCGCATCGCCGACCACTCCTCCAACAAAGCATTCCGCGTCAAAACATCCAACCGCTCAGGGAAAACGATTCCCTGAAGATGGTCATACTCATGCTGGATAATGCGCGCCAAAAAATCATGGGCTTCAATCTCGTGATGATTGCCGTCGCAGTCCTGGGCCAGGACCCGTATCCGGGTGGCCCGGGGCACGCTGGCATAGAGTCCCGGAAGGCTCAGACAGCCTTCTTCACCGTAGGCGTTACCTTCCATTTCCACAATTTCCGGGTTGATTAGGCATACCGGATCGCTTTCGGGTTCACATAAAACAAGAAGCTGCCGGCTGATGCCCACCTGCGGCGCGGCCAGGCCGACACCATCACTGTTCATCATGATTTCCACCATTTCTTCGGCGAGCCTGGCAAGTTCGGGACCAAAGTGCTCTATACGCAATGCTTTTTTGCGCAAAGGCGCGTCCGGATACAGGACAATATTCATATCTAATCTAAAACTCCTTCTATACTTGTCTCTACAGGATACACCACGGGTAACACCGGACCCAAACGATACATTCCGGAGGGTTTAGCGGGACAGCGGACCTGTCCCCTTTCCACTCCAGCCGCAATCAACCGGATTCAGTGTCATCGCCCCGGCCCAGGATGTCCGGCGTCATTTTGCTCACCCGTTCCCATCCCTCCAGGTTCTCCGGCTCCTGGGTGGCCCGGAATGCTTTTTTCCGCATTACAAAGCGTGCGAAAAGCATCCCTGCCGAGGAGAGGCCAAGCAATATCAGCGCCCCATACAGAGCGGCGGTTCCCGGGGTGTGCCGGGCGCTCAGCACCGCGATCGTTGCGGCATGCACATTTTCCCGGTCATGAAAGAACTGCCAGTCCCCGATGCGTATTTTGTCCTGAGGCTGAAGGGTAAACTCCAGGGGCGGCTCTTCGCCGCCAAACACCGCACGCAATGTGTACCGTACCGGGGGAGGCTGGGGCTGGCGGCGGTAGGCAACCCGCGTTTCCTGAACAGGCCTGCTCATCCCTTCCCGAAGGCGGAGCACGCCCTTCGGTGTTTCCAGCACGAGCGCCTTAACCCCGTCTTTAAACTCCGGCACGGGCACGGCGTTCAGAAGTACATGGTCCATGCGCAGGCACAGTTTCCTTTGCCCGTCAAGTCGAACATCCAGGGAGCCGCCTTCCCTGAGCAGGGTTTCTGGCTGTTTTTTACCGGAAACGTAAGGTGCGACCCAGGCCCGGCCGTCGCTCCAGGCGTGCATCAAAAAGACGATGTCATTATCATGGCGTTCAAACAAAATATCCTGACCTTCGGAAGGCCGGTTCGCGGGTATTTTTTCCCTGGACGAACCGGCGCCGGTCTTTTTCTCCACCACAAGGTGCGTCGTTTCACCGCGGCGGGAGGCGATGCTGTCCACCAGGGTAAATTCCACGCCGTCCGACCGTGTGAGGCCCGTCCCCGGCGCAAGGGAATTAAACCAGTGAATGCGCCCCCCTTCACGGATACCCCAGCGCATTTCCCGGTCGAATTCGTTTTTTTCCGGGAAAGCGCTGCGTGCGGCGGACTCGTCAGGAAAACGGCGTAACAGGGCCATCACGCCCGGAAGCGGGTGCAGGCTTTCATCGGCGGAGGCGAATACCTGTGGATGCCAGTTTCCTTCAGTGTCCTGAAAGGCAATCGCGGCCATGGGGCGGCCTTCACTGCCGCGGACCAGCCCCGCCCACGGTTCCTGTGCCTGCACCTTCAGTACGCCTTCGGGTATTTCAACCGTCAGGCCGATATCGGCCTCCAGGCGCAGCTGCTTCCCCGGGTACGTCACTTCGAGAATATACGTATCGGTACGCTTCTCCAGAACCTCCGTTTTTTCCAGGTGCAGGCTGAACGGAAGCGGTTCCGCGTCAAAGGATTCCTCCTTGCCAAGCAGGTTCAGGACAGCCCGGGGATTGTCAAAACCGATCAATTCCGCCGGGAGGCTGCGGTAGGCGAATGAAAAAAGGCTGTCTTTTTCATGAGGCCGGGCGACCCAATGTTCCGAGCGGCCCTGCGCAACGATTAGCACCCCTTCGAAACCGTGCGTGCGAAAAACGACGAGTCCCACAAGGAACACGATAAAGAGGACATACAGCAGCGCTGCTATCCATTTCAGCAACAACCGGATCATGATGTGCTGCCCGTGGAATAGTTACGCCCGGCAGGCGTATGCTTTTGACAGCCCGCAGGAGGCGCGCTGGCTTTTGTTTATGGGCACCTCCCCGGTCATTCCGCGGAGACGTTCAATTCGGACAATTTCTTCCGTATCATTTTCTCGATTTCATTCTTCCGCTTGTTCGTGTCGGCTTCCACGCGCATGACCAGTTTGGGTCCCGTATTGGACGCACGCAACAATCCCCAGCCGTCCGGGAATTCAATACGGGCGCCGTCGATGGTGACGACATCCAGGTTCAGGCTCTTGAAGTAGGCTGTCGCCTGTTTTACGACCTCGAACTTTTTGCTGTCCGGACAGGCGAATTCGATCTCAGGCGTGCTGAACCGCTCCGGAATGTCCGCGAAATGGGCGCTCAACGGCTTGGTGTCCGCGGCCAGCAGTTCCAGGAGCCGCGCGCCGCCGTAGATGGCGTCGTCAAAACCGTACCAGCGGTGTTTGAAGAAAATGTGGCCGCTCATTTCGCCTGCCAGCTGGGCGTGGAATTTCTTCATGGCCGCCTTGATGTGGGAATGACCGGTGCGCCACATGATTACCCTACCACCGTGTTTGGGCACGTCTTCGTAAAAACTCCGGCTGCACTTCACTTCGCCCATGATGGTTGCGCCCGGTTTGTCCCGGAGGATGGCCCGCGCGAACACGGTGAGCAGCCGGTCGCCCGGCAGCATGTTGCCCTGCTCGTCACAACCGCCGAGGCGGTCCACATCGCCGTCGAAGGCGATGCCGATATCGGCCTTGTGCTTCTTCACGGCCCGAATCAGGGCGAGCAGGTTTTCCTTTTTCGTCGGGTCCGGGTGATGATCGGGAAAATTGCCGTCCACATCACAATACAGGGGGATGACCTCACAACCCAGGGACTCGTATAAGGGCACCGCAATCACCCCGCCTACGCCGTGGCCGGCGTCCACCACCACCTTCAGGCGGCGTTTCAGCGAAATGCCCCGCCGGATGCGGGCCATGTACTTGTCGAACAGGTTCATCCGGGTAATCGTCACGGTCTTCCCGGAAAGGGGGAACTTGCCCTGTTGCGCGAGTGCGCCCAGTTTCTGTATTTCCTCCCCGTAGATGGTGGTATTGCCTACGGCCACCTTCATCCCGTTATAGTCTTTGGGATTATGGCTGGCGGTCAACATCAGGCCCCCGTCAATATCCAGCGTGTTCAATGCGTAATACAGCACCGGCGTGGGGACCATGCCGATATCGATCACATTGATGCCGCACGCGGTAACCCCGTCTATGACGGCGGCGGCAAGCTCTTTACCGGACAGGCGCCCGTCGCGACCGATTACCACCGTATTGTATTTCTTCTTCCCGCGCAGGTAGGCGGCATAGGCCATGCCCAGCCGTTCCATAACGGAGGCATTGATGTCCGCATTTTCACCCACGATGCCGCGGATGTCATATTCTCGAAAGATTTCAGGATTAATGGCGTTCATTGGTGCATTCTCCAGCGTTGTTTGAAATCGTCCCCCGGCGACAACCACCGTGTACCTGGAATGATACCATGAAGACGAATTACGTTGGTAGTAAAACTTCAGAGGAAACAGTGTGGAAAATATCGGATCGCCGGGCGGGTGTCCCTTGATTTGCCTTGGGAAAGATTACTTTCCTGCCCACATTTCCAGGCCGTCGTAAGGGTTGGACAGGCCCAGAATCAGCTGTCCGCCGGAAGACATCATGGTTCGCACACCATAGTTGTCGGGGTTGCCGAAGCCATTTAGATTAACGGCGTACCAGTGGCGTCCGTCGCGGGTTTTGTACAGGTCAGCGCCGAAATTCTTCCGCCAGAACAGCATTTCAACGCTGGAAAGCAGCAATAGTTTATCCCCGGAGGTTTCCGCCTTGCAATCGATGCCCATGATGCCGAGGATGAAACCGGGGTGGGTCAACATATAGGAAAGCCCCGGCATGATGTCGTAGGTGCCGACGTAGAACCAGCCGTCATGCTCGCACATGGACCAGATATAGGCGTTGCTGGGTTCGCCGAAACCGCTGCCTTCCCCGGCGATGGAGCCGCACCCTGTTATGGCTTCCCAGGTATCATCCCGGCCGATGCGGATTACGTCCGCCGCTTTGATCCCGCCGATCATGCGCATCAGGAAACTGGCCTGGGCGCCCACGTACAGGTGGTCCTGCCAGACCTGCATGGTCAGGAAGGATTCGTTGAGCCAGCGCGGGCCGCCGCCGGAGACAATCTGTACCGGCGGCGCGGCGGGATCGGGACCCTCAAGTTTCCAGACTTGCGCGCCCTGCAACGGGTTGTGCGTGCCGGCGTAGAGCCACCCGTTGAAGGATTCGATGGTGAAAATGCCCACGTTATGCTTGTTGCCGAAGCCGTCCTGCAGCACCTCCCAAACCCGCTCCCCGTCCGTCGCGAGGATATTGGCGGGAGACGCTTCGGAATCCTTGTCCACCATGCTGTAATCGTTGTAAAAGGACATGTACAACAGGTCCTTATGCACCGCCAGCCCGCGAATGGAGCCCACCTGGTCCACGCTCCAGAAACATTCCCAGGTCCCGGGTTCCCCGGTTTCCGACCGCCACAGGGACGTGTTGTCGCCGCGTCCGCCGGCATACAGATACAGGCGGCCATCCGAGGCGTTGCGATAGGGCTTCATGGTTCGAAAACCGTGGGGGCGGGCATGGTCGTCCAACCCCAGGTCTCGCGTGTCGAGCACCGTCTCCCAGGTCGTGGCGGAAATATCAGGACGATACCGCCTGATTTCCGGATACACGGGTTGGCGATCCGGCTGGAAACCTTTCCATTGCTGTACCCGGTTCCAGGTGCCTACATACAGATAGCCGCCGTTTTCCGC